>ERZ773193.2280-NODE-2280-length-21070-cov-3.367166_pt1 | contig 21070 bp, 16 predicted proteins | sample MGYA00511110_ERZ773193 | MGnify/ENA primary metagenome ERZ773193 (study PRJEB29015, sample SAMEA2737784) | human gut metagenome | biome: human gut; feature: human-associated habitat; material: faeces | place: China | collected 2012 ...
ATTTAGGTAATATATTGCGTAAATAGGAGGCTCGCATGATTTCATCGCTGTCCCGTGTCTATGAGCGCACGGAGGAAATGCAAAAGCGCGGCGGCGATGCTGTTTTATATGAAAAAGGATTTTGTAAAAGGAATTGCAGTCGGCTGCGCATTGTCAATGGCAATCGGTGGTGCGTCCGCGCTTGCCGATACGTACAGAAAATTTCTTGAAGTGGCTTACACTGACATCAAAGTTGTCGTAAATGGAAAGCCGACAACACCGCGTGACAGTGACGGCACCCCTGTTAAGCCGTTTATCTCCAGCGGCACGACCTATCTGCCCGTAAGATCCATTTCAAACGCTCTGGGACAAAACGTTGATTGGGACAGTGACACAAGCACTATATATATCGGCGATAAATTAGAAACAGACAAAGTTAATATGGCAAAAATCGAGCCAGTTGAAGGTACCCATATTTTAAACGATTCAAGCGCTAAATTTCCCCTTAGACAAGTTACAATTGTTCCTGATAACCGTTTTGCTCCTTATAGTAGTACTTTATTTATTCTTGACGGCAAATATTCTTCTTTAGAAGGCTTATTTGCCGTACCTGATCGTGATAATGATGATGACATAAATGCTGTACAATTCATAAATGAAGATACCGATGAGGTACTTGCAACAGTTTCAAATAAAAGACTCGAAAAAGCCGTAGATGTCAAAGTAAATCTTATAGGTGTTGATAAGCTTCGAGTTAAAGCCGGTCGTATTTCAGATGATAACAACTTTGAGTTTGGTTATAACGGTGGCTATTTATACAATCTCTACTTAACACCAATAACTCAAAAATAATTCAACCAAAAAGGACGCTGAAATCAGCGTCCTTTTGTATTCAATTTCTTTTGACATTTATCACAATAGCCGTATATTTCAAGTTTATGTCCCGTCACCGTAAAATTATCTATATGCGGCGAGTGTACGGGGCATATATCGACGTAACGCATTTCCTTACAGCCAAGACATATTGCATAATGACGGTGTTCGCCGTTTATGAGTTCATAATAAAACTTATCACTGTCTTGAATTGTATGCTTACTAACTATACCCTTTTCACACAGCTTTTCCGCAATTCTGTAAACGGTCGAAAGCGACATTCCGTCAACCTTGTCATATATATTTTCAACCGTAAGAGGTGCGTCTGCGTCCGACAGTACCTGCATAACGCTTATACGCTGTTTTGTACATTTCAAACCTACTTTTGAAAGTATGCTGTTTATATCCTCCATACTCTCACCTTCTCCTTTTACTTGTACAAGCCATTATTACAATCAAGAATACCACACCCAAAAGCACAATCGTACCTCCCGGTCTGAGGTCAAGATAGTACGATATGAATAGTCCGGCAACAGTGAAAAATTCCGCAAACGCGATTGACCACCATATTGTCTGCTTATAGCTTTTCGCAATCATCATTGCCGCCGCAACAGGTATAACAAGAAGTGACGAAATCATAAGCGCGCCGACAATTCTTGACGCAACCGAAACCGTAACCGCCGTTAATAACATAAGTACAAGATTAATACCGCCGACAGGCACTCCCGCAAGCTTTGCCGCCTCTTCGTCAAACGTAACGAAGAACAATTCTTTATACAATAATATTGAAGTTATAATAACCGCTATGCCGAGTCCAATCGTTAAGTACAATTCAAAATCGTTTATCGCAACTATCGAGCCGAACAAAAAGCTGTTTATATTGGTTGAGCCGTTGGTTATAAATCCCGACAACACCGCCGTAAGACCGATACCTGCCGACATAACAACCACCGTTGCAATTTCCGAATATTTGCCGAATGATTTTCTGAAAACCTCTATTCCGATAACCGCAAAAATCGAAAACATCACCGCACCCAAAATCGGATTAATTCCAAGCAAAAGTCCGAATGCGATACCTGCCAGCGCCGAATGTGACGTTGCGTCACCTATCGCCGAAAGTCTTTTAAGTACAATCGAAACACCTATACACGGTGCAATCACCGCAATTATTGCCGCAACTACAAATGCTCTTTGCATAAATGCGTACTGAAAAATATTATCCATGATGATGCACCCTCTTTCCTGCAAATATTTCGTTTATCTGTTGCATTGTAAGGTCGTTTCGGCTTACAAATTCGCCGTTGCCGTGTTCGCAGAATATTAAAAGTTTGTCCGATACTCTGACAAGTTCCGGAGTATCGTGGTTTGTCATAATAATCGTCATTCCTTGTTTGTTGAGTTCGCTTATTATGTCCATAATCTGTTTTACCGACTTCGCATCAACTCCGACTGTAGGCTCGTCCATAAGCAACAGTTCAGGCTCCGAAATCAACGCTCTTGCAATAAATATCCTCTGTTGCTGACCGCCCGACAAATTACCGATCAGTCGGTTTTCGTATCCCGACATTCCCACTTTTTCAAGCACTGTACTTAGTTTTTCGTAATCCTCTTTTCTGTAGCGTTTAAAAAGTCCGCGTCTGCTGTACAGATTTGCCATTACAACCTCTTTAACCGTTGCAGGGAAATCGCTGTTAAACGAATTTGCTTTTTGAGAAACATAACCGATTTTATAATTTTCTTTAAACTTCGATAAATCTTCTCCGAAAAGTGTTATTTTACCCTTGTTGTACGGCAAAATTTTTAAAATTATTTTTATCAGTGTACTTTTTCCCGCACCGTTTGCACCGATTATACCGAGAAAATCACCCTTATGTAATGTAAAATTCACATCACGCAATACAGATGTATCGGAATAATCAAAATACAAATTTTCAATTTTTAAAATTTCCTGTTCCATATTATCCTCAATCTTCCTTATTAATAAGCATAATCGAAAACGCCGTTATCAGCAATATACTGCTTACCAAAATAGCCTTTTCGCTGAACAATCTGACAGATACGTTACCCATAATCGCACCTATCGTAAATATTGCAATTATGCCGAAAAACAAAAATCCTTTTTCCATTGCGGTTTTGTCTTTCGTAAACCAATAATCACATATCGATTGCGTTGCCATACGCAAGTTACCTATGCACATTGTAGTCGCCATACCGCTGCCCTGTATCTTTCTGAAACTTTCAACCTGTGCACCGCACGCAAGCGATGTAAGGCTGTTTGCAAGCAAATTCAGTTCCTGCGGTATAAACATTACGCCGAATAATATCGCAGCCTCGCAAAATACAATTATCTGTCGCCAGTGAACGTGTTTTCTGTTTGTAAACTTTCTTCTCACAAATTCCGCCGCCGCAATACCAATCGCAAATGCCAAAACAGGACACACATATTGGAGTGCCTTGCTCCAATGCCCCATTGACAAATTAACACCGAACAAAAGTATGTTACCCGTCTGTGCATTTGCAAAAACTTCACCTCTGCAAAGATAACTGTATGCGTCCATAAATCCGCCGGACAATGTGAGCAGTATCATAATCGGAAGTGATTCTGAAATCTGTTTTGACGCTTTCATTTTAAATCCCCTTCTTTAGTTCCTCAAGATTTGCTTTCATAACCGTTACATAGTCACGACTTTCGCTGTCACCCTCAAAAGTATAAAGCGGAAGTGCCTGAATATCAGCCTCATTCGCAACCGCCTGTGCCATTTTGTCACCCTCAAGCGGATCATAGAAAATACAGCTTACACCCTCGCTCTTTATTTGGTCAACAACCTTTGCCATTTGTGACGGTGACGGATCACTATCACCTGTAACCCCCTCAAGCGCAACTTGTTTCATACCGTAATCGTTGCAAAGATAACTGTATGCACCGTGCGTTACAAATATTGTCTTACCGTCAATTTCGGCATTTTTGTACTCAGTGTCCACCTCATCAATTTGAGTTAGATAACTGTCAAGTCTGTTTATATAGTTCTGTGCATTTTTGCTGTCCACCTCTGACAACGCGTTGCATATTGCCTGCATTTGCAATTTTGCATTCTGCGGACTAAGCCAAATATGCGGATCGTTTCCGTCTGTCGGTATCTGTTCCGATGTGCATATAACTTTTACGCTCTGCGGAAGTGTTTCGATTATTTTGTCCGCCCAGCTTTCCATTCCGACGCCGTTATATATAAATACGTCAGCCTCAGAAAGTTTCGCCATATCAGACGCAGTCGGCTCAAAATCGTGCGGCTCTGTTCCTGTCGGTACTATGTTTGTTAGATCTATATCGTCACCGCCGATTGTTTTCGTAAAGTCATACATTGCGTAAAATGATGTATATACCTTTGGTTTGCCGCTATTTTCAGCGTTTTTTTGACACGATGTCAATGCCAAAACAAGTATAAGCATTAACGGTATCAGCTTTATGATTTTTTTCATATTTTTATTTCCTTTCGTTGTTGTTTTGATGTAATAATCGCACATACGGGACGTCGTGGGTGTCGTCCCCTACGAATTTATCTATTATCTATACTTGCCACCCCTCAGTCGTTTCACGACAGCTCCCCTCAAGGGGCGCCTTTTATGCCTCTCCTTGAGGAGAGGTGTCACGAAGTGACGGAGTGGTGGCAAACTATTTCGCGTCATACCAGCTATGTCCTGTTGACATATCCACTTTAAGAGGCACATTAAGTTCCATTGCGCCCTGCATTTCTTCGCTCAAAATTTGTTTAACCTTATCCACTTCGTCCTTATGTGCCTCAACTATAAGTTCGTCGTGTACCTGCAATATAAGCTTTGACTTCAATCCCTCATTTATCAGTCTATTATCAACTCTCACCATTGCAAGCTTTATAATATCCGCCGCCGTACCTTGTATAGGTGTATTAAGTGCAACACGTTCGCCGAATTGACGTATATTATAATTCGGTGACTTCAATTCAGGTATATAACGTATTCTGTTAAGCATAGTTTTAACATAGCCGTCTTTTTTTGCCTGTTCCTTTATGCTCTCCATATAATTTCTTACGCCGTGATACTTTTCAAGATAGCTTTCAATATATGCCTTAGCCTCTTTAACCGATATATGCAAATCCTGTGCCAGTGAAAATTCACCTATGCCGTACACAATACCGAAGTTTACCGCTTTTGCACTTGAACGCTGTTCCTTTGTAACATCCTCAAGCGGTATACCAAGCACCTGTGACGCGGTAACTGCGTGAATATCTTCATTATTCCTAAACGCATTTATCATTGTTTCATCATTTGCGATATGCGCAAGCACTCTAAGTTCAATCTGTGAATAGTCTGCGTCCACAAGCACATAACCATCTTTCGCAACAAACATTTTTCTAATCTCTCTGCCAAGCTCCGTACGAGTCGGAATGTTCTGCAAATTCGGTTCTGTTGATGAAAGTCTGCCGGTAACGGTCACTGTCTGTGTAAACACCGAATGTATGCGGTGCGTATTCGGATTTACAACCGCCGTCAAACCGTCACAATATGTGCTTTTCAGCTTTGCAAGCTGACGGTATTCCATAATAAAATTAACTATAGGGTGCTTATCTCTGAGCTTTTCAAGCACATCTGCATTTGTCGCATATCCGGTCTTTGTTTTCTTTACAGGCTTTAATTCAAGTTTTTCAAAAAGAATTACACCAAGCTGTTTCGGTGAATTAATATTAAATTCTTCACCTGCAAGCATATATATTTCATTTGTAAGCGCATCAATCTTTTCACCGAGTTTATCGGCAAATTCCTTTAATTGATTGTCGTCTACAAGAAATCCGTTTATTTCAAGGTGTGCAAGCACCGTAACAAGCGGTAATTCCACCTCTTGATACAGCTTTTCCTGTCCGTTTTCTTTTATCTTATCGCCTATACGCTCATTAAGCACACCAAGTGCAACTGCACATTTTGCAAGGTATTCGCTCCTGTCGGTTTCCACATCGTCAAGTAATGACAACTGCTTGACTTCCGGCTTTTCTATAACCGTGCCGAAATATTCGCTCGCCAATTTTTCTATTGTGTATTCATTTTTTGCAGGATCTACAAGATATGCGGCGATTGCGGTATCATCTGATATATTTTTTATGTCAATTCTGCCGTTTAATTTAACGATAGCCTCTTTGACGTCAAACATAACCTTTGCTACGCTGTCATCTTCAAGCAACTCTTTTATATCGTCTTGCTCATTTAATACTACCGCATTATTCCCCACTCCGACTGCCGCCGATGAAATATTATCACCGTCAAAGTCAAGCACAACGGTCACTTTATCACCGTTAATCATATTCTTATCCCCGACTTGATAAGAAAAATCTTTAAAAATATCCTCGTTTTCCTTTACGTTATCCCCGCCTGACAAATCAAGCTTCTTTATAATACTGTTAAGTTCAAGTCGCTTTAATATTTCGTAAAGCTCACCGTTGTTTTCAAAACCGTCAAATACACATTCCTCCGCATTAAATTCAATCGGTGTATTTCTGTTGATAGTCGCAAGCTCCTTTGACATAAATGCCATTTTCCTGCCGTCTTTCATCTTTTGGAGCATAGCACCCTTTAGACCTATGCCGTCAATATTTTCATATATATATTCAATACTGTGATGTTTTTCGATAAGGCTCATAGCCGTTTTTTCGCCGACCCCCTTAACACCGGGAATGTTATCGGACGGATCGCCCATAAGTGCCTTTACGTCAATAAATTCAGTCGGTGTGACGTGGTACTTTTCCTTAACCGCCTTGTCATCATAAATAATCGTTTCATTATATCCCGACTTTGTAACCGTCAAAATGACCTTTGTTTTGTCACTCGCAAGCTGTAGATCGTCTTTATCGCCCGTTGCAATGAAACAGCTTATTTCACTTTCTTCACAAAGTCTTGCAACTGTTCCGATTATGTCATCAGCCTCGTAACCCTCTTTTTCAAGAATTGTTACGCCCATTGCACGAAGTACATCCTTTGCAAGAGGCATTTGTGCGGCAAGTCCCTCGGGCATTGGCTTACGCTGTGCCTTGTATCCCTCGTACTGCTTATGACGAAATGTCGGTGCTTTCACGTCAAAAGCCGCACAAATATAATCCGGCTCCTGCTCCTTTATCAGTTTCAATAATATATTAAGAAAACCATATATCGCATTTGTCGGAGTACCGTCCTTTGCGGACAAATAACGCACACCGTAAAACGCACGGTTTAAAATACTGTTTGAATCAAGTATAAGTAACTTCTTCATATAAAATCCTTTCTACTTTATAATATCTTTGCGTGTATATTTTGTTGCAAATAATTCGCATTTATACATATTCTAACCTTATTATCTCTATTTGTCAATACCTGTTCACACTTTGTTCATAAAATAAGTCATTTCTATTTACATTTAATTCATACCAGTGTCAAAAGTGTACTGTATCATATAACCATAGTCAAAGGAAAGCTATAAAGAGTATGAATTTAGATTGTTTTGATAATAATGATATAAGGAGGATGACGACCATGAAGAAATACCCTTATACAGAATCAACTGACTTGATTATTTACGACCAAAAGCCAAAGAAAGAGAAAAAACAAAAAGTATGGCTAACAGCTGTCTGTTCAGCTCTTGCAGCAAGCATATTTACAGCAGGTGTATTCGGAACAGGAATGTACTTTATGCAAAAGAATATGAACAACAACACTCAAAGCGCGGCAGTTGCAAGTACAACAACACAATCGGATGATTCATCATCTTCGGATTCAGCTCAACTTGCAGCATACAAAAACGGTAAGAAAGTTCTTACAATTCCCGAAATTGCAGAACAAGTCGGACCAAGCGTTGTCGGTGTTATAAACAAGACTACAGTTCAACCGCAAAAATATTACGATCCGTTCAGCGGAAGATATTATTATTCAAGCGGCGACGGAAGCACAGATGGTCAAACCGTTGAACAAGGCAGCGGTTCGGGAATTATTTTCCAAGACGACGGTTACATCGTAACAAATCAGCACGTTATTGACGGTGCTTCGGAAATATCGGTAATACTTAATACAGGTGATGAATTCACTGCAAAACTTGTAGGTCAGGATACAAAAACAGACCTTGCGGTTTTGAAAATAGATCCGGGTTCAACAAAGCTTACAGCCGCAACACTCGGCGACTCAACAACAGTTCAAGTCGGTGAAACAGCAGTTGCAATCGGTAACCCGATGGGACAGGAATTTTCCGGTTCAGTTACGGCAGGTATAATCAGTGCCGTAAACAGAACAATGAATATAGATAACAGAACTTATAACCTATTGCAGACAGATGCCGCTATTAACTCAGGTAACTCGGGCGGTGCTTTAATCAACCAATACGGTGAGGTTATAGGTATTAACTCAGTTAAATTATCAACCACAGGCGTTGAAGGTATGGGATTTGCTATCGCAATATCAGAGGCAAAACCAATCATTGACGACTTGATGGCATCAGGATACGTGACAGGCAGACCGCTTGTCGGAATCGGTATCAAAGATACAGGCTACGGTTTGTTTATCGGAAGTGTTTCCGAGGGCAGCGGAGCGGCAGAGGCCGGACTTAAAGTCAACGATATGATTCTTGAAGTTGACGGTCAGAAGGTCTCATCTACCGAGGAGGTCAACGAAATCCGCGATAAGAAAAAAGCGGGCGATTATTTGACCTTTAAAATTTTAAGAGACGGCGAAACTATGGAAGTACAGGTTCGCTTGATGGAAGACTCGGCAGATAAAACTAAATAAGCTATCCAGTTTTAATTGATAGACTGTGTAAAAACAGTCGATACCATCCTTTTTTTCATATGCCCTTGCCTTCCCCAAAGGCAAGGGTCCCCCCAAAAGTTACAAATATCTTTGATATTTGTTTCATATATATATTACATCTTTTATAGTTGTGATAACTCCCCCATTTAAAACATTTACTCCCCCCAATATGTATATGTTTTTGACACCGCCGATACGGCGGTGTTTTTTTGTGTGTTTTTATATTTCGTAAGGGCGATCATCGGTCGCCGTTGCCTATTTTTCTATCACCACCCCTCAGTCGGCTTTGCCGACAGCTCCCCTCAATGGGAGCCTTACAAAATGCCTCTCCTTGAGGAGAGGTGGCACGCAGTGACGGAGTGGTGGCAAAAAAGGACGTTGTGGTGCCGTCCCTTTTCCCATTCAGCAAATCCGTAGGGGCAATCATTGGTCGCCCATTGCCTATTTTTCTATCCCCCCTCAGTCGGCTTTGCCGACAGCTCCCCTCAATGGGAGCCTTACGAAACGCCTCTCCTTGAGGAGAGGTGGCACGCAGTGACGGAGTGGTGGCAAAAAATAACGTCGATGTGCCGTCCCTTTTCCCACCCACACTAACTCCTTAAGGGCGACCAATGGTCGCCCCTACGAAACACTTGCCGTATTGCAATACAAAACCGCACAAAAAGGCGACCAACGGCCGCCCTACAAAATATTTATTATATAGCAAAAGGCGATCAATGACCGCCCTTTCTCATTTCAGCAATTTTCTTTTTCAGCACATCATATGCCGTATTCGGTTCATCTACTTCAAGCACAGCCTTTTCCATAGGACACATACCTGTTTTATCACGATTTATAATATACTCAACCAAATTACCGTAATATGTCTTAACCTTATATTTTTCAAAAACATCAAGTGCATGAGAGCTTATAATATCGGCATAAACCTCTTTTACTCCGCCTTTTACCATAAGTAAAGCCGCCGCTTTACCGACAACTTTATCGGCAACAAACGAATTTTTTATAACATCATTTCCACCGTCAAGAATTTCCAAAAGCGGTGCAACGCCGTGTTTCGTTGAAGTATAAACATCATTTTCGCCTACAATCACAATAGAAAAATTATTATTATGCAACTGTTCCTTTGCAGATTCTAAAATGTCTGTCAATGTAACCGCTCCTTTCAAGTGCATATACAACAGGCGGAATTATCAAAACTTGAATTATAATTCCAGGTACACCGCTGACTGTTGCGGTAACTGCCGCAACAGGTCCGCCACACTGTATTCCCATAAGATTTACCGCAACAAACAATGAAATTGCATACACAATTCTACCGCAAAGCATTGCAGTTAAAAGTGAAATATATGTACCCATTTTCTTCTTATTAAACTTAAATGTATTATACATCAAACCGCTTACCAATCCGTATACCGCAAGCTCAATCATCATAAACGGCAATCTGCCTACTGCCGGCATACCCGTCAAAACAGAGCTTATAATCGGTGAAAACAATCCTACAAAAAATCCAAACACAGGTCCTAAAACAAATCCTCCGAGTAATACAGGTATGTGCATAGGCAAAAATACTTGACCCGGTTGCGGTACTCCCGTTAAATGAAATGCCATAGGCAATACAAGTGCCAATGCGATAAGCAGTCCGCCGACTGTTATTTTCTTTACATTTTTCTTCATTCTAATCTCTCCCTTCTTTTAACCTACATATTATATCAAATATTATATTCAATGTCAAAATACAAAGCAAAAAATAAACGATTTCAAGCAAAATTTTGAAACATTTTATATTGTGCTATGGTATAATGATATTAATAAAACAGACGGAGATTAGAATTATGATTATTTACGATATGAAAACAGAGGATTTAATAAATCCAATCGGAATTGATGAAAAGAAACCGCGATTTTCTTGGAAACTGCAATCGAAAATCAGCGGTACTCTTCAAACCGCTTACAGAATTATTGTTCGCTCCGACAATGATACGGTTTGGGACAGCGGTAAAGTTACGTCTGACCGCTCAATCTGCATTGAATACGACGGTCGGTCTTTATCGGCTATGACAAAGTATTCTTGGCAAGTAAGCGTATGGGACGAACAAAGCAATGAATACACAAGCGATACTGCCGATTTTGAAACAGGCTTAATGAATAATGAATTTAATGCCGATTGGATTGGCAGTCCGCAAGAAACCGTCAACACATATGCCGTTGATAACTATAAAATTTCTTGTACTTTCAAGTCGGACAATCTCGGCTTGGTTGCGAACGCAAGAAATAAAGATAACTATGTCCTATTTAACATCTGCAAAGACAGCGTTTCTGTTTACGAAATATCCGACAATGCTTGGAATGACAATATTCCGTATAAAAAATTACTCGGTACATTCCATGTTACCGAACATTCCGACAGCCTTGAATTATCGGTAAACAAAACAAATGTACTTCTTTATCTGAACGGTCAAAAAGTAATTGATGAAGATATTCTTCCGAAAAATATCATAAATCAGCCACGCAAGACATTTTTAATGTCTGTCGGCTTTAATCAGTTAAACAGCGTTGCCGAAATCAGTCACTTAAAAATCGAAACAAACAATCTTGTTTTGCAAGAGGATAATTTTGAAAACGGCTTACTTTCGGCACTCGGCACATACGAAAACGGAAAACTCACAATCAACAACGCATTTGAAATTATAAATCCCATACCGTCTGTAAATCTCCGCAAACGTTTCAATATAGAAAAAGCAATCAAATCGGCACGTCTTTATGCGTCTGCGCAAGGTTTTTACAATGCCTGCATAAACGGCGAAAAAGTTAGTAACGATTTTTACAATCCCGGTTTTACCGACTACAGACTAAGAATTCAATACCAAACTTTTGACGTTACCGATATGCTTGCAGACGATAAAAATGTCATAAGTGTAGTTCTTGGAAGAGGACATTATTCGGGCTTTTGCGGTTACAGCGGTGCTATGATATACGGCAAAGAGAGTTCTTTTATTGCTATGCTGAATATTGTCTACACTGACGGAACAAGCGAGGTTATCAAAACAGACAGTTCGTGGGAGTTTACTGATAAAGCACCGATAAGCGACTGTGATTATTTTGACGGTGAAAGCTATGACGCAAGGCTTGCATACAATCCCCTTGCGGACGATAAACGCTGGGTTAAATGCGGTATCAAACAACAACCTAAAAAGCCTGTCCCGACAAACGGCACACTATCCGATACTGATTTTAAATTAACCGCCCAAAAGGGTAATACTGCAAAAATTATAAAAAACTTTGTCGGTAAATTCGTGTGTGAAAATCCGAAAAATCATTTCGTTTATGATGTCGGTCAAAATATGGTCGGAGCAATAAAATTGAAAGTTAAAGGTAAATGCGGTCAGTCGATTAAAATTCGTTACGGCGAAATGACGCATAAAGACGGCTGTATTTATATAAAAAATCTGCGTTCCGCCGCAAATACCGATATTTATACACTTTGCGGACGTGATACGGAGGAGTTTATTCCCACTTTCGCGTCACACGGTTTCAGATATGTGGAAATCAGCGGTAACGGTTGCGATATATCAAAAGATATGATTATCTCGGTTGACGGTCTTGCAATATCGAATATTGATATTGTTACAGGTGAATTTGAATGTTCAAACCCGCTTATTAACAGGCTTCAGCACAATATCCGTTGGGGTGAAATCGGCAATTTTCTGCTAATTCCTACTGATTGTCCGCAACGCAACGAGCGTATGGGTTGGACGGGTGATATGCAGGTTTTCGCAAAAACAGGTGCATATAATATGAACATAAAGTCGTTTATCGACAAATGGCTTGATGATTTGATTGACGCACAAACTATGTACAATAAAAACGGTGCTGTTCCCGATACCGCCCCACTCGGAGGTGATAACCGCATTGACGGTTGCGGCGGTTGGGGCGACGCCGCAACGATTGTGCCGTGGGAAATGTATGAAACATACGGCGATATACGCATACTTAAAAAATGCTATGATATGATGAAAAAGTGGGTTGAATATCAAAGCAGCACTGACCGCCGTAATTACGGTGTACGAACGGTTGACGGCAAGGAAGTACCGGAACAATCCGACCTTGCGACAATTCCGTATATTCAAGTACAGCAATGCCGTGGCGACCACCTTACTTATGACAATTCCACGCCTTACATATATTCCGCAACGGCATATGCCGCACATTCTGCCGACATACTCCGCAGAACCGCGTGCATTCTCGGCAAAACCGATGATGAAAAACGATATACTGAATTATTTGAAAATATAAAACGTGCATTCAATGACGCGTGGGTTAATGATGACGGCTCTGTTTCGTATTACGGCGAAGTGAGTTCACAAACCGCACATTGCGGCGAATCGGTCGCACTTGACGGAAGTGTTACGCGATATACATATTATGCCGAAAACACTCCGCACTGTCCGAGTCAAACAGCATATGCACTTGCAGTTGACTTTGATCTTATCTCCAAAGACAAGCTTAAAAATACAAGAGAATATTTCAAAAACTCAATATTGAGAAACAACGGCAAACTTACAGTCGGCTTTCTCGGTATATCACATCTTGCACCTGCACTTTCAAAAGTCGGTCTTGATGATGTTGCTTTTAAGTTGCTTGAGCAGGAAGACAATCCTTCTTGGCTTTACAGTGTCAAAAACGGTGCTACAACCATATGGGAGCGTTGGAATTCGTATATTGCCGAAACAGGCACTTTCGGCGATGTTTCAATGAATTCGTTTAACCATTATTCTTACGGTGCGATAGGTCAATGGTTCTTTACCGATATACTCGGTATTCGTCCCGTTGAAATTGGGTATAAATCATTTATGCTTGCACCGAAATTCGGAGGCGGTTTGACTTATGCCAAAGGCAGTTTTACGTCACCTTACGGTAAAATCAGTTCTGCGTGGAAATTGCATGACGGTAAATTTACGTATGATTGCACCGTTCCGACTAATACAACCGCAACTTTGAAATTGCCTAACGGTGATATTCATACACTTGCAGGCGGTAGTTATCATTTTGAAATTAATGTGTAAGGTTGCCACCACTCCGTCACTTCGTGACACCTCTCCTCTATGAGAGGCTTTCCATATAGCTCCCCTTGAGTGGAGCTGTCGGCAACGCCGACTGTGGGGTGGCTCTGCCATTTTCTCCATATGCGCCATGCACCACTCCTTCACTTCGTGACACCTCTCCTCTATGAGAGGCTTTTCGGCTCCCCTTGAGGGGAGCTGTCGGCAACATCGACTGTGGGGTGGCAAAAAAAGAGCGGCCGACGGTCGCTCCTACTAATCTATCAGCCGTCTATATTCCTCTTTCATATACCCGGACAAATCTTCCAAATCAAGTCTAAATTCCACGAATCCACGAGCATAGTATGACAAATCATACGGTTGAAAGAATATAACCAAATCATCGTCTTGAATATAAAAATCCGTCTGATGTTCCTGTTTTATTTCAGGCTTTGCCCACAAATCCTTATATTCTTCCGAATGTTTTTCCATTTCTTCATTAATCATTCTGTTAAGCGTACTGACATACCCGTCATCAGCAAACAAATCCGCAAGTTTCACTTCCTTTTCACCAGACACATCTATATTTACGGGAATATGCACCGTTGTACCTCTTGCACCGCCGGTATAAATATATTTTTCTTCAACCACACTGATAAAATCATTTTTATTATAAGTTTCCTCCCAACCTATCTCCATAACGCACTTGTTCCCCATTTGCAAATTATCCTTACATTCCTGTGCTTTGGAATCAAAAGCAACAAGGTCACTGTCTATGGATTGTTGTATCTGTGCGTTGATATTTTTTTCAAACTCACTGTTTTTCATACCGCTGAATTTAACTGTTTCGGCATACACCGTTGAAAAATCGGTTTCATATTCCTTTATACTGCTTTCTGTGCGGATACGTTTCATATCGCACCCGCACAAACAAAGAATCACGAAGATTACAGCTATTATACGTTTCATTATCAAGCCCCTTATTACAGAATTATACAAATCAAGCCGTTACTTCCGTCATTAATAATCCTCTGCAAAGTTTCTTTTAATTTCATTCTTGCCGATTCAGGCATTCTTGAAAGTTTATTATGAAGTCCCTCATTTACAAGCTCATAAAGCGACTTACCGAATATATTCGACTGCCAAATTTTTGTCGGATCTGTTTCAAATTCCGACAGCAGATAATGCACAAGTTCTTCCGACTGTTTTTCAGTACCGACAATCGGACTTACTTCCGTTTCAATATCCGCACGAATCATATGTATAGACGGTGCGGACGCTTTAAGTTTAACACCGAATCTACCGCCTTGTTTAACGATTTTCGGTTCGTCAAGAGTCAATTCTTCTGTTGACGGTGACACAATTCCGTAACCCTTTTCCATCACCTCGTGAAGTGCAAATGACACCTTATCATACTGTGCTTTCATCTGTGCCAGCTCCGACATAAGCGTCATAAGCTGATGTTCGCCGTCAATTTCAAAGCCGGACATTTCACCAAGCACACGATAGAAAAGCTCCTGCGGAAGTTCCATACACAGCTTAACCGTACCGTCACCCAAATCCATACCCTCGATATACGAACGCTGAACAAAACCGCACTCACCCATACCGTCCGACAATGCACGCACATCGCGAATACGGTTTACGTCCTCAATTTTTTCGATTATCGCACCGTATATCTCTTTTTTCAGCCAATGCTCACTGTCAAGTTCTTCAATCCAATCTGGAATTTTAATATTAATTTCTTTAAGCGGAAATTCAAACAACACCGTTTCAATAATATTATGTATATCCGCCGCATTAAGTTCTTCACAATTCACCGCCACAACGGGTACACCGTGCTTTGCCTCAAGTTCAGCCTTTAAATTCTGTGCACTCTGTGAATTAGGCGCTACCGAATTTAACAGCACGATAAACGGCTTATTAATCGCTTTTAATTCATTTATAACTCTGTTTTCGGCGTCAACATAATCGTTTCTGTCAATCTCCGTAATCGTACCGTCAGTCGTAACAACAAGACCGATAGTCGAATGTTCGCAAATAACTTTTTTCGTACCTATTTCCGCCGCCTCATTAAAAGCAATCGGGTGGTCAAACCACGGGGTTGTAACCATTCTCGGCTCGTTATCCTCCACATACCCAAGCGAACTGTCCACGATATAGCCGACGCAGTCAATCATTCTCACCTTTAAATGCGCATTATCACCTAAGGATATTTCCACCGCCTCATTCGGTATGAACTTCGGCTCTGTCGTCATAATCGTTCTGCCGCCGGCGGACTGTGGCAATTCATCTCGTGTTCTCTCTGCCTGATACACATTTTCTATATTAGGTATCACAAGCAAATCCATAAACTTTTTTATAAATGTAGATTTACCTGTTCTGACCGGTCCGACTACACCTATATAAACATCTCCCTGACTCCTCTGTGCTATATCACTGTAAATATTGTATTCTTCCACTTTTTGTTTCCTCCTTTTGTCCAAAATATATGTTATATGTATATGCACGATAACTTGTAATATGTATACCAAATATAAAGCAAATACCCCTTAAAGGTTTTATCTGCAATATTTTTTTTTATTTTTAAATTTTTTGTTTGAACATTTGGACAATGTGGTATATAATATATGAGAGAGAGGATTTAAACAAAGGGGAATTTGAATGAAACACATAAAAGCAATTATTTTAATGCTTTTAACATCTGTTATTTGCTTTACTTATTTTTCGGTATATGCTGAAACGAATACGTTAAAAGCCGGTATTCTTGATGATTACAGCTTTGACGGCAACAGTATCAGTGAATATGCTGAAGATAGTGTAAATACTATTTTAGATACAACTGCAAGTACAAATTTTATAGCTAACGAAATAAACTTCGATGACACAACTTTTAATAAAGGTATTTCCGACCTTCAAAGCGGAAATATAGATTTTTTATGTATGGTTCCTATGAGTGATGCCTTTTTGGCGTATGTTGACTATACATCATCACCTATTGCAACAGGCTTTTTAGGACTTTATACCACTGATTACAAGCAATTATATTTTGAAGAATTTGATACATTCAATAAAATTAAAATCGGTTTACTTAAAAATTCGTATATAGAAAAAATTCTTTCCGATTTTTCGGCTGCAAATAATTTTACATACATCCCTGTTTATTACGATACTGTGGACGATATGTTAAGTGCCGTGAAAAACAATTCAATCGACGCAATTTTTACACCTACAACAAACAATCCCGACGGATTAAAGTTAATAGCCAAAGGCGGCAAATTGGACTACTACTGTGCCGTAAAAAAAGGCAATACCAATCTTCTTACAAAGCTAAACAGCGCTATAAATCAATACAAAATACAAAATCCGTTCTATCTGTCAATGGAATATACAAAGCTGTTTAAACGCCCTTACAGCAATTCAATAGGCTACACGAAAGAAGAGCAGACAGCAAAGGAAAATCACCCTAAACTTCGCATACTTGCGCCCGACAACAATTATCCGTCATCATATTATGACAAGGACACGGGCGAATATAACGGTATATACGAAGATATTATCAAAAAAGTTGCCGACAATGCCGGTTTTGAAATTGAATTTATCTCGTACGATCAATCCGAAATGTCAATGAACGGGATTGTTATGGGTAAAGCCGACATAATTCTTACGGTTTCAGGTTCAAAACAAGGTCTTACCACCGCAACACTGCCTTATACAAAGGTTTCATACTTACCGTTAGTGAAAAAAGACACGAACATTTTTGAGGACAGTAAAATTCATGTAGGCATATTGGCAGACGATTCGTGGATTACAGATTATCTTGACAACAAATACAAACAATGGTCTGTCGAAAAATATTCATCCATTGACTCACTTTTAACGGCAGTCGAAAACGACACTGTTTCAGCTGTACTTGTTTCGTCGACAGATTTACAGACTAAAACGAGTTTGATTGCACATCCTAAGCTTTCAATATTGCAAGACTTTGACGTTGAAGTTCCCGCAAGTCTTGGTGTTTCCAACCTTACCTGCAATCAGCATATCGTAAGCCTTTTGAACAAGACAATCCAAAATGTGACACTTACAAATTCGGAACTTGAAAGGAAAGTCTACACATTAAATCATATATATGTTCCGACAGTAAAAGATATGTTGAAAACAAACAAGCAATGGATATTTATAATATTGCTTGTTATAATCGCGATAATCGTATTCATAAAATGGCGTGAATATTATTACAAAAAACTTCTGCATACGGACACACTTACGCAAATTCCGAATAAGCAGTATTTTATGAAAACGGCTGAAAAAATATTGGATAACAACAGCGATAAATCATACTTACTCACATCGCTTGACGCAAGGAACTTCAAACTTATAAACGAACGTTTCGGTCACATAGTCGGCGACCAGACGCTTATGAACATTGCCAAGAATATAAAATCAAAATTCCACAAAAACGGGCTTTACGCACGTTCGCAAGGTGACAGTTTCTTAATTCTCGTTGAAGACACCTCACAAAACCATGAACTTTTAAAGAGCCTTGTGGACTTGGATATTTCAATACATAACACAACAAATTATAAAGTACCGCTAAAAATCGGTGTTTGCCCTATTCCGCGTTACAACCCCGCTTTGAGCCTGTCGCTTTACATTGACAGAGCAAATATTGCCAAAAAGTACACATCAGCGCGAAATACAAATTATATCTGCTATTTCACGGACGATATGAACAAAAAACTTAATATGAAAAATATGATTGAAAGTGAAATGGTCCGTGCATTGAGCAAGGGTGAATTTGTCGTTTACTATCAGCCGAAATACGAGATTGCAAATGATACAATCATCGGTGCGGAGGCGCTTGTGCGTTGGAATCACAAGGAAAAGGGCATTATTTCACCGGGCGTATTTATCCCTGTTTTTGAGCGCAACGGCTTTATTGTTGACCTTGATTTCTATGTATATGAACAGGTTTTGAAAATGCAAAAACATCGCCTTGATATGGGTAAAAAGGTTATTCCTATTTCAATGAACGTTTCAAGATGTCACCTTTCGGATACGAATTTTGTTGACAAGCTTGAGGCGGTTGTCGCAAAGTACAAAGTGCCTAAGCAGTATATTGAAATGGAAATTACAGAAAGTATATTCAGTCAAGAGGACAGCTCTGCAATCGCACTTATATACAATTTGAAAGAACACGGTTTTACAATATCAATGGACGACTTCGGAAGTGGTTACTCATCGCTTAACCTGCTTAGAAAAGTGCCGATTGATACGCTTAAAATCGACAAGGTATTTATCGACAGTACTGAAGATGTTCAGCGAAGTCAAGTTATTGTTGAGGAAATTATTAATATGGCATCGAAAATTCACGTTAAAACAATCTGCGAGGGTGTCGAAACACAAAGTCAACGTGATTTCTTAAAAATTGCAGGCTGTAATATGGTTCAGGGTTATTTCTACTCTAAACCGTTGCCGTATGAGGATTTTTCAGATTTACTTAATTCGTCAAAATGAACATTGACATAATTAAATATATATGCTAAGATAATAAACAGCAAGGGGGCTTTTTACAGTCCCTTTTTATCTATAATAAAAAGGAGTATAAGAAAATGGCAAAAATTCAGATGAAAACACCGCTTGTCGAAATGGACGGCGACGAAATGACAAGAATCATATGGAAGATGATTAAGGATATTCTTCTTACACCTTACATAGACTTAAAGACTGAATACTATGATTTGGGTCTTGAACACAGAAACGAAACTAACGACCAAGTTACAGTTGACAGTGCAAATGCAACAAAGAAATACGGTGTTGCGGTTAAGTGTGCGACAATCACACCTAACGCTGCAAGAATGACAGAATATGACCTAAAGGAAATGTGGAAATCGCCTAACGGTACTATCCGTGCCATGCTTGACGGTACAGTTTTCAGAACACCTATTCTTGTTAAGGGTATCACTCCTTACATTCCGACTTGGACAAAGCCTATAACAATCGCACGTCACGCATACGGCGATATTTATAAAAACGTCGAAATGCAGGTTAAAGCCGGCAGTAAGGCTGAGCTTGTTTGCACAGACAAGGACGGAAAAGAAACTCGTGAATTAATTTATGATTTCAGCAACGAGGACGGTATTATTCAAGGTGTTCATAACAGAGATGAATCTATTGCCAGCTTTGCAAAAGCATGTTTCAACTATGCTCTTGATATGAATAAAGATATTTGGTTTGCAACAAAGGACACAATTTCAAAGAAATATGACCATCGTTTCAAGGATATATTCCAAGAAATCTATGATAACGAATATAAAGAAAAGTTTGAGGAAGCCGGTATCGAATACTTCTATACATTGATTGATGACGCGGTTGCAAGAGTTATCCGTTCAAACGGCGGATATATTTGGGCTTGTAAGAACTATGACGGTGACGTTATGTCGGATATGGTTGCGACCGCTTACGGCTCACTTGCTATGATGACATCAGTACTTGTATCACCTGACGGTGTTTATGAGTATGAGGCTGCTCACGGTACTGTTCAAAGACATTACTACAAGCATTTAAAGGGCGAAAAAACTTCAACAAACTCTGTTGCAACATTGTTTGCTTGGACAGGTGCACTTCGTAAGAGAGGCGAAATGGACTGTCTTGACGATCTAATCAAGTTCGCTGATAATCTTGAAAAAGCTACAATCCAAACAATCGAAGAAGGCGTTATGACAGGCGACCTTGCCGCTCTTTCAACTCTTGAAAATAAGCAAAAGGTTGATACAGAAGAATTCTTGCTTGCAGTAAACGAAAGATTGCAAAAGTTAATGTAATTTAAGACAAACAAAAACGACTGTTTTGAAACAGTCGTTTTTTTATATCTTTATGTAACCTAACTTTACTAACATATTCATACAATCAACTACAGCGGCAAAATATACGGTACGTAATCTTACATTATCAATACCCTGTATGTTTTCAAAAAAATACTGTATACGCTCCTCATATCCCTCAGGTATACCTTCTCCACCGTTACAATAATGGTGAAACATATCCGAAAGAGTTGCACTGAGTTTGTTGAATACCTTGTTATATTTACTGTCGTTGCCCTCAAGATGTAACATTGCCACTTCAATACGCTCATCAAAAAATTGGTCATTAAATCCAAAAATCTCTTCCATAATACAAACCTCCATAAAAAAAGTGCGTGGCAAAACCACGCACTAAAAACGCAGCTTTGCTTGTATTCTTGCGACAGAAATTACACCAAATCAGTATATATCAAAGAAAGCTTACGTTTTTTACTAACGTAAACTGATTTGGTATTAAATATTCATTTCTATCGCAAAATTATTATATCACACTTTTCTATTTTTGTAAACATAAAAAAGACG
>ERZ773193.2284-NODE-2284-length-21050-cov-16.537557_pt1 | contig 21050 bp, 23 predicted proteins | sample MGYA00511110_ERZ773193 | MGnify/ENA primary metagenome ERZ773193 (study PRJEB29015, sample SAMEA2737784) | human gut metagenome | biome: human gut; feature: human-associated habitat; material: faeces | place: China | collected 2012 ...
AAAAGTGTCTCTATAATTTTTATATAAGATTGCATAATAAATAATATACGCAAGCATTCCCAGTATGCCCAAGACAGAAGCAATAACTTCCAGGTGGTTGTCTCCTCTTATTTGCAGTATCGTCGGAAGCATGATCAGCAAGAGCAGACATAGAGGAATCAGTATCTGAGAAATTTTTCGCAATACCTTGTAACGTTTTGAGGACATTCCCTCCGGAACACAGCTTTCAGGATGCATCAATTCTGCCCGAATGACCATTCCTAATCGCCCACAAATACGATACGCATGGTATTCTTTTCCATCGATTGTAAATTCCGGGCATAAGCCTTCCTTTGTGATGACCAGATCAAGATGATTCCGCTGCGCATACCGGAACAGCTGCTCTGTCATCTGCCTTGGTGTGGTGCAAAAATCATCCGGAGAGAAACTGAAGGTACGAATACTTTCACTTTCCACAACCTTTTTATAATCATCCAAAATATCAGCAAGTTTATTTCCCTGTTTTTCTTCCGCTTCCATTTTCTGCAGATAGAGATCCACATTCAGGTCTGTAAGTTCTGTTTCCTGTATTTCCCCACAAAAGGAAAGTGCTGCCGCCAGCTTTTGCTGCTCGGCCTCCAGCCGCTGCCGCTGGCGTTCGGCAGCCTCGGCCAGCGGCAGGGTGCCGTTCAGCACAGTGCCGATCTCCTCGACCGGCATATCCAGTGTGCGCAGCATCCGGATCAACTTCAGGGTGCGCACATCCGCCTGCGAATAGATGCGATACTCATTTTCAGGGTTGCGGGCAGGGGTCAGCAGCCCGGCCTGCTCATAATAGCGGATATTGCGGGCGGACACGCCCGATTGCTCCGCCGCCTGCTTGATGTTCATAACATCACGCTCCTTTCGCTCTCACCTTACACCCTGCACCCACTGGAAGGTCAATACTTTTTCATAAAATAACCATACCATATTTGTAAAATTTGTGCTATACTGTTTTCATATATCAGTGTAAAAGAGGGAATATATCATGTACAAACCCGGTGACGATAAATTGGAAGTCCGCGAACTGCTTGTCAAGGCGTTCGCCAGCGCGTGGGAGGTCGGCGACAAGGCCGTTGACCGCGACACCTACATCAATTCCAGCATCAATGTGATCGACTCTCTGCAGGTCGGCCCCGAGATGATCTACGGCGAGGAGGGCCAGGGCCTACTGGACGACGAGCTCGACCATCTGCCCGATATGCTGCGTGCCGACGGCGCGTGGGTCTACTACGCCGTGCCCGCAGAGAACTACTTCATCCTGACCTGGATGGAGGACGCCGAAAAGGCCGCCGCCAAGGTCAACTCCCTGAAGGACGAGGATGACAGCCTGGCCTGCATCGTTGACCTGACGCAGGAGTGGACCCGCGCCGCAGAATAACCGCCGGAAACGCCGCGAGAGGGGAGGGGAACGCATGAGCCGCGATACGATACGTCTGCCGCACGACGCCTACCGGCTGCTGCAGACGCTGCGTGCTGCCGGGCACAGTGCCTACGTGGTGGGCGGCTGCGTGCGCGACAGCCTGCTGGGCCGTCTGCCCGGCGACTGGGACATCTGCACCTCCGCCCGGCCCGACGAGATGAAGGCGCTGTTCTGCAGCCAGCGCCTGATCCTGACCGGCGAAAAGCACGGCACGGTGGCCGTCATTCTGCACGGAAAGCCGTATGAGATGACGACCTACCGTCTGGACGGCAGCTACCGCGACCACCGCCACCCTGATAACGTACAGTTTGTGGACGACCTGGCCGCCGACCTGGCACGGCGGGATTTCACGATCAACGCCATGGCCTACGCCCCCGGCGAGGGAGTCATCGACCTGTACGGCGGGCGCAGCGATCTGGCCGCGTGTGTCGTGCGGTGCGTTGGCACGCCCGCGGACCGCTTTGCCGAGGATGCGCTGCGCATCCTGCGGGCGCTGCGGTTCAGCGCAAAGCTCGGCTTTACGCTAGACCCCGCCACCGAAGCCGCCGCGCTGGCCGCGCGGGATACGCTGCACACCGTCAGCGCCGAGCGGCTCTACACCGAGCTGGACGGCCTGCTGCTGGCCCCGGGGGCCGGGCAGACGCTGGCGCAGTACGGCGAGATTTTAAGCGGCGCTGTGCCGGAGATCCTGCCCTGCATCGGCTGCACCCAGCCCGGAAAATGGCATTGCTACGACGTCTGGCAGCATTCTGCCGCCGCCGTGGGCGCACTGGACCTGCGCGGGCAGGACACCCGCGGCGTGCGGGTGCTGTGCTGGGCCACGTTTTTGCATGACATTGCCAAGCCGCTCTGCCGCAGCGTCGGGCCGGACGGGGCTGCGCATTTCAAAGGCCACAACCAGCGCGGTGCGCAGCTGGCGCGGGTCATCCTGCGCCGTCTGAAGGCCCCCGCCTACCTTGTGGACGGCGCGGTGGGGCTGATCGCCGTGCACGACGCCCCGCTGCCCGCCGACGATGTGGGCATTTTAAAGCTGCTGAACCGCAGCGGGGCGATCTTTCTGCGCCGTCTCTGTGCGCTGAAATACGCCGACCTTGACGCCCACGCCAATACACCCGAGGTTGCCGCCCGCCGCGCCGATGTAGCAGCCTTTGAGCGCCGCATGAACGAGCTGGCCAAGACCGGCTGCTACACCATGCGCCAGCTGGCCGTCAACGGCGCGGATCTGATGGACATCGGCATCCCCGCCGGGCCGGGCGTCGGCGCAACACTGCAAACGCTGCTGAACGACGTTATGGAGGGCACACTGCCCAATGAGCGGGAAGCCCTGCTGGCGGCAGCGGTAAAGTGAAGGGTATCCGCACCCCTTTTCCGCCGCTTTGCAGGGAGGGGTCTTGCCCCCTCTGCGGGCGCATATAGAATGCGCCCCTACGGACTGTGCGGCCAAACGGGTCATGGGCGGATTTCATATCCGCCCGCGGGGCTTTCCGCCGCCGCACACGGCCACGGCGGCCAGAGGGCTGGCCGCCCTGCATACTGCATTATAAATCACCTGGAAATTTACAAAGGGGGTTCCCACTATGTCCATCCAAAACGAAATCCTCAACGCTATCGCATCCCGGCGCAGCTGCCGGGCCTATAAGCCGGAGCAGATCACGGCGGAGGAGCTGGAGGCCGTCACCACCGCAGGCACCTGGGCCGCTACCGCTATGGGCAGGCAGAGCCCCGTCATGGTCGCTGTGCAGGACAAGGAAACGCTGGCCGAGCTGTCCCGCCTGAACGCCGCCGTCATGGGCACCCAAAACGACCCGTTCTACGGCGCACCCACCGCGGTGCTGGTCCTGGGCGAGAAGAATAACCCCAACGGCGTGCAGGACGCCAGCCTTGTGATGGGCAATCTGCTGCTGGCCGCGTCCGGCATCGGTCTGGGCTCCTGCTGGATCAACCGCGCAAAAGAGACGTTTGAAACGCCCGAGGGCAAGGCTCTGCTGGCCAAGTGGGGCCTTGATCCCGAGAAGTACATCGGCGTCGGCTACTGCATTCTTGGCTATCCCGCGCCCAATGGCACCCGCACACCCGGCCCCCGCAAGGCCGGCTATGTCCTGCACGTATGATTTTCGGCGTCGGCATCGACCTGTGTGACGCAGGCCGCCTTGAAAAAAGTTTGGCGAAGCAGAGCTTTCTCGACCATGTATTTGCGCCGTCGGAGCAGGCCCTGCTGGCATCCTTAGGCGAAAAGCGACGCGCCGAGACCGCCGCCGCAAATTTTGCGGCCAAGGAAGCCTTCTTGAAGGCCGCCGGCACCGGTCTGGGCGGCTTTGCCATGCCCGAGCTGGCCGTACTGCGCCAAAAGAGCGGTGCGCCCTATTTTGCCCTGACCGGCGCAGCCGCTGCCTGGGTCAGGGAGCAGGGCCTGACCGTTCATGTCAGCCTGACCCATGAGCGCGGACTGGCAAATGCGCTTGTGCTTTTGGAGAAAGAGTAATTCTTGGCCCCCTCTGCGAGGGGGCTCCGCCCGCAGGCGGTGGGGGAGAGAGCTTCGCGGAAACCCGAAATATTTCGGGCTGCCGCAAGGTTCTCTCCCTCCGGCCCTACGGGCCACCTCCCTCGCAGAGGGAGGCAAGTATGTCACGGAGGTGACCTATGCCCGGCAAAACGACACGCAGCAGCAATCTGGAACTGCTGCGCATTCTGTGCATGCTGCTCATCATCGGCGACCATCTGACCGGGCAGGGCGGCATTGCGGACTATACCACGCTGCCGTCCTCCTTCGCGTTCTGTCTGATCGGCTGCGGGTCGCGCATTGCGTGCAGCGTCTTTGTGCTGATCGGCGGCTGGTTCCTGTGTGAGCAGCCGTATAAGACCCGCCGCCCGCTCTCACTGTGGCTGTCGCTGTGGCTCTATACCATGCCTGTGACGCTGCTGTGCAAGCTCGCCGGGCTGGATGTCTCGTGGGGCGCACTGCGCTGGGCGGCGTTCCCGGCGTCCACGCGGCAGCTGTGGTTCATCTCGGACTATCTGCTGCTCTTGCTCTGTGTGCCGCTGCTCAACCGCCTGCTGCGCGGGCTGTCCCGCCCGGCGCACCGCGGTCTGCTGGCTGTGCTGGCTGTGCCGCTTATCGTCTACCCGACACTGTTTGGCGAGAACGGCGCGGTCAGCGACACTGCATGGATGTTTTTGTATGAGTACCTGCTCATCGCCTACCTGCGCCGCTGGCCGGACAACCGGCTGGCGCATCTTTTGCAGCACCGCGCGGCGGCGCTCGGGCTCGGGCTGGGGCTGCCGCTTCTCAACACGATTCTGCGCGCTGTGCTCGAGACACGCGGCCTGACCGACGGCAAGGCGTTCCAGTACATGGCCTACTATCGCACGGCGCTGGGCGCACTGCCCAACCTGCTGGCCGCGCTGGCGCTGTTCTACCTGTTCAAGGGGCTGGACCTCGGCTGTGTGTGGTGGGTCAATGCCCTGGCCGGCACAACGCTGGGCGTCTACATCCTGCATCAGGTGCCCGCGTTCCGCGGTTTTTTATGGAACGGCCTGCTGCAGGCAGAGGCGCACCACGGGTCGGTGGGGTATACGCTGCTTGCGATTTTGGCCGTGTTCCTCGGCTGTGCGGCGGTGGACGCCCTGCGCACGGCACTTGTGATGCGCCCTCTGGAAAATACCCGCCTGTTTAAAGCGCTGTGCGAAAAAGGCGACGCGCTCGCCGCAAAAATCACAGCGGATGATTAAAAAGACCTCCCTCTGCTTATACTTTCAGTAACAAGCAAAGGGAGGTCTTTTCTATGGAAGTGCACCGCGGAGAGGTTTTTTACGCCGATCTAAGCCCCGTCGTGGGGTCCGAGCAGGGGGGCATACGTCCGGTACTTATCATTCAGAATGAGATCGGCAACCGGCACAGCCCCACGGTCATTGCGGCAGCCATCACAAGCCGCCAGGACAAGAACCGCCTGCCGACGCACATCAGCGTGCGGGCGGACCGCTGCGGGCTGGCCAAGGACAGCATCATTTTGACCGAGCAGATCCGCACGCTGGATAAGCGCCGTCTGCGGGAGCGCGCCGGTGTCATCCCGCCCGACGATATGCGCCGCGTCGATGAGGCGCTGGGGGTCTCTATGGGGCTGGAAAGCCAGGATGTGCATACGAATACGGGGTACTTTTGAGCAGCTGCTTTGTAGGGGCCGGGCACGCCCGGCCCGCAGCCTTGCCAATGCCCCCCTCTTTAATAGTCGCTTTGTAGGGAGGGGTCTTGACCCCTCCGCGGGGCGTCGGGGACGCCGAGCCTTACCGCTGCCGTCCTTTTACGGCAAAAAATTCGCCGCCACAGGTGCCAAAATCGCGGTCATGATGCCCGCTACGGCAATCGCAAGGCCGCTCATGGCGCCCTCGATCTCACCCATCTGCAGGGCCTTGCTCGTGCCGATCGCGTGCGCCGATGTGCCGAGCGCCAAACCCTTCGCCAGCGGATCGGTGATGTGGCAGATCTTGCAGACCGTCTCACCCAGCAGGCTGCCGACGATACCGGTCAGGATGATGACCGCACCGGCCAGCGCCGCCGTGCCGCCCAGCGTCTCGGCCACATCCATGCCGATGGCCGTCGTTACGGATTTCGGCAAAAAGCTCACGGCGTGGGCGCGCTCCAGCTTGAGCACCCAGGCCATCGCCAGCACGCTGCCCAGACTCGTCAGCACGCCCGCGGCAATCGACGCAAAAATCGCGGCCAGGTTCTTTTCCAGCAGTTCCCACTTTTCATACAGCGGGATCGCCAGGCTGACTGTGGCGGGCATCAGAAGCCAGTTCACGGGCTGGGCGCTGGACTTGTAATCGGCGTAGGGCACGCCGAAGCAGCTCAAAAACACGATGACGAAGATACTGCCCATCAAAAGGGGATTGAACAGCGCCTTGCCGGTCTTGCGGTTGACCCAGACGCCCGCGGCGTAGGCCGCCAGCGTGGCCAGCACGCCCCAGCTGCCGCATTGCTGCAAAAATTCAGCCATTTTTGTGCTCCTTTCCGCCCGCGCATTTCTGCGCGACCATGCCCGTGACCGCCATGACCAGTGCTGTGATCGGCACAATCGCCAGCACGGCGGGCAGTAAAAGATTCATCAGCTGGCTGCCCAGCTCCATGACGCCCGCCGCCGCGGGCACGAACAGCAGCGGGAAGATGCCGGTCAGAAACAACCCGGTCTCCCGCACCTGATCGAGCTTGAGCACGCCGAATTTGAGCGCCGCGGCCAGCAGCAGCAGGCCGTACACGCTGGCCGGGATCGGCAGCGGCAGCACCGCCGCCAGCACCTCGCCCGCCAGGCAGAACGCCGTGATGCGGGCAAACTGGAAAATATACTTCACACAATAACCCTCTTTTTTACAAAATTCGTGTACCATCATACCACGCCGCCCGGCTTTCGGCAAGTTGTACATTGTATGAAAACCATCCACATTTTCCTATCGGCATTGTGGGAATCGGCACTTGTATTTTGGGGGTGAGTGTGGTATACTAACCGAAAATAAATGATTTTCACTTGAAAAGAGGTTTTGACTATGTCTTTACTGAAAAAGCTGGCCGGTCTGGCCGTGGGTGCCGCTGCTGTGGGCGCTGTCGCTTATGTTTTACAGAACCGTGAGCATCACGACGACGAGTACGAGCATATTTGGGGCCCGGAGGACGAGGTCGAACCTGAGACCGATTCCGCCGAGCCCGCCGCTGACGATGCGTCCGCCGAGGCTGAACCCGCCCCCGCTGCCGCACCTGAGGAACCTGCCGCCCCCGCCGAGGAGCCGAAGCCCGAAAAACCCGCGGACGCTGCTAAAACGCCCGCCGCTAAGACTCCCGACTTTGACGCCCCCAACGTGAACCCCGTGGAACTGGGTCATGTTGAGGCATCCCGCACGCCGGACGGCAAGATCGACCCCACCCAGATCGTTGACCCCGCTGTGGCCGGCGATTGGGAGGAGCAGGGCTGCAAGGGCTGATACACCAAACGCGTAAGGCGCATCTTTGTTTTAGGGCAAAGGTGCGCCTTTTTGTTTTTTGCGTTACCGTGCGGGCGGGCATGCTCCTCCCGCAGCTGTAGGGGGCGGCGTCCCCGACGCCCCGCGGGCGGATATGGAATCCGCCCCTACGGTTTTCACCGCCCTGTAGGGGCCGCACATGTGCGGCCCGCGGCCTTCCCGCATACGGCCTTTTATGGGAAACCTCCGGGCCGGGCATCCCCGGCCCCTACAAAGCACCTATGGCTTTCCGCGCACAAATGTCCGTGAAATTACTACAAATCCACTTTACAACTTTACTGCACTAAAGTATAATAGAATTTGTATCGGATCAGAGAGGTAGGAATGTTATGGAGATCGAACTCAACCGCTTTACCCCCGCCGAACAGGCGACCTTCCGCCTGCGTGCCCTGTATGAGCAGGCCGGCTACCGCAAATATCGCGCGTCCCGCTTTGAGGAATACGCCCTGTATCAGGAGTATCAGCGCTTTCTGCCCGACGCACAGGTCATCACCTTCACCGATCTGGACGGCAAGCTGCGGGCCATCAAGCCCGACGTAACGCTGTCCATTGCCAAGACGGCCCAGCCCGCGGCAGGGGAGTGCAAGCGCTTTTATTATAATGAGGAGGTCTGCCGCCCCAGCCGCGAGAGCCACACCTTCCAGACCATCCACCAGATGGGATTGGAGAGCATGGGCGCGGTGGACGCCGACGAGCAGGCCGCCGTGGTGCGGCTGGCCCTGCAAAGCCTGGCCGCGCTGGATGTGCCCACCGTGCTGGAAATCAGCCACATGGGCTACCTGACCGGCCTGCTGGACGCGCTGCATGTCCCCGCCGAGGCACGCGCGAAGCTGCTTGATTTCCTGCGCGCCAAGAACGCCCACGAGCTGCGCACCGCCGCGCTGGCCGCGGGGCTGGACGAATCCGCCGCTGCCGCGTTGACCGGCCTGCTCGACCTGCACGGCCCGCTGGGTGCAACGCTGACCGCCGCCCGCGCCGCCTGCCGGTGCGAGACCCAGCGCGCGGCGCTGGAGGAATTGCAGGCTTTGCAGAATGCGCTGGGCGAGGCGGGCCGCGGCACCCGGCTGGACCTGAGCATGGCCGACGAAATGGAGTATTACAACGGCCTTGTGTTCACCGGCTACGTCGCGGGCATCCCGTGCGCGGTGCTCAAGGGCGGACGGTATGACTACCTGATGCAGCGGTTCACGCCGGGGGCCAACGCCATCGGCTTTGCCATCTACTTAGACGAGCTGGAACGCCTGGCCGCGCCGCTGCCCCCCGTGCAGCAGCAGGGCCGCGAGAAAAGCTGGCTGAACATTGCCCTGCCGAAGGGCCGCCTCGGCGACAAGGCGTACAAGCTGCTGGCGGGCGCGGGCTACAGCGCCACCGAGGACTACAACGACACCCGCAAGCTCGTGGTCGAGAACCCCGACGCCTGTGTGCGGTACTTCCTCGTCAAGCCCAGCGACGTTGCGATTTACGTCGAGCACGGCGCGGCAGACATCGGCATCGTCGGCAAGGACATTCTGACCGAGTCCGGCGCAGACGTGTATGAGCTGCTGGATACCGGCATGGGCAAGTGCCGGATGTGCGTGGCCGGGCCTGCGGGCTTCACCGACGACGAGAGCCGCGCCTTGCGCGTAGCTACAAAATTTGTCAACATTGCCCGTGACCACTACGAGCGCCGCGGACGCGACATCGACATTGTCAAGCTGAACGGCTCCATTGAGCTGGCCCCGATTTTGGGCCTGTCCGACGTCATCGTCGATATTGTCGAGACCGGCACGACCTTAAAAGAAAACGACCTGACCGTGATCGAGGAGTTTATGCCGATCTCGGCGCGGTTCATTGCCAACAAGGCAAGCTACAAGTTCAAATACGCCCAGCTGACCGAGCTGCTGAATAAGATGAAGGAGGCCCTTGCAAAATGATCCGTCTGTATGACTTTGATGAGGTACGCCCCGAGGAAATTCTGAACCGTGACATCCGCGCCGAGGCCGACGTGGAGGCCACCGTCGATGCGATTATTGCGGACGTCCGCGCCCGCGGCGACGCCGCCCTGATCGAGTACGCCGCCAAATTCGACCACGCCGAGCTGACCGACGTGCGGGTCAGCCAGGCCGAAATTGAGGAAGCCTTTGCCGAGCTGGAAAAGACCGATCCCGAGTTCATCACGACGCTGAAGATGGCCGCCGAGAACATCCGCCACTTCCATGAGCAGCAGCTGCACAAAAACTTTGTGATCAACGACAAGCCCGGCATCGTGCTGGGGCAGAAGTACACCCCCATCCAGCGCGCGGGCGTCTACGTGCCGGGCGGCACGGCGGCGTACCCGTCCACCGTGCTGATGGATGTCATCCCCGCCAAGGTCGCGGGCGTCGGGCAGATCGTCATGACGACTCCCGCGGGACGGGACGGCAAGGTGAATCCCGCGATTCTGGCCGCCGCCGTCATTGCGGGCATTGATTTGATTTTTAAAACGGGCGGCGCACAGGCTGTGGCAGCCCTTGCCTACGGCACCGAAAGCGTCCCCGCCGTGGATAAGATCGTCGGCCCCGGCAATATCTACGTGGCCACGGCAAAGCGGAAGGTGTTCGGCAAGGTCGGCATTGATATGATCGCAGGCCCGTCGGAAATTCTCGTGCTGGCAGACGGCACCTGCAACCCCGCGTGGGTCGCCGCCGACCTGCTCAGCCAGGCCGAGCACGACAAGCTGGCCAGCCCGGTGCTCGTCACCGACAGCTGGGATTTAGCCAAGGCCGTGCAGGCGGAGCTGGAGGTGCAGATCCCGCAGCTGCCCCGCGCCGCCATCGCCCGCGCCAGCGTGGACACGAACGGCAAAATTATTGTCACCGACGACATGAACAAGGCCATTGAGGCCGTGAACATCATTGCGCCGGAGCACCTGGAAATCTGCGTCGATGACCCGTTCGTGGTGCTGAACTCGGTGCAGAACGCGGGCAGCATCTTCCTGGGCAAAAACGTGCCCGAGGCACTGGGCGACTACTTTGCCGGCCCGAACCACACGCTGCCCACCAGCGGCACGGCGCGGTTCTCGAGCCCGCTGGGCGTCGATGATTTCGTGAAGAAGTCGAGCTTTATTTATTACACCCGCGAGGCCCTCGGCGAGGTGCAGGGACGCATCGCCAATTTTGCCGAGCACGAGGGGTTACATGCCCATGCCAGGAGTGTGACGATCCGGTTTGAGGAATGAGCTTGCCAAAAAGGAAGCATCCAAGGTTGAAGCAGCATGATTATAGTGAACCGGGTGCGTATTTTATAACAGTGTGTACCAAAAATAAAGCGCACATTCTTTCCCGGATCGTTGTTGACCTTCCGTCATCCGTACGGCGGGATGCCCTCATCCCGCCGCGGGTTCAACTGCTGCCTGCCGGGAAAATTGTGGACGATTTAATTCGCCGCACGGAAACGGTTTACGACAATGTCACCGTGGATGTGTATGTTATCATGCCGAACCATCTGCACATTCTTTTTCATATCCATGCACCCGGGAACGGCGGCGGGATGGGGGCATCCCGCCCTACGATTCACCAAATGGTTCGTGCCATCAAAACGGGGACTACACGCCACCTCGGCCATTCCATCTTTCAAACATCCTACTACGATCATGTCATACGCGGGCCGCGGGATTATGATGAAATCTTCCAATACATCCAAAACAATCCCGCCAAATGGCCCCACGATCAATTCTACACTTCGGACGGGGAGGAACACCCATGAGCCGTTATTTTACCAAAACCCTCGCTTCGCTGGAGCCGTACACCCCCGGCGAACAGCTTAAAATCGCTGACATTGTCAAACTCAACGCCAACGAAAACCCGTACCCGCCCGCGCCCGGCGTGGCGGCGGCGGTGGCCGCGGCGGTGCCGGGGCTGCGGCTGTACTCTGATTTGACCAACGGCGATCTCAACGCCGCCATTGCGCGCCACTGGGGCGTGCGCCCGGAGAATATCCTCTGCGGCAACGGCAGCGACGAGAACCTGCTGCTGGCCCTGCGCGCGTTCTGCGACGAAAGCACGCCGCTGGCCTTCGCCGATGTGACCTACAGCTTTTACACGGTGTTGTGTGATTTACTGCACATCCCGCAGCACATCATCCCGCTGGAGGCTGACCTGGCCATCGACCTGAAAAAATACTGCGGTCTGCACGAAACGATTGTCATTGCCAACCCGAACGCGCCCACCAGCCTGCTGGCCCCGGTGAACGCCATCGAGGAGGTGCTGCAAACGAACCCCGACAACATCGTGATCGTGGACGAGACCTACGTCGAGTTCGCGCCTGCCGGGTCGTCCTGTCTGCCGCTTTTGGAAAAATATGACAACCTCGTCATCACCCATACCTTCTCCAAAACGCACAATCTGGCGGGTGCACGGCTGGGCTTCTGCATTGCGCGGCCCGCGCTGATTGCCGACATGAACCGCGTCAAGTTCAGCTACAGCCCCTACAACGTCAACGCCATGACCCAGGCCGCGGGCGCGGCGGCAATCTCCGACGAGGCCTATTTTGCCGATGTAACGGCAAAGGTCATTGCCGAGCGCACCCACACCACCGACGAGCTGCGCCGCCGCGGGTTCACGGTGTTTGACTCGGCCACAAATTTTTTGTTTGCGACCACAGACCGTATGCCCTGTGTGGAAATTTTTGAAAAGCTGCGCGCCCGCGGCATTTTAATCCGCCACTTCAACGCGCCGCGCATCTCGGACTATCTGCGCATCACGATTGGCACACCCGAGCAGATGCAGCGGTTCTTTGCGGCGCTGGATGAGATCCTGGGTGAATAAATGCCCCTCCCGCAGCGCAAGACACCGCGCCTAAAGGGCTATGATTCCATTCTCACCAACCCGGCCCGCCGGGCCATGGATAAGTTTTATACAGAGGGGGAGAACCATACATGATCGCAATCGTTGACTACGGCGTGGGCAACCTGTTCAGCCTGTCGTCCAGCGTCAGAAGCCTGGGCGCAGAGGTACGGGTGACCCGCGACACCGCAGACCTGCGGGCGGCGGATCATATCCTGCTGCCGGGCGTCGGGGCATTCGCCGACGCCATGGCCAAGCTCGAAGCCACGGGCCTTGTGCCTGTTCTGCGCGAGGAAACGCAGAAAAAGCCGCTGCTGGGCATCTGCTTAGGCATGCAGCTGCTGTTTGAAAAAAGCTGCGAGTACGGCGAGCACCGCGGCCTCGGCCTGATTCCCGGCGAGGTCTGCCCGCTGGCGGACGACCTGACCGATCCGGCGCTCAAGGTGCCGCACATCGGCTGGAATGCCATGGACATTGTGCCCGGGCGCGAGGCCGACCCGCTGTTCAAGTACGTCAAAAACGGCGAGTACGTCTATTACGTACACAGCTATTACGCCAAAAACTGCGCTGCATCGACACTGGCGACGAGTGACTACAGCATCCCCGTCACGGGCGCGGTGCGGCAGGGGCTGGTGTACGGCACCCAGTTCCACCCCGAAAAATCCGGTGATACCGGCCTGCGGCTGTTAAAGGCCTTTGCCGAGCTGTAAGCGAGAGGGAGGAAGTACCATGAAGCTATACCCCGCCATTGACCTGCGCGGCGGCCAGGCCGTGCGGCTTTATCAGGGCGATTACGACCGGATGACCGTCTACAACGCAGACCCCGTCGCCCAGGCGCAGCAATTTATCGACGCAGGTGCGAAGTATTTGCATGTCGTCGATCTGGACGGCGCCAAGGACGACACCACAGCCAATTTGCAGACGATTGCCGCCATTGCCAAGCTGGGCGGCCTCAAAATCGAGGTCGGCGGCGGCATCCGCGACGAGGCGCGCATCCAACGGTATCTTGACCTCGGCGCGGACCGCTGCATTCTGGGCACGGTGGCCGTAAAAAACTTCGATTTCACGGCAGAAATGGCACAGAAATACGGCACACAGATCGCCGTCGGCGTTGACATGAAGGACGGCGCTGTCGCTGTCAACGGCTGGAAGGAGGTCACCCCCGAGCCGGGCGTGGCATTCTGCCGCCGCTGCGCCAATGCGGGCGTCAAGGCCATTATTGCCACCGATATTTCCCGGGACGGCACGATGCAGGGCACCAATATGGCGCTGTACCGTGAGCTTTTGACGATTCCCGGCATCGAGGTCACGGCCAGCGGCGGCATTGCCGCCATGGCCGAGCTGGCCGAGCTTTCCGCCATGCACTGCCACGCAGCCATTTTGGGAAAGTCGATTTATACGGGAGCGATTGATCTGGCCGAGGCCGTGAGACTGTACGAGGGGGAATGAGGACATGATAACCAAACGCATAATTCCTTGTCTGGACGTCAAAAACGGGCGCGTGGTCAAGGGTGTCAACTTTGAAGGATTACAGGACATGGCCGATCCCGTCGAGATGGCGCGGTACTACAACGCCTCCGGCGCGGACGAGCTGGTGTTCTACGATATTACCGCCAGCGTCGAGGGGCGCGGGCTGTTCACCGATATTTTGCGCCGGGTCGCAAGCCAGATTTTTATCCCGCTGACCGTCGGCGGCGGCATCAACACGCTGGACGACTTTGACCGCGTGCTGAAATGCGGTGCGGACAAGGTCAGCGTCAACTCGGGGGCTATCTGCAACCCCGGCATCATCCCGGCTGCCGCGCAGAAATACGGCAACCAGTGCGTGGTGCTCTCCGCCGATATTAAGCGTGTGGACGGCAAATTCATGCTGTTCGCCAAGGGCGGGCGCGAGAACACAGGCATCGACGCGCTGGACTGGCTGGAGCAGGGCGTCAAAAACGGCGCAGGCGAGCTGGTCGTGAACTCCATCGACACCGACGGCGTGAAGAACGGCTTTGATCTGGAGCTGCTGGACGCCGTGACCGCACGCTGTGCCGTGCCCATCATCGCCTCCGGCGGCGCAGGCAAAAAGGAGGATTTCCTTGAGCTGTTCCGCAATCACCCGGCAGTAGATGCCGGTCTGGCCGCGTCGATCTTCCACACAAAGCAGGTGGAAATCAACGATTTGAAGCGGTATTTGCGGGAGAACAGGGTAGAGATGCGGGTGTGATCGCCTGTGCTCCTCTTGGCCCCCTCTGCGAGGGGGCTCCCGCCGCAGCGGGTGGGGGAGAGAACCTTGCCGCCACTCGAAATATTTCGGGCCATGGCAAAGTTCAACCCCTCCGCCCCTCCGGGGCACCTCCCCTGCTAGGGGAGGCAAGCACGTTTTAAAAAAATCCTACTATCGAATTACCTCTTGCCAAAACTCACAAAAAGAGGTACACTAAACTATATTACTTTAGGAGTGTCCACCATGGAAATCACCGAGAATTCCAAGACTCTCAAATTTGACGCAAACGGCCTGATCCCGGCCATCGTACAGGACCATTATACCAAAGAGGTGCTGACCCTCGCCTACATGAATGCCGAGACGCTGGCCCTGACGATTGCCGAGGGCCGCACCGTATTCTGGTCCCGCAGCCGCCGGGAGATCTGGCGCAAGGGCGAGACCTCCGGCAACGTGCAGCGGGTCGTCTCCATCACCGCCGACTGCGACAAGGACGCGCTCGTCATCGACGTCGTCAAATCCGGCCCCGCCTGCCACACCGGCGCGGAGAGCTGCTTCTTCAACCCGGTCTATGTCTCCGATGAGCTGAAGCAGTTCACCTGGCAGGGCCTGTACGCACTCATCGAGGGCCGCAAGACCGACCCGAAGGAGGGCAGCTACACCACCTATCTGTTCGACAAGGGCCTGGAAAAGATCCTCAAAAAGGTCGGTGAGGAATCCACCGAGGTCATCATTGCAGGCTCCAAGCGCGACAGGGAGGAGACCATCTACGAGATCAGCGACCTGGCTTACCACGTCATGGTGCTGATGATCGAGCTGGGCATTTCCGTAGAGGACATCACGAAGGAACTCGAAAAACGACACGTAATTGACCATAAGGTCAAGCAGGAAAGGATGCAGTAACTATGGCAGGCGAATACCTGAAAAGCTCTGTACACGTTCATTCCAAATTGTGCGACGGTAAGAACACGCTGGACGAGATTGCGGTCACGGCATGGCGGAACGGTCTGCAAACGCTGGGCTTCAGCGGGCACAGCCACACCCCCTGTGATCTGGAATATTGCATGACCCAGAGCCGTACCGCCCTGTACAAGGCGCAGGTCGCCAAGCTGAAGGAGCGCTACGCCGGCAAGCTGGATATTCTGTGCGGCTTGGAATGGGATCTGTTCAGCGACGATGACCCGACCCAGTACGACTACTGGATCGGCAGCACGCACTATGTCAAAGGGCCCAAGACCGGCAAGTATTATGAGATCGACTGGCGCGAGGAGGATCTGCGCGCCTGCATTGACGATGATTTTGACGGCGATGCGCTGGCCGTGGTTGAGGCTTACTTTGCCAATGTGGCCAAGGTTGCCGAGAAGAAGCCCACGATCTTGGGCCACTTCGACCTGATCAAGAAGATCAACGGTGACGGCAAGTTCTTTGATGAGAATGACCCCCGCTACACCGCCGCCGCCAACGCCGCGCTGATGACCGCCGCCCGCAACCGTTGCGTGCTGGAGGTCAACACCTCTGCGGTGTACCGCGGTTTCCGCAAGGATTTCTTCCCGTCCGATGCGATTCTGAAGGAGTGGCTGGTGCTCAGCGGCAATGTCGTCATCACCGCCGACGCCCACGATACCAAGGCGCTGACCTTTGGTTTTGAGGCTGTCGCCGCCAAGCTGAAGGAGCTGGGCTACACGAAGGTCCAGGTGCTGGGCAAGGACGGCTTTACCCCCTGTGCGCTGTAAAATAATCCCCGAAAATTTTCCCGCCGCGGTGTAACACTGCGGCGGTTTTTGCGTTTCTTATGGCTGAAGGGCTCAAAACAAAGACCACTCGAACAAAACACAGGAGAAAATTCACCGTGAGATCCACAGCGAAATAATTTTCAAAAAAGTTTGCGCGGAGGGGTTGACAACCCCTCCGTATTTTTGTATAATAATACCTGCATTCTGGCGGCAGCCACTGTGGAGAGGTGTCCGAGTGGTTTATGGAACTGGTCTTGAAAACCAGCGATTCGCGCGAGCGGACCATGGGTTCGAATCCCATCCTCTCCGCCATTTTGTGATAACAAGTGAATATATAGAATCACTTTGACTTGTGGAGTAATACTCAAGAGGTCGAAGAGGCGCCCCTGCTAAGGGCGTAGGGTGGGAAACCGCCGCGAGAGTTCAAATCTCTCTTACTCCGCCAAATCAGCCGATATTTAACGCTAACACGTTGAATATCGGCTGATTCTTTTTATATTTTCTGTCCTTTTTGGTTCGTAAATATTCGTAAAAAACTGCTCAAAAACACCATGCACCGTATGCGGTGTGTACACTGGTATGTACACTGGTGTGTTCCTTGGTGTGTACAAGTCGTCGTGTGCCCTAATATCGACCCAACGTCTATTATTCCTCCGCTCTCCGCAACGATTTTCGTTCCCTCACAGAAATGGTCCCGCCCCAACTCATTCCAAGTTATCCCCAAGTTTCCCCCAACAAATACCAAAAGCCCCCGATACCGCATCTTCCTCCGGCGGGTAGACTGATCCGCCGGGCCCCTGCCTCCTCCGCCGCAGCGGAGGAGGTGGCCCCGCAGGGCCGGAGGGAGTTCCTCCGCCCCGCCCACCAGCAAAAAGGCCAGAACCTCCGCCGGTTCTGGCCTTTTCTATTGCATTTTCTGCCGTTTCGTGTTATTGTTGTCTTAACATAATAAGGTGCGTACCGCTGTTCCGTTTCCTCCGGCCCGCACCCGCTTCACCATAGCAGGGGAGGCCCTGCTATTTTTTTGTTAAGTACAAAATCTACATTTTAAGGGGGCTTTATTTTGGTTCACATCATCTTGGACGCTTCTTGCCTGTCTAAACAGCAGCGTATTGACTACGCCGCCGACCTTGACCGCAATCTTGGTATCGCTGATCTATGCCAAGATAACCCGCTTCACATCAGTCTGTACACTGACCATCCGGAGCAGCTTGTTCCTCTGCCCGGTGTGACGGTTCTTTCCCGTCTTGGGTAACAGGGCAGCGCAACAAAAGCACCTTTTGCGCGTCCGGGTCGTAGTCGATCACAACCCGTATATGCCTTTTCTCATCCCATTGCATAAATTCTGCAAAGTGCTTGTACACAACTTCCAGCTTTCCCCAATGTGTGCCCGGTTCCTTCTCCGGTTCTTCATGGGCCAGCGTGTGCAGCTTGTGGGCAATGGCGGCTGTTTCTTTCAGCGCCTTGCACATCCTTACAAAATACTCTCTCGGTATCGTAGTCCGCCAGTATCCTGTATCGTATGTATCTTCGTTGCCCAGCTTTTCAATATAGCCTCTGTACTCCTTGTACATTTTGCCCGTGGCGTCGTTTTCCTCATACATTGGTTCGTATTGCATCTTTATCCCTTCCGTTTACGGTTTGTATTTCCTAAATTATACAATTTGTAATTCAATAATGCAAGGGGGTCTTCTCATGGGTTTTCGCTTTCACAAGTCCGTTAAACTGTTGCCCGGCCTACGTCTCAACCTCAACAAAAAAAGTATCAGCCTTTCCGCAGGTGGTAAACATCTTGGTGTTACCGTCAACAGCCGCGGCGGCGTAAGTGGCCGCGTTTCCGCACCCGGCACCGGCCTTTCCTATACGGTACGGTCTAACCCGCACAAGCCGCGCAAAACTACCACCCGTAAAGTTTCATACCTCGACTATAACCCCGACTATCTCCCCGATGATTTTCTTGAATCCGACTTGCCTTACGATCTGCCGGACGATCCTGCCCCCGTTGGCTGCGCCGATGACGAGCGCCGGCGTCGAAACCGCCGATGATTTTTGCAGAAAATTTCTCTCAATATAACTTATAAGTAATATTCCCCCGAAACTAAACACCCCGATTTTGCGTCTAACTTGCGTTTAGTTTTAAGCTAATTGCGTTTTTATCGTTGCCACGCCGTTTTTAATTCGCTTCTAACTTGCTTCTATCTTTTCATGTCAGGAGATGCCCCCGTGCTCTGCATAAAATGTAAACAGGAAATCCCGGACATTTCCGTCTACTGTATGTTCTGCGGTAAGAAGCAGGTGTCCGCCTCCGCAGCCCCCGTCAAAAAGCCTCATAACCCCAATGGCACCGGCACAGTTTTCAAGCGTGGCCGCACCTGGTCTGCCCGCGTCCGCGTCAAGCGTCATGGTGTCATCGTTTCCGAGCGCACCAAGGGCGGCTTTGCCACCCGTGCCGACGCCATCAACTACCTGCCACAGCTCCGCGCAATGGAAAACGGTGTCACAAAGTCTCACACTGTGGACGAGATTTTCCAGATGGTACAGAAATCCAAGAAGTGGTTGGAGATCACTCCCGACAAACGCAGTCACTACATGACAGCATACAAGCGCATGGAAAGTATTTACCAGCGTGACGTAGCCAGTCTGCGTTATTCTGAATTGCAGAACCTTGTTGACGGCATCGAGGGTGCGTTCTATCCTAAGCGCGACGTGAAAACTATCTTGCAAAAAATCGTTGATATGGCCGTGCGCGAGGAAGTCTGCCCCTCCAGTAAATCCGACGTTATCCACTACATTGAGCTTCCCAGTAAACCACTTACCAGCAAGGACGCCCGCACGCCGGAGGAAATGCAAGCCATCTGGAACGACTGGAGCAAAACCCACGACCTCATAACCGGCTACGCCCTCATTATGGCCTACACAGGTATGCGCACAGGGGAACTTTTCGCGCAAGACGTCACAAAGGTAGACGCCGCAAACCAGTCTATCGTTGGCGGCATCAAGACCGAAGCCGGCAAAGACCGCGAAATTCCCATTGCCGATTGTATCGTGCCCATCGTCAAAGCCGTCATGCCGCAGGCCCGCTATGGTATGGTAGTCTACGACGAAAACACCTACTACTCCAACTGGGCGCAGATGATCCAACGCACCGGCATCCGCCCGCTGGGCAGCTATTGCCAACGCCACACCTGCTACACTCGTTTACACGAACTTGTACCCGCCGTCTCCGACGTTGTTATAAACTCTATCGTCGGGCACAGCAATTCCAAAATATCCAAGTTCGCAAATTCCTACGGCCACATTTCGCTTGCCGCCAAGCTGGATGCAGTCAACCGCTTGGCAGTGTAGCCAGCAAGAATATACAAGTCATTCTACACATCTATAATTACAGCACGCTATACCGCTTGTATATCAAGCTACAATATAGCAACGTATGATGCCTACACATTTACAGCCCAATGCACCATCGTCCGTTTTTTATCTCTTGCCACGCTGTGCAACCATTTTCGTCACCTCACGAAAATGGTCCCGTTCCAACTTCTCTCTGCATTTTTTCAAACACTTTCCCCGATAAACGTAAAAATTTATCGGGGAAGTGTTGTTATTCTTAACATTTTCTTCCTTTTCTGCCCGTGCCTTGCAATCCCGCGCCAAATCCGCTATACTCATTCTATACCATTTTATAAGTGAGGTGTCCGTTATGCGGTTATTTGATGTGCTCGGCCCGGTCATGACGGGGCCGTCCAGCAGCCACACGGCAGGTGCGGTGCGCATCGGCAGCACGGCGCGGCGGCTCCTGGGGGAGCAGCCTGCCGAGGCCGAGATCCTGCTTTACGGCAGCTTTGCCGCCACGGGGCGCGGCCACGGCACGGACCGGGCGCTTGTCGCCGGGCTGCTGGGCATGCAGCCGGACGATGACCGCATCCCGCACAGCTTTTCCATTGCCAAGGAGGCCGGGCTGCACTTTAAGATCGGCACCACAAACCTGCGCGGTGCGCACCCCAACACGGCGGTGCTGCGGCTGACCGGTGCATCGGGCCGTAAGCTCGAGGTCGTCGGCGCGTCCATCGGCGGCGGGCGGATCAACATCTGCCAGATCGACGGCATCACGACGAATTTTGGCGGGGACCACAACACGCTGATCGTCCACAACCAGGACACGCCCGGCCATGTGGCAGCCGTCACCACCTGTTTGAGCCAGCACGGCGTCAACATTGCCACGATGCAGCTCTACCGCTCGACGGCAGGCGGCTACGCCGTCATGGTGCTGGAGTGCGACGAGCCTATCCCGGACGAGATCGCCGGGCAGCTGGGCAGCCAGCCGGGCATCGTCAAGGTCACGATTCTGAATCTGTAAGGGGGCGGGAAAGATGGCATTTTCATCCGTGCATGAGATGATCGACCTCTGCAAGGAGAGCGGCAAGCCGCTGTATGAGGTCATCCTTGAGAGCGATCTGGCCGAAAGCGGCCTGACCCGCGCCGAAAGCGAGGCCGAGATGCACCGTCTGTGGGCAGTCATGCAGGCCACCAGCGACGGCTACTGCGGCGCAGACCGCTCGATGAGCGGCTTTGCGGGCGGCGACGCGGCCAAGGTCAACGCGGCAGCGGCGCGCGGCGTGCTCTACGCCGACGGCTACTTTGCCGACGTCATGGCTGAGGCACTGAAAACCGCCGAGTGCAACGCCTGCATGAAGCGCATCGTGGCCGCGCCCACGGCGGGAAGCTGCGGCGTGCTGCCTGCGGTCCTGCTGCCGCTGCAGCGGCGCGGGCTGGCCGACGAGGCCGCCGTGCACCGCGCCCTGTATATCGCTGCCGGGTTCGGGCAGGTCGTTGCCGCGCGTGCCACGCTGGCCGGG
>ERZ773193.2289-NODE-2289-length-21019-cov-4.774327_pt1 | contig 21019 bp, 16 predicted proteins | sample MGYA00511110_ERZ773193 | MGnify/ENA primary metagenome ERZ773193 (study PRJEB29015, sample SAMEA2737784) | human gut metagenome | biome: human gut; feature: human-associated habitat; material: faeces | place: China | collected 2012 ...
TTGTTGCAGATATTTTATCATATTATACAAGAACTTTCCTTATTTCGGCAGTGTCTACATCTCCGTATAAGGAAAAACAGCAGGAAATCCGTGATTTCCTGCTGTATGCATAAGTCCGAATGTCAGATCAAAATTTTCCAAAACAAAACGGTACCAAAAATAAAACATATTATCCTCTGTAATAATTGATCAGACATCCTTTCAGGATGATCTCTCTTTCCGCATCGGTCATATCACCAAGCTTCAGCGTGATCTCTTTCAGAGAATCTCCAACCACATAAGCCTTGATCTCGGCATTCTTATCTTCCACTGCTTTTCTGATCTCTGGCACGAAGATATAGTCGCCGTTACGGAAGCTTAAGTTCTCGTGATCTTCCTCCGTGATAAATGGAAGCATACCCCAGTTGATTAGGTTCGAACGATATCTCTTGGTTGCATATTCGTTCGCAATATTTGCCCAGCCGCCGAGTACCTTCTGACAGGATGCTGCCTGCTCTCTTGCAGAACCATCTCCCGGTTTTACTGCAAAGATCGTGCTTCCGATTCCGAGATTACCTTTTCCTGTCTCCGGATATGTCTCGTGGATCTTATCCATAACCGGTTTCAGTTCATCTAATACTTCTAACGGACACTGTCCTGCTTCAATTGCTTTCTCAGCTTTCTGTACTTCCTTCGCACGGCCTACATAAGCAGGATCTTTTCTGGACAATGCAAATTCTGCAAGTCCCAGAGGGTTGGATCTGTAAGATGAGGTCTCACCGGATGGAATCAGTTCATCTGTTGTGGTGACCGGATCATGGATCTCAGATACCACTTTCAGAAGTAAGTTTTTCGGAAGTGCTGCCATTGCAGGCCAGTCTTTGATATTTGGTCCGAACTTGATCTCTACCGATGGATCTGCTACACCATGGCTGTCGAAGACACGGTTCGCATAAATGTTCTTATCAAAATGATAAGTCTGTCCTTTATATTCCACATCCAGGTCAGTTGCAGGTGTAAGGAATCCCTTATTCGCTGCTGTTGCTGCGATGGAACGTGCATCCATAAGTGCAACCGATGCGATCTGTCCGCTCTGAAGTTTGGAGCCTTCACGGTTCGGGAAGTTTCTGGTTGAGTGACGGATCGAGAATGCGTTGTTTGCAGGGGTATCTCCGGCACCGAAGCATGGTCCGCAGAATGCTGTCTTCACGATCGTTCCTGCTTCCATAAGGTCAGCAACTGCTCCGTTCTTCACAAGTTCCATGTAGATCGGTGTACTTGCAGGATATACACTGAATGTAAACTCATCGGAACCGATATAATGTCCTTTGATGATATCTGCTGCTGCACAGATATTTTCAAATCCGCCGCCGGCACATCCTGCGATGATTCCCTGATCCACATATAACTGCCCATTTACAATCTTATCCTGCAGAGAATAGTCAACTGCTCCGTCGAGACTTACCAGTGCTTTCTGTTCTACATCATGAAGGATGTCTTTTAAGTTGGTTCTCACTTCATCGATCGTGTATACATTAGACGGATGGAATGGCATTGCGATCATTGGTTTGATCTCACTTAAGTTTACATATACCATACCGTCATAGTAAGCAACATCTCCCGGGTTGAGTTCTTTGTAATCTTCACTTCTTCCATGAATGTCATAGAATTCTTTGATCTTATCATCGGTCTTCCAGATGGATGACAGGCAGGTCGTCTCTGTCGTCATAACATCAATACCGATACGGAAGTCCGCACTTAACTTACTCACACCAGGTCCTACGAATTCCATCACTTTATTGTTAACATAGCCATTGCCGAATGTCGCACCGATGATCGCAAGTGCCACGTCCTGTGGTCCGACACCTTTCATCGGCTCACCGTCTAAGTAGATTCCGACTACCCCCGGCATCTTAATATCATATGTCTTATTCAGAAGCTGTTTTACAAGCTCCGGTCCGCCTTCTCCCATAGCCATGGTTCCAAGTGCACCATAACGTGTGTGGCTGTCTGATCCTAAGATCATCTTACCGCCGCCAGCCAGCATCTCACGGGCAAACTGGTGGATGACTGCCTGATGAGGCGGTACATAGACTCCGCCATATTTTTTCGCGCAGGTGAGACCGAACATGTGATCATCTTCGTTGATCGTTCCTCCGACTGCACAAAGAGAGTTATGACAGTTCGTAAGTACATAAGGGATCGGAAATTTTTCAAGCCCTGAAGCCCTGGCTGTCTGAATAATTCCAACGAATGTAATGTCATGAGATGTCAGCTTATCGAATTTGATCTGCAGACGCTCCATATTTTCCGAGGTATTATGCGCTGCCAGAATGTTATATGCCATTGTATTCTTTGCAGCTTCCTGTGGAGTCACATCTTTACCTGTCTTTGCAGCAACTGCTTCTTTTTCTTCCACAATCTCTGTTCCATTCAGTAAATAGACTCCCTTGTCATATAATTTCAGCATGTTTTGTCCTCCTACTATCGTATTATGAATATATTAAAATGTCTGAGTCCAGACATCTGCTAACCTGATTATTCTTTCATATATTTCATATGATCTGCTACCATCATGGCAATCTTGAATGTCAGTGCATCGTCAAATACACGCACATCCAGTCCTGTTTTCTTCTGAATCTTCTCCAGACGGTACACCAGTGTATTTCTGTGCACATACAGACGCCTTGCCGTCTCTGATATATTCAGGTTATTATCGAAGAATGTATAAACAGTCGTCAGTTCTTCTTCTTCGAAAATATCGGCCTTGCCAGCTTCGAATACTTCATTCAGGAACATCTCGCAGAGTGATGCCGGAAGCTGATGGATCAGCCGTCCGATTCCGAGTTCATTGTATGCAAGGATCTTCTTCTCTGTATAAAACACTCTTCCGACTTCCAAAGCCATATCTGCTTCTTTGTATGATCTGGATACATCCTTTAATTCTTCTACAATTGTTCCATATGCCGCTCTTACACTTACCATGGCTTCCATATTCAGCGTCGTGACCAGCTCTTTGGCGATCTGTTCTACCTGCGGATAGCTGTCGGTAGACTGCAGTGACTTCACAAGAATAATATGTTTTTCATCAATTGCCGTTACGAAATCCTTTGTTCCCGTCGCATACAGACCTTTCAGAGTTTCCTGTACCAGGACATCTCCTTCATTCTTCGGTTCGATCACGAATACGACTCTCTTGAGTTCTGCCGGAATCTTCATCTTCTTTGCCTGATTATAGATATCAACCAGAAGTAGATTATCCAAAAGCAGATTCTGAATAAACCGGTTCTTATCCATCCGTTCTTTGTATACATAAAGAAGATTCCGAAGCTGACTGGCTCCCATACGTCCTGCCAGTTCCATGCCGTCTGCATTTCCATGCAGCATCAATACATATACCGGATCACTGTCTTCATAGATGCGGAACATTCCCATCTCATCTAAGATCATCTCTTCCGGTTCTTCTTCGTCATCACGGAAATCCTGAATCTGGATCTCATACCCGGTCAGAGTCTCATTCGTCCTTACGAGACAGAATCCCTGCATATCCCATATTGCACAGTCAAATCCTGTAATCTCCCTGATATCCTGTGCTGTTTTGTGTAATATCTGATTTGATAACACGCATTGTCCTCCATTTCCTATCCGCAATGCTGTTCTTCGTGTTCTTTTGCATACTTGTATACATTTTAGTACGCTAACGAACTGCATTACGAATACATTATAGCAGATAATCATGCTTTAACAAAGCAAAATTTTATTGTCTGCGAAAAAAACGAAAAGACCGGACGCTTTCTTACGCCCGGTCCTCTTATATTCATCTGTTTTTTACGATAATTGCGGCTCTTATATCAAGCCTTCATTACAGACTAGTTTGTGATTGTAACCTGTGTCTCTTTGTCAAAGATATGGATCTTCTCAGCATCCAGAGCAAATTTAACAATATCACCTGTTCTTGCTGTTGTTCTAGGATCCACTCTTGCTGTCATGCTTGATCCTTCATAATCGAAGTATAAGAATACTTCTGCACCAAGCATCTCGTATACCTTAACAGTTGCATCAAGTACATTGTCAGATCCACCGTTAACAAAGATCTCCTCATCTTTGATATCCTCTGGACGAATACCAAGTACGACTTCTTTACCAATGTATCCACCTTCAACAAGTCTGGCAGCTTTCTGCTCAGGAAGCTTAATTGCATAAGAACCAAATGCAAGCTTAACATCTTCGCCTTCCTGAATTGCTACAGCGTCGATGAAGTTCATCTGTGGTGAACCAATGAAACCAGCTACGAACAAGTTACATGGTTTTGTATAAAGATCGATTGGAGTAGCAACCTGCTGCATTACACCATCTTTCATAACAACGATACGAGTACCCAATGTAAGAGCCTCTGTCTGGTCATGTGTTACGTAGATGATCGTAGCTTCCAATCTCTGATGGATCTTAGAAATCTCGATACGCATCTGTACACGAAGTTTTGCATCCAAGTTGGAAAGTGGCTCATCCATCAAGAATACCTTAGGGTTACGAACGATTGCACGACCCATGGCAACACGCTGTCTCTGACCACCGGATAAAGCCTTTGGCTTACGGTCTAACAAATGCTCGATGTCAAGGATTCTTGCTGCATCATGTACTAACTTATCGATCTTCTCCTTAGGAGTCTTTCTTAACTTCAGACCGAATGCCATGTTGTCATATACTGACATATGTGGATACAGAGCGTAGTTCTGGAATACCATTGCGATATCACGATCCTTAGGCTCTACATCATTTACTAAATTATTACCGATCCAAAGCTCACCCTCTGTGATCTCTTCCAAACCAGCGATCATACGAAGTGTAGTAGATTTACCACAACCTGAAGGTCCTACGAAGATGATGAACTCCTTATCTGCGATGTCCAGATTAAAATTCTTTACTGCAACGAATCCGTTTGGATATGTTTTGCAGATGTTTTTCAAAGATAAACTTGCCATTAATATGTCCTCCTGTTTGTCAATTAATTTATCTTGTAAGGGAATAACTCCTCTCACATAACCTGTAAAATATAATACACCAAACAGAATTTTTTGACCATGGCACGAATTGCCAAAGAAAGTTTTCGCTTTTTGTGCAAAGTGTATAGAATGAGATTTTTTCATTGCTTTTGCCAAAAAATCTACGGCTATTTTGTTGTTTTTCTGTGCAATTTGAACAGTTTTTTGCCATCTGCTGACATGCCGAGAGCTGTCGAATCAAATCCTTCACCCAAAACTTCTCTCGCTTCCGTGATTATGACAAATGCTGACGTGTCATGTTTTCGCACCGCCTGCAGAAGCTGTCCCGTCTGTCTTTTGCCTATGACACACAGCAACACAGGGCGCTCCTGTCCGCTATACACTCCCTTTGCTTTGATCTGTGTCACTCCGCGATTTAACGATGTCATGATCTCCTCCGCTATATCCTGCCATTTCTTTGAAATAACTAAGATCTGTTTGCTTTGCGTCATGCCGGACAGGATCGCGTCCATTACCTTCGAAGAAACAAAAACGGCTGCTGTTGCATAAATCGCCTTATCGACACCAAAATAAAATGCTCCGGCAACAATGATCACTGAATCAATGACAAACAACGCATTTGCCACAGAGATATGCGGATAATACGTGCAGATCAGGCTCCCCAGCAGATCTGTTCCACCGGTAGAATATCCTGTTGCAAATACCAGACCAATACCGGCGCCGGTCAGTACACCGCCAACAATAGCAGCCATCACAAAATCTCCCTCTGCCACCGGCTGCTCCGGTATCGCATACAACATTGCCGAAAATATGAGGTTGGCAATGAATGATTTCATGATAAATCGATGCCCTTTTTCAAAAATTCCCCATACAAAAACCGGAATATTTAACAACAGATTTATGCTCCAAACAGCCATCGGAATTCCGGCATATTCATACAGCATATGCGACAGCAGGATAGCAAGCCCTGAAAAGCCCCCCGGCACCATCCCCATTGGACTGTATACCATATTGACCGCCAATGCCATCATACCTGTTCCAATGACAAATGCCGGTAATTCCCTCCACCAAAATCGTTTTCCAAACATACTTGCGTCTCATCCCCTCGATCATCCAATCCAATTCATTCAAAAAGAGGATAACCTATCATTGGTTATCCTCTCTTACTTCAAATATCTTTTTCATCTGATTTATTATTATATTGCACAACTTTCTTTCGAAATATACGTGCTTGAACATCTTTTTTGACCGATTGCTGGCGAACCAGTTTCTCATACAGCGGTTCCAAATGAAGTTTCTTGACCCACTCCGGCGCTTCTTTTTCCTCAGCCAAGATCAAGCTCACCACACCGCCGATCGCTACGCACAGACGCGCATGCAGCAATGGCAAATGCTCCATGATCCAAATTTCCTGCGGCCCGGTCTCTAAATCTACCAACAAAATATCCGGCGTATGATTGTTGATCTCATTGATCAGCGCTGCGGCCTCCATATCCGGATCATACACAACACTTCCTGATAATCGAAGCCCCGGCTGCATACGTTTGCACCAAGTTTCCAATTGTTCTACTTCCGTGCTGCTCTTTCCTATTATATATACGCTTTGATCTTTTTTCTGAAGATTTTCTAACATAATGCCAAAGCTTTTACAGCTGACTACCATTCCACCAGCTTCCAGCACTTCAACATGATGTGCACTAAGCAGTGCCTCCTCACCAGGCAGGATCAAATCCGCCTGCTCGATCACTTCACGATACGACTCCTCCCCCATTGCCTTATCTAACAGCTCCGTCGACGCAAATAATATCACATCTAACTTATCGTCCGAAAGATATTCATTCATTTTCTGGACAAAGACATCATTCGTCATCATATCAATGTCAATATCCAGCACTTTTACTGAAGCGTGCATCGTTTCGTTATACCATCCTTGCTACTGATTTGCATCAGCGGTACCCAGAATAATCTCGATATCATATCCTTGATCCACCATACCAACGGTTACCTGTGGATTTTTGAAATATTTCTTCAAATCCTCTCCTTGACCATCTTCTTTAACAATAATCTTTGTCTGTGTCAAGGTCTCTTTAGTATAATCCCCTACTTGAGGTACAGTATACCCCTTCTTCTGTAATTTCTGCTGTGTCTTACCGGCCAGTCCGGCAATCTTACTGCCGTTGAGCAGAATTATCTTAAGTCCTTTGGAACTTACTGCTTTCTTACCGCTCTTTGGCTTTGGCGTCGTATTACTGCTTGCTGCAGGCGACGTTGTCGCTTTTTGCGTTGTCGTAAGATCCTGAGCCGCTGTATATGGCACTTCGTTATTGATCAGACCTTTGAAAAACTTCTTGGCAGCCTTTGTATCTACAACAAACACCTTACCATCGTAGCTTCCCGGACATCCCCAATAATGGAAATAGTCCACATTCATCTGCTCATAACTTTGAATATAACCAATCTTGTTCGTCACTGTCAGATTGGAAGTCACGCGATCATACTGTGATTTGATAAAATCCGCAATCTTCGATTCATCACCATTCAGATCTTTAAGCTGCTGCACATACGCATCGCTGGCACAAGAAATCTTCATCTTTGTCTTGGCTCCGGATGGCTCCGGCGATGCAGAGGCAACCGGTGATGCGGTCTGTTCTACATCCACAGTCTTTTTGTAACTAACCTTTACTTTGACTTCCTGATAATGGTTGTTATATGTTTCCTCATCCAAAACCGTATAATAGCTTAAACTTGTTCCGATCATCTTTTCCACGATCAACGAACCGTATCCATACGCTTGCTGTTCATCTGCAAAATACTGTTTCAGCTTGCTGATACGCATGATCTGCGGAATATTCTCACTTATAGTACATAGTTTGCGATACATTGTTGTCGGAATTGTATAATCGTTCTTTGTTGGTATTGTAACATAATCCAAATTATTGGTCTTAGTATTACATATTTCAACCATCATATGTGTAATCTGATCTTTTTCATTACATACATAGATTAAGTTTTTAGAAATATCCTCTGTCTTCGCCTCCTTAATGATCTCCTTAATACTATCCTTATCCGTATTCACGTTAGTCGCATTTTTCGATAGGAAGTGATAGGATATTTTGTAACTGCCAAATCCAACGGCGATCAAAATGCAAATTCCCAGGATAGACTTGCCCAAATTAATAGCAAATACTTTCCAAATATTATTCTTAGTACCCTTCATGCTTGTTTTCTCCTTTTCCCACTAATCGTCGCATATCTATGCGCTGCTATCAAACCCCCAGCTTTCATTACACAAACATTCAAACTATTATAACAAATCTTTTTACCCCTGTAAAGTATATTGCCATTATGCTATACTACTTTTATTACAGATAAATTTTACACGAAATGAGGTTAGTATGAATACAGCCAAAACAGCTATAGTAACCGGAGCATCTCATGGGATCGGTCAGATGACCGCTCTAAAACTTGCAGCGGCAGGCTACGACCTTGCCATCTGCTGTCAAAAAGACATGACAGCGCTCTCTGCTGTTGCAAAGCAGATTACCGCTAACGGCCGCAACTGCCTTGCGATGCAGTGCGATGTTGGCGACAGTGCTCAAGTAGCAGATTTTTTTTCACAAATACAGATCACATACCCACATATTGATCTACTCATCAACAACGCAGGCATCTCCTATGTTGGTTTGTTGCAGGATATGTCGGACGACGAGTGGACTGCCATTGTAAATAGCAATCTGTCCTCTGTATTCTACAGTTGTCGTGCTGTCATTCCGACCATGCTCGCCCAACAATATGGCAAAATTATAAACATCACGTCTGTTTGGGGCGAAATAGGAGCCTCCACCGAAGTTGCTTACTCTGCAACGAAAGGCGGCGTCTGTGCTTTCACCAAAGCCTTGGCGAAAGAACTCGGTCCCAGTCACATTACTGTCAACGCAGTCTCCTGTGGTTTTATCGATACCCGAATGAATGGACAGCTTTCCGACGACGAGCGCAGCTCTCTGTTTGAGGAAATCCCTGTCGGCCGACCGGCTTCTGCCGAAGAAACCGCTGACTTTATTGTACAAGTCGCTCAAAGCGGAGAATACCTGACCGGCCAGGTGCTGCGTTTTGACGGCGGTTGGATATGATCCACCCCGTTTACAGATCGCGGTAAAAATCTCTTGTCTGTATGATCTCTGCCGGGACTTCTATGCCGTCTTTCTCCCATACACGGAATTTCAACGCATATTCTTTATTTTTCTTACCTGTTTCACGCATAAAGCGTGCCATTGCATCTCGGAACAACGGTTGTTCTACTATTGTCTCACGAATCTTTTTAGTAAACGGGCAATACGTCGCCATAATCTCTCGAACCGTCTTATTTAACGTGATTCCGCCCTTTGCCTCATGTCGGATCCAGTTAATATAATCCGTCACAAAGACCTCTCGTGTATTGTTTCTGCATTTCTGGATCTGCATTTTTAATTTTTCTTTCTTGTCCTCTGACAAGTCCCTGTTTTTGCGGTAAAACTGGATATAATCACTATATTCACTTGTCAGCGATTTTATCTGAATATTGTTCCACGAAGTCCCCTGCATCGTGCGACACAGCTCCCAGCGAAAACGACCGCACAACTGAATCATGGCAAGCTCTAAATCCCCTTCAAAGAAATGAGGCATCAAAAAACGACCTTTGGAATTTCTTCTGCGGCCGCTCAGTTCCTGCCACATAATCCCTTTGGTACCACAAGCAGGCAGCAAAATAACGTCCGGTGCCACCTCTTCCATCATATATTCCTTTGTGATCGGCGAATCGTCTTTATGAAACAGCATCTCACGATAAAATACCGAATAATCAATCTGTCTGAGCTTGCGCAGGCTCGCATTGATCTTATCTTTTGATAAAAAGGTACGTTGCAATGATGCTGAACTTCCTTCCGTAAACAAAAACGGTACGAATACCGATGCCTGACCACTTACCAGACGATGATTTACGCGGAACATATTGGTAATCTCGTAATCCAATTTTGCATCGCGATCCTCGAGCTGCTCTTTCATCTGCGCTTCCGTGATCCGTCCGGTTTTTTTCTGATCTCGCAGAAAATCTTCATAATCCAGATCAAATTCACTCTTAGAAGGACTTTTACGCCCCTCGTAAACCTCGGTAAGCCATTCTTTCATATCATAAACGCGGCAGTCTCCGCGTCCGGAACGATCGTTGTCCAACGAAAGCAGCTCCTCTAACAATTCTTCCGTCAATAATGTCTCACTTAGAAATCCATAACGCAGGAAAAGGTCGATCTCGATCGGTGTCTCCTCCGTGCTGTGATACTCTTTATAATATACTGCTTTATACAGCGGATAATACTGTTTTAATATATTACGACGCAATTCTCTTGCGTTGTCATCCGTCGACATCTTGTCCGACAATGCTGCAAACGCTCGAACATCCGCTTCAAATTGCTGTGTTTGTTCTATTGGAAGCTCTGAATACCTTAAAATGTGCTCCAAGGAATGATCTAACTCTTCAACGCTGACAAAGTTTTCCTCTACTAAGGCAAACTCTTCCGTCAAAGCATCCACTGTTTCTTCTTGTGATGCCCCATCACAGATTAGGCTGTAGTATGCATTATCCATAGAATTATGGTCAATCTGCAGATTGATACTTGCCTGTTCGTATAAAACTTCTTCCAAACGGTTGATCTCATCGATCAACTTATCAAAAATCTCCATCCCGGCTTTCGTGTCCGCATCAATCCTCTTGGCAGTTGCCACCATATGCAAAACCGATAAATATAAATTTTTGTCTGTACGAAACATTGGGCCAACCAAACTCTGCAGATATGCTGCATCTGCTTCACATTGATCCAGCAGATCACGAAGCAGATTGATCTGGTCCTTAATATGATAGACTGCAATCGTCTCTGATGCACCAAAATATGCCTTTTGAACATCCTGTTTCAATCCACTTAAGATGTCATAATAAGTGATCTTTTCTTCATCTAATGCCGTCCAATGCATCAACGGCGACAACTCTTCAATCCCAGGCACTTCATCCGTTGTGATCCCTAACTCCTGCCCAATCACCTGATAGGATCTATACTGTTCCTGCAAAAATTCATAATCCCTCTCTGCCTGCTCTTCCAGCGTGTGATATACACCCGCAAGAGCATGTATATATTTTCCTAATGTAGCAACCATAAGTGCTGCATAATCCTTGTTCGCCTTAAAAATCTGCTGAAGGGTCGCCTGAAGTTCGCCGGCACGAAAGATATAGATTGCGAGATCCGTTTCAGCTTGATATGTAACACGATACATCCCATCCTGTAAATCCGTCAATCCCAAGAAATGTCCGGATCCAATGACCAAATTAACACCCTCTGCCTGTATGCGTACTCGACCTTTCAATACAAGCCCAACATAAGCAGCTTCACTGCCGCGCTCAAAAATAATTTCACCCTTCATGATCTGATTGACACAATAGGTTTTTCGCTCCGTATTCATTCAATCTCCTCCTTATTGAAAACAGCGACGGGGAACTCTTGATAACGTCACACTACATAACAGCAATTTCCTATAAAATAACAAAAAACCGTGCATTCTGCGTTGAATCCATCGCTGCAAACGTTACCTTTGCAGTTAACTCAGCCCCGGCAACCTCGCGGCACACGGAAGATCTCACTTAGTGCTGCTAGGTTCCCCTCCTGACACGGTTCATGAGTTTCCATTGCGCAAGACCAAAGCGTCAACGCCACTTACAAAGGGCAGCTTTGCAAGCCATAGACCCGAAACAGAACATCACCCCTGCTATAGCGGATTGCAGGTACAGGGAACCGCTATCTCCCCGGCTAGCACGGAAATCTTATGACAAAATCAAGCGGATGCTACTCGCATCTTCGAGCGCTTCTTTTAGAGAAACGACACAAATTTTATTATATAGATTCCTGTATGCCCTGTCAAGATTGTTCTTTTTGCGTTTTTTTCTGCCGGCGCAATTCCCGAAAAAAATCCTGCATCATCTGACTGCATTGCTCTTGCAGTACTCCAATAACCTTGTCCACTTGATGATTGAAGCGTTTTTCCTGCAGCAAGTCCAAAATGCTTCCGGCGCACCCGGCTTTCGGATTCATAGCACCGATCACAACTTTGGGAATCCTAGCCTGCACGATCGCACCGGCGCACATCGGACACGGTTCTAACGTAACGTAGAGTTCGCAGTCTTCCAGACGCCAATCCTGCAATTTTTTACTCGCTTTCTTTATTGCAATGATCTCGGCATGAGCCAGAGTACTCCCCTCAATGTTCCGACGGTTGTATCCTCTCGCTAATATTGTTCCGTCTCTTACGATCACGCAGCCGATCGGCACTTCTCCAATTGCCGCCGCTTTTTTCGCCTGCTTGATCGCCTCTCTCATATATTTTTCCGTATTGTCTTTCTGCACCGCCATTTTTCCTCATTTCTAACGTAGTTATGCCATAATAACTGCACATGATTTCTGCGCATAACGGAGTCTTAAAGGGACTCCTAAGTTAAGTGTGCTGTGTTTATTATAATCTTTTTTGTATATTAGAACAACCTTTTGTCTGCCAAAATCACCTACGAAACACTTGCATTTTCCGCACCAATCCGATATGTTTTTATAAGATCTCTCAGTCTTTGTATCGATATAAATACGAAGGTGTGAGTCAGATTTTAGACAGAAATGAGGATTGTTATCATGTTAACCTATTATCAATCAGAGCGGCTTGAATTGCGTATATTAAAACCGGACAGTTCGTCAGCCGTTTTGGATTTTTATGAACGAAACCGTAATACGTTAGAGCCGGTAGAGCCTCTGCGTCCACAATATTTTTACACCATTACCTATCAATCCCGCAATCTTACTTGGGAATACAATGCTTTCCTTAAGTCAAAATATATTCGTTACTGGATGTTTCGAAAAAACAGCAATATCCCGATTGGCTGTGTCTGCTTTTCCGAATTTCAGGGCGGAGCCTTTCATCGATGCATGATCGGATACAAACTGGATCAAACCGCCACTGGCAACGGCTATATGCAGGAGGCAATTGCCTTTTTGCTGCCTTTGGTCGCAAAACACTATGAAATGCATCGTTTCGAAGCGATGGTTCTCCCGGAAAATGAGTCCTCTATCCGACTGCTAGAACATCTGCACTTTGTACGGGAAGGCTATCTGCATTCATTTGCGCAAATAAACGGACAATACCGGGATCATCTTCTCTACACCTACATAGTACCGGATTCATCGGAAGATTAGTCCAGTGGCATCAGCCAATATCCAAAAGCTCCGCGACAGTTTTTCTGTCCACAGATGGCAATAAATTCACGAAATCCGGCATTCTCCGCCTTCGACTGCATCATATTACTATAGATGCCCGGAACACCGATGACATATCCTTTCTCCCATTCCATAAAGATCAAATGGCGATATTGAAAATATCCCTGCATTAAAAACGGATTTCCGGAAAGGGACCACATTCTCATCGGCAAACATCCAATATCCTGCGGCTCTATTCGCACGCATTGTCCGGGATAACGTTCCCCAAACGGACGCATCACCGGAAAAGTAAGCAACATTTTTTTGCCATAGTCCAATTCTTTGCGCTGAAATGGACAGCTTCCGCAGATTGACTGCCCTGTCACCTCCGCCGACTGACTACAACATTCCATTGAAGCGTTCTCGGGTTTCCGGGAAATCCCTGCCTGCGCCGAGGCAAGATGATCCGCAAATCTCTGTGCTATATTGCTGCCGCTGCCAGACGAAACAACTTCTTTTCGCGGTGTATTGATGCCTCTCTCAGATGAAGCAACTTCTTTTTGCGGTGCCTCGCTGCTACTATCCGATGAAACATCCATGTTTTGCAGTGCCTCGCTGCTACTATCCGATGAAACATCCATGTTTTGCGTTGTCTCGTTGCTACTATCCGCTGAAGCAACCATATTTTGCAGTGTCTCGCTGCTTCTATCCGCTGAAGCAACCATATTTTGCAGTGTCTCGCTGCTTCTATCCGCTGAAATAACCATGTTTTGCGGTGTCTCGTTGCTTCTATCCGATGAAACAACCATATCTTGTGATGTCTCGCTGCCTCCCTCAGGTAAAGCCTCTGCTTTTCCTGCATCCTCATGTTGATCCCCCTGCCACCAACGTAATTGCCGTGCATCGATCTGTTCCAAATTCCATGTTGATGCAAAATAATGTCCTTCTTCTACATAAACCAACACTCCATGTACATCTTCGAGAGACAGCCCGGTACCTGCAAGATTGTCCACATTTCCCTCATACTGCCCCTTCATACTGCCATTATTATCTCTCATGACGCCAATGGGTATAAGCAGCACGCCTGTTTTTTCCTGCTGAAACAATGCTGCCTGTGGCAGAGTGGCAAGGTCAGCTCTCCGCATTTGAATCAGCACCCGACACTGTTCACCGCGTTTTTCCAATTTGACATAGCCAACATTGGCTCCCTTGTGTCCATCTTGATATTCATACAAATAGCAAATCATTCGCTCATAACGACCCATTCTTTTCCTCATTTCTGAACCTGTTTCTATACTTCTGTACCACTATATGTATATGGAAAGCTTGTTAGAACAAAATCGTTCATTTACTTCATGATTCAGATTTGGCTTATACGAAGCTGCTGTCGCATTGCATATTACTTACGCAAACTTCCCATACCTCAAATCCTCCACAACCACATATTGCTTATTATGTCGAGAATTTCATTATATTTTGCAGCCAATACATTAAATTGTTCTGTCATCAGAGCACTATGATAATTGCCGTAGAACGCAGAGTTTTTGAGTGATTTCTTATTTTGTTACATCTCTGATGGTTGATTTGTTTGAATGATGGACTTTTTTTCTCATCACTGTTATAATCGTATGTTAGGGTCAAACGGTATTATACCCAACTAATTTCACAGAAAGGTGGATATGAAATGAGTGAAAATTGTAATCATGACTGTTCGAGCTGCGGAGAGGCATGTGCATCAAGAGATCCAAAGAGCTTTTTAGAAAAGCCGCACGCAGAGAGCAACATTCGCAAAGTGATCGGCGTTGTTAGTGGCAAAGGCGGTGTCGGCAAATCTATGGTATCATCTTTGCTGGCTGCTAACTTCCAGAAAAAAGGCTACCATACCGCTGTTATGGACGCGGACATTACCGGTCCTTCTATTCCAAAGGCATATGGCATCAACGAAAAAGCTACGGGCGACGAGCATGCAATATATCCTGTTATTTCCAAATCCGGCATTCAGGTGATGTCTGTTAATCTGTTATTGGAAGATGCTACAGATCCGGTTATTTGGCGTGGTCCGGTCATTGCCGGCACGGTGAAACAATTTTGGCAGGATGTAGTGTGGAAAGATGTCGATTATATGTTTGTCGATATGCCTCCGGGAACTGGTGATGTTCCTTTGACTGTATTCCAAACCATCCCTGTTGACGGCATCGTCATTGTAACCTCCCCACAGGAACTTGTATCTATGATCGTAGGAAAAGCTGTCAAAATGGCACAAATGATGAATATTCCGATCATTGGTATCATCGAAAATATGAGTTACGTGGAATGTCCGGACTGTGGCAAAGCAATCGAAATTTTCGGCAAAAGTCATGTTGATGAAGTTGCTACTCAGTACCATCTTCCGGTACTCGGACGCATCCCTATGACTCCTTCCATTGCTGCAGCCAGTGACGCTGGTGCTGTTGAAGATCTGGAGGGTAATTGGCTGGATGTTGCGATCAGCGCAATTGAAGCCATTCCGGAAAATCCAGATAAATCAAAATAACGTGAAATAAGAAATAAAATAAAGACAAAAGTTCTTATTAAGATTACGGTATCAAAAAAGGCACCTCTTAATCATATCTGACGAACAATGCGTATAAAACGCAATATTCGTAGATATGATCAAGAGGTGCCTTCATTATTGTTCTAATCTTTATTACAGATTACCGCATGCTCCAGCAGCTCTCGCAAACTTACAAATATTATATCTAGGATTCCTTACGGGCAATTGCAGTCTGTGCAGCCTGCACAGCGCCTTCCAGCGTATCTGCTGCTGCCAAGAAACCACTTGCATGACAAAAACGAAGCGAAGCGATTCCACTAATCTGCGATAATTCCGGTGCGTCTTTACCACGCCACTCTTCCGGCATTGCACATACCAGTGCCGTATCACCATGTTCTATCGGAACTCCCTGCACACTATATCCCCCGCGATTCGACGGATATACCACCATTTGATAACTACTTCCAATCACTTCCTTCTTCCACGGAACAAACTTCGGAAGGATCAATATACTGCCGTTGCTTTCTTCCATTGCCTTACGAACCAGCGATGCCGCACGTACAATACCGGCTACCGCCTCAAAATGGTTACGTAGGATTTCCTCCGCCATCTTCTCAGCGCGCCAAAAGCAATCGTCATAACTCTCTTCGGAATCCCAAGAAGGATTAAACTCATCAATAATGGACGCCAAAACATTGTGACATCCGGTATTGTCGGATTCATCTAACGGCTGCACAAAAGACTCATCAAAACGCACTGCCTCTTCCTCACCAATGCACTGTGCACCGTATTCGCGCCATAGCAGTCCGAAAGCAGCATAAGGGCATCCGTTCTCACGGTATTCCTTATCTTCCTGGTGATGATCGAAACGGCCGCGTCCTATATCATACACAATGCCGTCAAAATCTGCCGGCACCTCAAAACCGCGTGTTACCTGAATCTCCGGTTTGATCAATCGCAAAAATGCTGTCGCAAATACATCATCTGAATGAAATTTCGCACCATGCGTGAATGCCTGGTCCGGCAATGCTGTCTTGCATTGAAAAAATGGCTCTTTCATAGAAATCCTCCATTAGCTGTTATTATGCCAATTCCTGCTCTAACGATTCACGAACTGCCTTAATAAATCCTTCGCTGTTTAATACCGTCACATTTTCAAGGCTGGTGATCAGAGCAAGATCCTTCGTCATCTTACCGGACTCGATCGTACCCAGTGTCGCTTTCTCTAATTTATCTGCAAAATCCTGCAGTTCCTGAATGCCGTCCATCTCACCACGCTTACGCAGTGCTCCGGTCCAAGCGAAGATCGTTGCTACAGAGTTAGTAGAAGTCTCTTCACCCTTCAAATGTTTATAGTAATGTCTCTGTACTGTTCCATGCGCTGCCTCATATTCATATACGCCAGATGGAGATACCAATACCGAAGTCATCATAGCAAGAGAACCGCATGCAGAAGATACCATATCGCTCATAACATCTCCATCATAGTTCTTACATGCCCAGATAAATCCTCCTTTTGCCTTCATAACACGTGCTACGGCATCATCGATCAATGTATAGAAATACTCAATCCCGGCAGCATCAAATTTCTCCTTATATTCTTTATCAAAAATATCCTGGAAAATATCTTTGAAATTATGATCGTATATCTTAGAGATCGTATCCTTCGTTGCAAACCAAAGATCCTGCTTTGTATCTAATGCATAGTTAAAGCATGCACGGGCAAAGCTCTCAATAGATTTATCTTTATTATGGATACCCTGAATGATTCCCGGACCATCAAAATCCATGATCGTCTGGCGGATCTCTTTGCCATCTTCTCCGGTAAATACTAACTCAGCCTTACCAGGACCCGGCACCTTGATCTCTGTATTTTTATAAACATCACCATATGCATGTCTTGCCAACGTGATCGGCTTCTCCCAATTCTTAACACACGGCTCAATGCCTTTTACCTGAATCGGTGCACGGAATACAGTGCCGTCTAATGCAGCACGGATCGTACCGTTTGGTGATTTCCACATTTCCTTCAAGTCATACTCTGTCATACGAGCAGCATTTGGTGTGATCGTTGCGCACTTTACTGCAACGCCATACTTCTTCGTTGCCTCTGCAGAGTCGATCGTAACCTGATCATTTGTCTGATTACGGTACTCCAAACCAAGATCGTAATATTCTGTCTTGAGATCGATAAATGGAAGCAGCAGTTCATCCTTGATCATCTGCCATAAAATACGGGTCATTTCATCTCCATCCATCTCTACCAAAGGGGTTGTCATCTTAATTTTGTCCACTGCATTATCCTCCTTTTACTGTTGTGCCTGTAATTTCACAAATTTCACTTCACAATCATAGCACAAATGAGTCTGTTTGTGAAATATTTTTATTGCCATATGTGTTGACAAGTACAAATTAGCATGTTATCTTTTAATTATCAAGAGTGTTTCCCTCACATTCTTTTGTTCCTATCGTACACAGCAACCGGCGCAGCTATCGTTCTACTCCCGATCAGATATGTTTTCATGCGCAGAAATGAGGTATTTATGGAAATGAAACAACAATTTTTCAAGCACACATCTGTCAACCGCACTTTCTTTATTATGGTATTGATCGCCGCACTGCTTACAGGGTTATTCGCCCCTGCTATGATCCGCCACTCCGGTGCTGCATCTCCGTTTATCATTTTATCCAGTTATCGTTCTTCGTTAAAGATCGGTCAGGAAATGGTCTTGTCTGCCGTCACCTCTGACCTAAGCTACCCTTCCTTTACCAGTTCGGCCTCCTCCATCGCTTCCGTCAATGTATATGGAGTGATCACTGCCAAAAAAGCCGGCACCTGCAAGATCAAAGTGAAATCCGGTAAATCCGAAACCTATTGTCAGATTCAAGTCGTTCCAACGACAATCTCCCTCAACAAAACGACACTTTCACTGGAAAAGCAGCAGACATTCCAATTGACAGCCAGGACATCAAATCGCAGTGTCCCAACTTACCACAGCAATAAAAAAAGTGTCGCACTGGTCTCTTCTACCGGTCTGATCACCGCACTCAAACCCGGCAGTGCAACGATTACGATCAAAGCAGATCAGACAGAACAGCACTGTCAAGTTACCGTTGTTAAACCAACTATCACTCTATCCCAAACAGCCGCATCACTATTCCGCGGTCAGAACATATCACTGCGGGCATCCATATCAAACAAAACCGTTCCGACCTGGTCTTCCAGCGCTAGGAGTATCGCTGTTGTCTCGGATTCCGGAGTAGTGACTGCCAAAAAACATGGCACGGCAACCATTGCCGTCAAGGCAGATGGCGTTACACGAACTTGCAAAATAACCGTAAAATCTCCCACGATCAAATTAAGTGCTTCTAAATTAACAATTAAAAAAGGAAAACGAAAAACACTGACTGCCAAAGTTTCTTCCGGCAATGCACCCACCTATTCCAGTAGCAACTCTTCTGTGGCATCTGTCACCAAAAAAGGTGTGATCTCCGCACGCAAAAAAGGTACCGCCACGATCAAAGTGAAAGAGGACGGTACCACAGTTAGTTGTAAGATCACCGTAAAATAGTATGATGCAGAGAATATGCCATGGCATCCGCCAGGGACTACATACCCTTTGACGGCAACATCATAAATCTGTTATTGTCCGGTCAGTTTCTTGCGCAGCCGCCACAGGAAGCACATCCTGCCGGGGCATTGTTTACCATGTGCTCATAATAAGAAGAAATACTGCAGATCGCCTGCGAAGAGATTCCCTCTCCACTTCCGGTAAATCCAAGTCCTTCTTCTGTTGTTGCCTTAATATTAACCTGGTCAAGCTCAATCCCCAGCGTATCAGCAACATTTTTTCGCATCGTATCAATGTAATCTCTCATTTTAGGTTTCTGTGCAATGATCGTTGCATCGATATTGTCAATCATATAGCACTTTTCTTCCAGCAGCTTGCCAACATGCTCTAACAGCTTTATGCTGGATGCTCCTTTGTAGGCAGCATCTGTATCCGGAAAATGTTTTCCAATATCTCCCAGTGCTGCCGCACCGAGTAAAGCATCCATAATCGCATGCAAAAGTACATCAGCATCTGAATGTCCTAACAATCCCTTTTCATATGGGATCTCTACCCCGCCCAAGATGAGCGGTCTATCCTCTACCAAACGGTGTACATCATATCCCATTCCAACACGCATAATCATTCTCCTCTTATATCCAGCATCTTGCTGATTCTCAATAAGCTTAACCGTCTCCTTGTATAAGGAGCAAGTCTGAGGCTTGGCAAAACAGCCGCTTCATCGAGTCCGATATCATAAACGGTTTTCGCGCATCCGGCTTTCTCCAGCAAATGGAACATAGTCTGTTCACTGGGAAGCTCATCAATAATCTCCTCTATCCCGTTCAGGCATTTTTCCAGATGCTGGGGTGAAATAGTTTCTAACAATTCCGGCTCATTTTCTTTTCTTATTTCTTCCAGAAGTCCTTTTTTTCCAAAAGTTTCTTTCAGAAGCTCCTCGTCCTCATTCTCATAGGGTTTTGCGTGACATCTTCCCTGTGTGATGGCTGCAGCGATACGCTTGTATTCTTCCAGTACAAGAAGTGCTGCTACAGAAACCTTCTCTCCGTGGAGTGCATCCAGCGGACCATTGATCACTTCCATATCCCACAGATGTGTGACCTGGTGCTCTGCACAGGACGCAGGCCTTGAATTACCAATCATCTGCATTGCAAGTCCGGAAAGAATCAATGCATACATAAGCTGTTCGCATTCATCTTCCTCTCCCTCTGTAATATCCTGAATCGAAGATTTCACAGTTTTTAACGCTTTCTCTTCCAGCTTTACAGTTTCGCGGCAAAAATACTCTCCGGTGACCAGGTTCGCGATCTTCCAGTCTGCAAGACAGATGTATTTCGCCATCAGGTCTGAAATCCCGGCTGCAGTCAGGCGCTGTGGTGCTTTTGAAAAAATATCTGTATCTGCATATACACAGATCGGAGCTACTGAAGGCACAGTCTTCTTTACTCCATCCAGGGTCATTGCTGCTACTGTTGTTACAAATCCATCTCCACTTGCTGCGGTAGGCACTGAAATGAAAGGTACTTTGTAATTATGTGCAATATAACGGCTGATATCATGGATCGTGCCTGCTCCTACTGCAAGGATCAGGTCAATGTCCTCTTCGATCAGGTCTGCGGCATAAACTTCCACCTGGATCCCGGTGATACCGGCTGTTTTGAGTGCGCGTCGGAA
>ERZ773193.2308-NODE-2308-length-20894-cov-15.434282_pt1 | contig 20894 bp, 7 predicted proteins | sample MGYA00511110_ERZ773193 | MGnify/ENA primary metagenome ERZ773193 (study PRJEB29015, sample SAMEA2737784) | human gut metagenome | biome: human gut; feature: human-associated habitat; material: faeces | place: China | collected 2012 ...
CGACATTTGCCGGAATTGGCGTTTCTTATATTAGGGACTTATTTTACAGCCCCTTGCACCTCGTAAGAGGTGTATGGGTTGAAATTTCTAGTGTAATTGGTATAGCATTTTGTTTCGCATGTTGCACCCCGCGCGGGGTGCAGGGATTGAAATAACATATTTCAAAAAACAAAGAAAAACTACTCTTGGCTTAAGCCCTTGAGTAGTTTTCTTTTGTGTTACAATATATTATTACATCAACAGCTATTATCCAAACAATTAATGTGTCTGGAGTGTATCATAGTCCCTACCTGAGTTAGTGATGCCATATACCGCAAGCAATGTCGGTATCGAGTTTGCCTTGCCTGGATATGTCGCACTGTCGACGAAATTATACGTTTTCCCGTTGGCTGCAGTAATCGATCCATTGTCCATAAGCTGTGAATATCTCAGGTTGTAGACCGCTCCGTATGCTGTGATACGTGCTGTTTCGAGGATCATGTATCGGTTCTCATCTCCATGTTCTTTGAGGTAATCTGGGTCATATTTCTGGTACGCATAAATCTTATCCCCGGTATCCTCGTCGGTAATCATATCGTAAGGATTGATATGCTGCTCTTTACCATCTTTATCCACGGTCACATCCGTAAATTTTGCAGAAGACGGCAGCCCGAGTGTTACGTGCCAGCGGGATGCACAGAAACTGTACTCATCCTCTGAAACCCCATTAGATCCAAGGTCATTTCCAATAGCATCAAATTCCTTGAAGAGCTCCTGGTCATCATCACCATTAATATCTTTATGGAGTGCTGTAACTTTACTGTTTCCAATAAAAGTACGGGTACGTCCATTCAGGTACAGGAACTGCGCGTTACCCTCGCGGTAGCCATCCCCCATCGGGATAGACAGCGGTGCAACAACCTCTTCTTCCATACCAGTTAATGGATTTTTTTGGGTCATCGGCATTCCATTTGCATCGAGTATTGTACGGCCGAGCACTTTCGATGCCGTTTCGGTCGCAGCCTTCTCTTCATCGCTGTAGTTCCGGCGTGCCTTCTCGTCATCCCAGTTCAGTAACATAGCATGGTCATAAATTTTGTCTTTCTGCTGATTAAAGTAGTCTGTTCCATACTTATCCATAAGACCAAACTCATTAACAAGCGTTACATCTTCATTCCGGCTGCCCCACACATCAACTGCCATGAGCTTGTCCTTCTTAGTATCGAGGATGTAATATTTCGGCTCGATCTGGACGTTTCCGTCCGCGAAATCCCGGCTTAATACCTGGATATCCCATAAGAGGTTGTATCCCAGCTGAAGCTGCTCACTCTTTCCCCGCAGTGCTGCGATGTTATTCTTTGCTGACTCAAGCGGGGTTGATACGCACCTGCCGGAGTCCTCACCTACATCAGACCACTTTGCGGTATGCCATGTATTGTACCACTGGTTATATGCGGATACCTTTTCGCCTCGGATATCCGTTGCGGTATCCCCATTATTTTTGTGCCATGACAGGTATGCGTTCTGTATACTCTTATCTACCGCATGAACAACACCATCTATATACCATTTATCATCATTTGTCTTACGTTTGAACAAATTGCTAAAGCGAAGGTCGGTACTGTCTTGCACCATGAGGTTTCCTATGCGTGATATTAAATCGACAAATGTTTGTTTGTATGCTGAATGTTTTGCCGTCAGGTCAATTGCACGTCCTGCATTTGTAATGCTTGAGTTGTCCTGGGAGCAGTCAAGTGATAACGCTCCGTCACGGTCATATGGGTTTTCACTGCCGCTCGGGGAAGGCTGGTTGTTGATTGCTTCCACAGCATACTCAATGGTAGCCCCACTCATCTCATGGTTGTCAAGCTGGGCGTAGAACTGATATGTAAATCCATCATCACGCTCCGACAAGCTGGTCAGATCGTAACAGTTGTTTTTAACGTTGCGGTTCGTCACCTTGTCCGTAATTTCCAGCTGGAACCATTGACCCGCAGGGTGCTCCTCAAAGGTTCCGTTCCGATTATACAAAACAGAAAATGGGAATTTAATCCATTTCTCCCTGGTCCACTCCGTGCAGTCATAATTATTCGTATATCCTTTTCCCTTCCGCTGTTCGGTCTGGGCGATTCCATAATCATCTGACTCATAAAAGTCGCCACTGTTTGGGAAGTAAATATAAAAATAGTTATCAAGCAGGACGAAATCTCCAAATTCCAGTGGCTTGGACGTTCCCGGTTTTCCTGCATTTGCCTGCTCTGCACCCTTTTTATGCAGCTCATCATTATGACATGCATCATAACAGATCTCATTGCCAGCATCGTAATGTCCAATCTTTCCGTTAACTGCCTTATGATGCGGTTCCCTGCACTGCAGGACATAAGTGGTCTTGCAGTCCTTCGTGCATACATGGCTGTCGTAGATGCACTGGCAGCTCCAGAACGGGTTTATGATGGTATGTCCATCTGTAGTGACACTGTCCGGAATCAGTGAATAATTATTTCCGGCTGCCTTCTTAACCAGGTCAAACACTTTGTCTGGATCATAGTCAGTGTGTGCTTCGATAACAGTGATCTTTGCGTACCCATTTCCGCTATGCTCTCCGGTTATACCGGATACATCTGTCAAAGAAGAGGAAGCAAATCCTGAGCCTCCGCCAGCACCAGCGTCGTCATCATCATTCCGTGAATAGCTTTCGTAGCTTCCGCCGCCTCCATAGAGACCGCCGCCCCCGCCACAGGTATTCCAGCCGGAATTCGATCCTCCTTTGCCAAATGCTCCGCTGAAATAAGCATTTCCCGGTCCGCTGACAGTTGCGCCTTCCCCTTTCGTGCCACATCCGTCTCCACCGGTTGTACCACTCTGGTTTGCGCCGCCTCCGGCTCCACCAGCTCCGGAACTTCCTCCGGCTCCGCCTCCTGCTACAAGCAGGACACTGTTCTTATTATCTGACAATGCAGCTAATTCACCGTTTGCTGTTGCAAAATGTGTTGCACCGCCGCCATATCCATGGCATCCGATACCTCCACCATTATATGCACCTGCAGACTGTCCAACAACTATATATACCGTTGTTTCGCTATTAAATGTTACGGTACCTGTCGAATATCCGCCCTTTCCAGGGTTTCTGCCACCACCGGATGCTCCCCATGCTTCCAGCTTGTATTTACCAGCCGGGAGGGTAATGCTTTTCACGGATCCGGAATAGTCATAGGTATAGGTCTTTCCTGCAGCTACGCTGCCTGCAGATCCGCCGCTGCCACTTCCATAGCAGTTCTTCAGCTGATCCTTAATTTTGCCCCATACCGCAGATCCAAGCATTTTTTTAAGGTCTGCAGCGTTTCCGTTGCTTGCTTCATCTACTGCAATCTTAAAACCTTCCGATGGCGTGTCCATGCATGCTTCTGTGTGCACATGTCTGTTGTTTTCTGATGTCTGTTTCTGGTAGCCATCATCAAACTTGCGTGTCCAGTCAATCGTTCCGGCTGCAGTGATTTTTACAAGACCGTTTCCACGGCGTACCCCGGACTTCATTTCTGTGTTTGTAAGACCGGATGCTGTATATCCCGAACCACCGGCACCGCCACCATTATTTGCATTAGTGACATATCCGCCGTACCAGCCACCGCCGGCACCGCCAGAATCAGTTCCAAATGTTACAGATTCCCCAACACCCTGTTTATATCCGCTGCCCTGGGTTCCTCCCATTCCGCAGCCGCCCATATTCTGGTTGGCTGAGTTATAGTCACAGGATGCAGTTTCAGAGTCTATCCTCATCCGTGAAGAACCCCTTGCATGGAAACAGAATTCCCAGATAGTATATGGATTCTGTCCGGAATCTGCAGAAGTCCCGTCGGTATTTGTTGTAGATGTAAGTCCACTTGGTACGGTAAATGAATATCTGTATTCATTACTGTTTGCTGCTTCAACCGTATAATTTCTTGTCTGGTATCTTCCATAATTGGTATATACAACCGGATATCCGTTTGTAAGATTATCACCCCTTACTGTTATCGTAACCTTTTGTCCCGGAAGATAGGTTTTATATGGGCCAAATACGCCCTGTTCACTTCCATTTGTTACTGCACTGTCCCCAGAAAGTGTTGTTCCGGTACGCAGTGATAAACCACTTGTCGGTGTCCATGTCGCATTTCCGGTAGATTTCATGTTTTCAATGTATGCATTTTCACCATTCTTTCCACCGCCATTTCCACCGCGTCCATCATCGGACCCGCGGCCTCCCCCAGGGTTGTCTGCTCCGCCACCGCCGCCGGCAGCCAGAAGTGTCCCATCAGGGTTCCAGCTTGTTGTTGCGGGATTGTTTGTGGTGGAAATATGTGACATTCCTCCACCAGAACCGCTGTCAGCAACACCACCGTCACCACCGCCGTTGTAACCACCAGCTGGTCCTCCAAAGCGGTTTGTCCCGGCTCCATATTTTCCAGCGCCGCCAACAAAAACATAAATTTTCTGTCCTTTCTTTAAGCTGATATTTCCTTTGGAATATCCACCATTTCCAGCGACAGAACTTGTAGTTTCCCTGTCAACGCTGTCATCATATCCATCACCGCCAGAAGCTCCCCATGCCTCAAGGGTATAGACTCCGTCTGCCGGGGCAGTGAATGTCTGCACATCACCTGTATAATTGTAAGTATACTGTACCTTTTTATCACTTATGCCATTGTAATAATCCTGTGTTGTTTTGGCGTGTTCTGTTACACCTGCAAAGCAGGATAAGGTATGCCTGTATGAAATACCGTTTGCGTCCTTTTCCGGTGCAAGTCTTGTAACTGCAAGATTATCCAATGAATAGCTGCAGTCATAAACGGAATTATAAGCTGTACCATCGGAAACTGCATCGTCCTGGTTACCGAACCAGATGCCGTCACCAATGTAATTCGTCATATCCCCGGAAGGATTCTTTGTTTTTGTAAAGGAAATTTCCTTTCCATCAACAATTACGCCTGTATTGGCATCCACGGTATAAGAACCGCCTTTGTAGTCAACCTTCTTAGGGGATAACATCACGGAATCCATTCCAAAATGATACTGGATGGCATTCTTCCCATCCTTTGCCAGGAGGGAAGCCGCAGATGTATATTCGGATCCGTCTGCAAGCACAATCTTTAAGGAACCATCCGGCTCTGCAAGAAGCTTGGTTGCCCGGGTGGTAAACAGTGCTTTTTCTGAATCCAGTGCATTGTGGAAATTAAATACGCCCTGAAGTTCGTAAGTATCATTCTTTGCTTCTTCCGTATCTACCCCCATTGCGCTCCATGACATTGCAAGCGATGCACTGCCGTTTCCAGAAAGGTAACGGTCCGGCTGGTCCCTGTCATCTTCCGATGTCCCTTCAAATGCCCCAAGCCCGTCATAGCGCCTGATCGAAAATCCACTGTCTGCGAGACTTACATCCATGTAAGTGCCGCCCGGGGCAAGGATATTGCTGATAATGGAATCATAGCTGTGTACCACCCCGTCATCATCTTCCACATCACTGTGTTTTGCATTGTCAACATTAAATGCCGCCCTGCGCACCGGCTTTCCATACTGGCAGTTTAACAGCCGGTACTGGCATTCTTCTGCTGTTCCCGGACAAGTCGCATCATCAGCTTCCTTATTCATCTCCGCTGCCCCGCTTTTATCATCGCCGAGCACACGCTGGTCCATTTCCTTGTTTACCGTAAGGATATTTGCCCCCTGTACGGAAACCGGGTCATGGACAACGATGTTGTTGACTTTCGTCTGTCCGTTTGTGTAGATGGAATCCATGGTATAACCGACTCTTCCGGCTACGCTGTCGTTCTCGTCTGTATACTTGAATGTATAGTTGGTAATATCATGCGATTCGGCGTTTTTATCAGCACCAAAGTTCGTATATGTAACCAGCGGGATAAAGAATGCACGGGACTGCCCTGTGACATATTCCTGGTTCGGGTTCGTCGGGCACTGTGCAATACCGTCCTGCATAAGCACAAGTCCGGCATTACCAAACTGCGCCGGTTCCGGTGCATCCGTCTGTCCGTTCAAGGAAGGGAGAATCCGGTTAATCCAGCTGTATTTTCCCCATACATCCTGCTTGGTAGGTGCAGTATAAACATCCGCAGTATTTGTTCCCATCCGCGCTGATCCGCTGCCATAAGTATCATAGTTTGTTCCGCCATAAGTGTTTCCACATCCAGGGGAACAGATATTTCCATCAATCGAATCCGATTTTGTCTGCATGATGGTTTTTACATCGTCCATCTGCTTCTGTTTTGTTTCAATCGTCCTTGCAGATGTTACTTTTGCAAGATCCAGGGTATTTCCATTCTCATCGGTATCTGTGATATGGTTATACTTCTCTTCATCTTTATCAAATGCGGTTTCTACAACTGCATTGCCTCCGGTGCCCTGGTACTTCGTGGATGTACTGCTGTAATTGCCATTATAGCTTCCTACATTAAGGTTTGATGTCTTCTTAACCAGAGGGTTATCCGTCCACATCTTATCGGTCCACATCCAGTTTGCCTTGCTGACATTCTCTTTTTTGAGATTGTTCATATCTGCCGGCTTGGAATACCACAGGGTATCCTCATAATTTTCCTGGCACTCATGGTGTTTTGTTTCTGCAGTATCCTGATAGTAGACTATACTCTCATTGCCTGAGCTGGTCTGTAAAATCAGGAAATCTGAAATAACGGTTGCCTTGCAGTTTAACTTACGTCTCTTATCAAAGCGTTTCCACTCGAACGTTGTCTTGTCCACTGCATCGGCTGTGTTATTGGTATATCCGGTCTTGGTCTTTGCTGCTTCCCCGGCTTCCCCTTTTCCTTCCCCGCCTGTCTTGGCATTGTCGTGTCTGTTGCGGAGGTTGCTGTATGTACTGTTTGTATACAGGCATCCCCTGCACCAGCTCTTTTTATGGCCGTTTGCCGTAACTACAACCGGGCTTCCCCCATGGGATGCAGTCTGTCCGTCACAGGAATCTGTACGGGTCAGCTTTTTATCACTATTGAACTCTGTCCATGTAACTACATCATCCTGCCCGGTCTGCAGGCTGTAGCGGATACGTCCGGCTTTTGAGGTATCTGCCTGTGCAATGTTATAAAAAATATTCGGGTCGTACCTTACGATCTTTGATTTTACAATATCAAGGTCATTTTCTGAGGTGTCCGTCCAGGTTTCTTCCCCTTCTGCATCCGGGTCATCCCCTATATCCCCGGTCTCATAGTCCGGGACAATAAGATCGCCGTTTTCATCATACTCTTTATCATTTGCGGCTTCCGTGCTTTCCACATCTGACAGGTCCGGGTCAACGACCTGAGTATTATCCTTATTATCTTCCTTCTCTTTCTTTACTGCATCCGCTTCTGCTTTTCCTGCTTCCCCTTCAATACTGCTTCCGCTGCCATCGTCTGTCTTACGGATCTCCCCCATGCCTTCGGCATAGCCTTCCTGCAGTTTCCATACCTTAAGGTTTGTGAAACGGATCGTATCGAAACGGAGTTTCTGGATCCATGTATCCTCGATCGCCGGGAGTACATGCTGGCAGCATGCGCCACAGAGGTCATGTGCCCCAAACTGGGTCAGGCCGCTTTTCTTTTCTACTTTCAGCCCGCTTTCCCCTACTTTTCCATCGTAATTGCCTGCGGTAATGCTTCCATCCTTGAATGTTACTTCAATTTTGTACTGGATGCTGGAAGATTTTCCATCCACAGATCCCTTGTATCCGCTCCAGCTGGAGTGTCCGGTTACTTTTCCGTGCTCATCCGTTGTATGGGATCCGGAAGCAGAAGCTTTATTACCTTTGGTGTAACTCCATCCGGTTCCAAGATCAGCAGATGTATTTGTTCTCTTTGCGCTTGATACAAGATCTGATGATGTATAGGTTCCTCCGCCATAAGACCGTGAGGAACCGGTATCATAGCTCTTTTCCCCTCCGGTCAGTGTAACCTTGATCGTAGCGGTTCCTACATGGTATACCCTTTTATATCCGTCAGAGTCATCAATACGGTAAACCGTGCCGTCTGCACTTTTACCGATTTGTTCCATCTTCTTCGCCCAGTTTGCAGCCTGCCCTAATGCTGTATTGTAGGCAGAAACATCCCAGTTTGCCGGGGTCGGGGACATGCTGTATACTTTACCGGCATTTCCGCCCTCACATGGTTTTCCGGACGGGCTTACATTCGACCCGCTCTGTGACCACCGGGAAGTATTGTTCCCGATCGTCCCTGTCCATGTCGCGTGGAATTTGGTTGTGCTGTCGTGTCCGTTTACGGTCGTGTTATAACCGGCAGCGCCCTGCGGGTTTACGGCACTGTTCTTTTCCGCCGTGACCGTTTTTTTCTGTTTCCTGTCATTGGCATCTGCAACAAAAGTCTCTTCTTTTGTATTCCCTGCGGTAAGTGATTTTAAAGTATCACCTTTTTTGTACTCACAGTCCACGCTGTTGAAAATACTCTTATAGCGTCTTCGGGAACGGTAGCTGTCTTTATTCCCGCCCGGGACTTCTTTAAGATAATAATCATCATAGACTGCCTGCATGTTGACAATGAATTCTGACCCGCCGGTTGCAAAGTACAGGGACCGTGTGCTCGGCACACCTGCCATTGCTTCAAATGTCTCATTATAAATGGACCCTTCCTTTAATTCTGCATATGCTTCCGGAATGGATTCATAGGTGCTGGAAAGATTTACGTCCTCTGTATCATCTTTACGGTAAATATACTGTGCAATGACATTGTTTGTTGTTGCGCAGCCTGCCTTTGTCAGATCAGATGCGGTTGGTTTCGTCTTTGTTGCGGAGTAGGTAGCATTAAACGGGCTTGTCCACTTGGCTCTTGCACCGCTTCCACTCTTCTTAAAGATATATACCTCTGCTTTCCAGTTAACGTACCAGCTTCCCGTACCATTAAACTTAAACCCTTTGGTACGCACATCTGCATTGGAAATGCGCCAGATCAGGCTCCGGTTTGCCTGCAGGTCTTTACCACCAATCTGTTTTGCAGACACAAGCTTGTTGTAATTCTGTTCATCTCCCTTTTCACTTCCCTTGTTGGTGGAATCGTATGCGTTGAGCTTCTTATAATAGGTAGCTTCTTTTTTTGCATCATATTTGGTTCCCGTTTCCGGATCTGTTACCCGCTGGACACTTTTTACGATTTTCGGATCCAGCAGGCTCGCAGCGGTTGTCCCGTCTGCATTTTCAAACACAATCTTTACATGGTATTTATCCGATGCAAGAACCTTATCGAAAAGTTTCTTGGATTCCTTGTCTTTCCCCGGGGACAGCTTCACATACAGATTGTCCTTGATAGTTGCTGTCTGTGTTTTTCCTGCCGTACTGTAAGACTGGAAGGTATCCTTGATATCTTTTCCATCCTGAGCCGGTTCCTTACCGTTGACATCCTTGCTGTAAATGGTAAGGTTAAATTTCACATCCGGGGTATCTTCCGGCTGTGTGGAAATCCAGTAAAAACCGTTAACTGCGTAAGTACCATACTGCCATGCTATATTTTTTGCCGTACCTTTAAATGCATTAATACCATGCTGGGACCCGACTGTTTGAAGCAGTTCGACCGTGGCCAGCCTGTTGTATACCCTTGCATTCGGCTTCCCGTTTTTATTGGACATGCTGTAATAAGCCTTTGTCGTGCGCATGATGACCATGCGGCTGTACCAGTCTTTGCCGCTGCCCGTGACGGATTTTGTATTCTGCACTGCCTTTGAAAGCCTGTCATAGTACGTGCCATAGCCAGCATCTTTATACTTCGATTTTGTGACAACGCCTTTTTTCGTCGCGACCTCTCCATTATGCGCCTGGTAGTTCTGTCCGGATTTATCATCAGATGCTGCAAAACCAATAAACCCTTTGTTCAGGCTCTTTGCATTTACACCCTTTAACGATGCAAAGGCGTCTGCTTTGCCGGAAAAGTTGTAATGCTTATTAATGACACTGCCGCAGGAGGCATAGGTGACCTCTTTGCTCGTGGCATAAACCATTCCCATGTCCAGACGGATGACAACGTTTTCCAGGCTGCTGCTTCCGCCCTTTCCATTGCTTCCATCGGCCGCTGTTTTCGCATATGTTGTTACAGCTTTCAGCCATTTGTTTGCTGCTTTTTTGTCACCACTTGACTGGGCGAGGGCGTAACCGCTTACTAACAGGTCAAGGTAATGCGTGTTGTACTCATCATTCAGGACACGTTTTTTGACCTCGTCCATTTCCCTGGTGGCACCCGGGGCAAGTACCTTTTTAAAACGGGAATTGCCCTGGTAAATACTCCGGAGTACCTGGGACCCGACCATGTTTTTGTTTGCGGCATCCCTTACCCCTTTCTGGGTACCGTATAATCCCTCTTTTGTCCCGTTTTTGGAGAACATTTCCGTGCCATAGGATTTACTGCTGAGTCCGGCAGCTGTCGTATACCGGAGGAAGATGTCCGCCATTTCCGGTGTTGTCGTATACTGCCCCTTGCTTGTTTCATTTACATTTGCGATAGAAGAATACAGTCTTCTGGCACGGGCAAGGTTTGTTTTCCCCTTGGATGAAAAACTTTTCCCGTTAAACCCGATAATCTTATTAATATCATTTTTACTCATTTCCGAGAAATGTGCATAGTTGCACACCTCATACTTTTTCTTGGAGTCACTGGATGTAACTTCCACAAAAGATTTCCTGTTTCTGGATGATTTTTTCTCTTTGTTCTTGATATATTTCTTCAAATCGGCATAGTAAATGCCTGCCTTATTCTTCTTGCTGCCGGCAACGCCGTCTGTAACACCCTTTGAAGTTTTCTTAAAGCTCCCGGCATCCTTTTCCTCATACCACGGGTCAAGGTCGTAAAAAATAGACTTTTTATGACCTTTCGCACGGCCGGTCACAACGGAACTCTTTTCCTTCATTATCCAGGAATGGTGGCTGCTGGACGTGATGACACGCGGGACGAATACCAGGGTACTGTCATCATATTCATACGAGTTCTGCATCGCGAGGATGTTGGCTGAGATCGTATGATGCAGGGCATTGCTGTATTTATGAATTGTTTCCCCCTTATCCGTGGTTCCCATTTTGTCGATCCAGTATGGGTAATAGTCCGGCTGGTCTTTAGGGGCTTTGTTTTGTTTCTTATATTCCTTCTTGGCAGCCTCTATGACTTCCGGGTCACTTGTTGATGCTACCGGGGAAGCATATTTATTTTTATCTACCCCATATTTAAGTGTCCCTTTCTTGTTGACTTCATCCAGATCATAGGTAACCACCGATACCCCGATGACGCCGGGCTCGTAAACGGTTGGATTATTCCCACCCCCACCAATATAAGATGGGCTGGATGTATTGCCCCTGGTTCCGTAATCATTCGATGCCTCATTATCCTTTGCTGCATAAATGATTGTGGCCTCGGCACACCCAAGGATGGCTGAAACCGCAATCAGCACCACTGCTGTCAGCGCTGCCCCATGCTTTCCCATCCACGCAGCAAGCTTTTTGAAAAACCTGCTTTTGTATCTGCTGTCTGAAATACCATTGTTCTTTTCCATGATTTTCCTCCTTCATAAAAGAATATTTATAATAAAACCGCCACTGCGGTAGCTTTTTTAATTTCAATCTGTTACAATAAATGTGAAATACTGTTTTTGCAGCCTTATTTTTATGCGAGGAGCGAAAAACGGGAAAAAGTGAAAACGTAAAAAGGAAAAAGTGTATAGTAAAAAAGTTCAAAAAGTTTTCCGTTTTCCTTGACGTTTTCCAAAATGGCTCAATATATAAGGTGAAAGGGACAAAAGATTTCCTTTCAGCTGCTTATTCAAATATATTTATGGAATCCAAAGGAGGGTTTTATTATGAAGAAAAATGTTTTAAAAAAACTGATGTGTGCAGTCCTTGCCGCTGCATGTGTTGCCACTGCTGTTGTACCTGCAATGGCGGATGATGTTGTTACCGCAGAAGCTGCTACAAAGAAGGTTACTTCTGCGTACAGGTATCACTTGGAAGGCTCTGACAAAAATGGATATCCTGTAAATGGTTTTTCAAAAGCTGCCTTTTACAAGGATTTAAACTCCCTGCCGTCTGTTAAAACAGGGAAAACAACAGTTAATGTGCCAGCTGTAACATCCTCGATAAAATCGGTATCAAAAGAAAAAGATAATCCTTGTTATGAATCTTTTGTAAAATTTAAAGCACCAAAGACAGGGAAATATGTCGTTACTATTAACAACTTGCAGGGTACAGATGATAAATCTTTAAGATGCATGATGTATTACGGATTTTATCAGGCTACAAAAATGGGTAAAAAATACCGTATAGACATTATCGGACCTGACACAGTTGGCAAATATGATACTCTTTACGAAAACAATTACCTCGCAAAATTCCGCACCATTTTTGATAATTACAAGGCAGAGCATCCGGAATATGCAGATGTCATTGAGGAAACGTATAATGATGAATCAGACTATGTAAACAAACGTCCTGTTAACAAAATTAAGTTTACCACCAAGCTTAAAAAAGGTCGGACTTATGTATTCGTTATTGACAATAGGGGAATGGCTGAACCTTGTAAGCCTTACCTTGATGAATTTGGCAGCGATCATCAGAGCTGTCTTTCTGGTGGAAACTACCTGAAGGCATATTCATTCGACATGAATATTGAATACAAGAAATAAAATATTTACACAGGTGCACCCTTCGGGGTGCATGGATTGAAATTTATATTGCACATGTGAAGCGTAATCGCCCCGCCCCAACACCACAAAAGGTCAACCGGGGCGGGGCTTCCTTTACACTGCAATAAAGCCATGGGAAAACCGTTCTTCCACCGCCTCTGTTCTCCCCCAAAAAAGAAAAATGGCTCAATATATAAGGTGAAAGGGACAAAAGATTTCCTTTCAGCTGCTTATTCAAATATATTTATGGAATCCAAAGGAGGGTTTTATTATGAAGAAAAATGTTTTAAAAAAACTGATGTGTGCAGTCCTTGCCGCTGCATGTGTTGCCACTGCTGTTGTACCTGCAATGGCTGATGATGTCATTACCGTTGAAGCTGCCACAAAGAAGGTTACTTCTGCGTACAGGTACCATATCGATGGTTATGACAAAAAGGGATACCCTGCCAGCTATTCTAAAGCGTCATTTTATAAGGATTTAAACTCCCTGCCGGCTGTCAAAATGGGGAAAACAACCATTAACGTGCCAGCCGTAACGTCCTCGGTAAAGTCGGTATCAAAAGAAAAAGGAGAACCCCGGTACGAGTCCTTTGTTAAATTCAAAGCCCCAAAGACGGGGAAATACGTATTCACACTCGACAACCTGCAGGGTACAGACGATAAATCCTTAAAATGCCTCAGTGAAGGTATTTATAAACCCGTGAAAGAGGGGAAAAAATATAAATTAGAATACCTTTATCCAGACGCCGTTGGTAACTACGGAGATCTTTACGAAAACAATTACCTCGCAAGGCTCCGCACCATCCTTGACAATTACAAGGCAGAGCATCCGGAATATGCGGATGTCATTGAGGAAACGTACGAATATCAAAAGGACTTTGTAAACAAATATCCTGTTGCCAAAGATAAATTTACAACCAAGCTTAAAAAGGGTCATACCTATGTATTCATCATTGACAATTCATTAGGCAAAACTACATGTAAGCCTTATTTCACTACACACGGAAGCGATGAACAGAGCTGTCTGTATAATACCAACTACCTGAAAGCATATTCATTCGACATGAATATCGAGTACAGGAAATAAACTATTTGCATAGTTGCACCCTCCGGGGTGCATGGATTGAAATATATTGAATGCAGGAAATAAGCTATTTACACAGGTGCGCCCTCCGGGGTGCATGGATTGAAATTTATATTGCACAGGTGAAGCTTCCCCGCCCCGCTCCAACACCACAAAAAGGTCAACCGGGGCGGGGCTTCCTTACGCAGCAAATACAAACAATAAAAGAGAACCACTCCTCTTTCTCACCTCTATATAGCTCTGAAACAGTAAATATAGTTGCTGGATCTGTACCGGATTTTGGCATTCCGAGCAAGTGGTCTTGTAACTACAAAAATAATTCAATTTCACTACTCAATAAACAAATATGGAGGTCTTACGATTTTATATGCTTCTTGCAGACTTAACTCTACCTCATGATTCATTGACTTTTTCTTTCCGTTTCCATCTCCCCATGCACTAACATAATCCAAATAAGTTGCATCTATAGAGTTCAAGATATCCGTAATTGTGTACTCCCCATTCTTTTCCTTATAATAAAGCATTGTTGATAAAACCGAGTTTACATATCTATATAATCTCATACTAATATGTTCTAACGAATCATCCAATCCTTTTGTTGAATGTATAAGTTGATTTCTCAACCTATAAATATAATTCAAATCATGCATAATGGCTTCATAATATTTTTTTATCGCTGTGATTGCCTTATAAGGATTAGTTATGAGCATTTGTAGTTCCGCTGTCTCTCTTTCTAAAACTACATGTTTTTCTAAACCTTTTATGATTTTGCCTATTCTTTCTTTATCTTGAAAAACTTTTATTACTTTTCGAGTGTCATATCCGTCATCATTCAAATCTTTACATTCCCGTACAAACTGAATAACTTCATTAAGTTCACTATCCGTCTCTCTAGGCTCAAGATAATGCGTCAATCTCGCCCAAAAAATATTCAATTTATTTTTTATATAAAACAAACTAAATACTTCTGGCACAACAACCCTAGCCTTCTCAATAATTGTATAACGCGGAAACGGATATAATGTATACTCTAATGCAGACCAAAAATTTAAAAATCTATTTTGTATTTTATATGTTTTTGCTGTATTTAAAGTATACAACACTCTTTCTAAGACTTTAATGTCCTCATTCACCAAATCATCCTTAAGTTTTAAAAATCTATTCATTTGGTTCTTATAGTACGAATCCACATATCCCAGCATCTTAACATTATCTGTTTTTTTAACCATTATCAAATTCAATTTATTATTTTCAACCCATCCATATTGCTGATCATCACGAATGCACCCCTGTACTCCTTGCCACATGTCAAATAATTCCTTGGTTTCTCCAAACTCCTTCGCTGCCATTGAAACTGCCTTAGTTATATCAAGTGCTTGATATTCCTTATGTGCAATATAATATTCTTCTCCATGCCACATATTACCAAAAGAAAAATCTTCTTTTTTCCCTATAATAAATTGTTTTTGTAATAATTGTAATGCGGGTTGAAGTTGAGTATTACTCCTTATCACAAACTTAATATATATTGTATGTCCAATAGGTTGCCTATCTAATTCTGTCAAATTATGTATAATAGAAACATCCTGTCCATTTTTCATAAACAAAGTCTGTTGATTTTTAAACCATTCAATTAAATATGTTAACGAATACCCCTTATATAACAAATCACTTATCAAAGCTTCTATAAGAATATCCATTTCTCCGAAAACTTCTTCTCGTTCCAAGCATAATATATAATCTCCTATAATATCAGCTGCACAAAGTTTTTTCTTTAGGCAAACCATTGCGCAATAAATATTATGTAATTCCTTATTCCTTTCACTCTCAGATAATGCAATCAACTTATGCAAGTGGGTAAAATCGTTTTTATACAATTCCAGCTTTCGAAATGGATGGTGCTGTATTTGAAAATCCAACCCTTCTATTAATCCCTCATAGGCTCTTTTTAATTTGCTTGGATCTAATGCTTTACGATACTCATCATAAGTATTTATACTCAATTCCAAATATTGAATAAGGCATTCTGTCCTTTTTTCTTCTAATATATGAAAACTATTATGCACAATATCTCGAACCTTAAAAATATAATACTTTTGGCACTTTAAAACTTTATTTTCATCCATAACAAGTTTTCCCTTCTCTAAATGTACTTGACAATTTTCTCTTTTTCCGTTATGATTAAGCCAGTTAAAGATACATAAGTTAGATATGAGCTACCTGGGTAGTTTCTCTCTTTCTTACTGTATCTTTTTAATTTTTTAACACGAATAAAAATCTTGTATAACTCATATACTTATTTAATCGGAGGATGCTTATTTTTGTGTCAGCTTTACCAGGGTAATGCGCACATCAATACTGCATCTCTCCTTTTGTCATTTATAATTGTATCAAATCTTATCCATAATGACCAGCATATTATTATGTTTCATGCACAGTAATTCTCTACGTTTTCACAGATATCTTGATTACCTGACCGATTCCCATTATAAAAGCGGAAGATCCTTCCATGCTTGCAGCGTTTTCTTCTGCAATCGCAGAAAGGTTCCGTACGTTATCCACGATCTTATTTTCGACATCCTCAATTTTTTATCTGCTCATTAATTACCGGCATTCCACGGATGGATCCCCCGACACCTTCATTCATCTTTGCAAACGCTTCGGATGCCTGCTGTACTTTTTCGTTCTATTCCCACATGATTTCTTTAACTTCATCCATTGTATGTATCACATTCTTCGAATTCTTCAACAGTTCGCGGATGCTCTCATCGATCTGTTTCGCTGACTCATTGAACTGCTCGACAAGCTTCTGGATCTTGTGCTGCTACAGTAAATCTCTGTAAGATATAGATAAGTCCAGTAGGTAGTTGGAATAAATGGCTCTTTACCCCAGCACGATCATAACGGTATACTCTATGCCGATGTCGGAAGAAACCTGTTCTTTCCACCTTCTCCATCATCCCCCACAAAAAAAAGAGAACCCGAAGGTTCCCTTTCCCGTGCGAAGCGTTACATCTCGTCCATCCAACGCTCCCACATCTTTTCATCCTCAGAGAGAGCCGGCTTCTTTCCAAGTCTCTCCTCTCTTTCCCTTGACTTTTTCCCGGCATATCCAGAAAGCTGGGCTAATACCCAACCAACAACTACGATCCCGATTAAAAGCATCATTGCATCTGTACTCATTGTTTTGTTCTCCCTTCGATACGAAAAAATTTATTTACTAACACTTACAATATGAAACAAAAAAACTTTTTCGATTGAAGAGGGAAGGGGAAATATTTCTGGATGGGTTTCTTTTAATCTGCTGGGAAAACGTCAGTTTTGCGACAGATCGAAGACTTTTCCATTAAAATTTCACTAAAATTTCACTATTTTTCACCTTTGGCTACCTCACCTTTGGTATAGCTGTAGCCGCTTCCAAGGACGCTGCTGTCATCGGATTCAAGTTTTGCGTCAGCTGCCCCGGTACTGTCGTATGCATGTGCTTTAGCGGACAGGTTCTTTGAATCACCACACTCGATGTCGTAATTCTTTGATCCTCCGGTAAGCGTAATATTGATCTCTGCATTACCAATCTTATAAGTACGCTGATAGCCATCAGAATCATCGATCCGGATGACTGTACCATTCGTATTGGTTTTTTCCATGTCCTTGGCCCACTGGAACGCATTCTTTACTGCATCATTATAAGAAGAAACATCCCATTTGGTTTTTGCATCCTTTTTTGTTCTCTGAGTACCCGGAGTAAAACCGCTTCCCGGACACGGGTTTCCCGGCTTGCCTGCGGTATATTTTCCCTCATCTTCCGGTTCCGGTGTATTATTTGCAATCGTGCCCGTCCACGTTGCTTCAAACTTCGTGGCACTGGTATGTGCTTTTACCGTTGTGTTGTAGCTGCTGGCACCGGTTGGGTTAACCGCATTGTTCTTCTCAGCAGTGACAGACTTCTCCTGCTTCTTGTCATTGACATCTGCAACGAATGTCTCTGTCTTGGTTTCTCCTGCACCGAGCGTCTTTAACGTGTCACCCTTTTTATACTCACAGTCCACACCGTTAAAGCGTGTCTTATACCTTCTTTTTGAACGGTATGTATCCTTGGTTGCATTTGCCACATCCTTAAGGTAATAATCATCGTAGATTGCCTGCATGTTGACGATGAATTCGGAACCTCCGGTTGCAAAGTACAGGGACCGTGTGCTCGGCACACCTGCCATTGCTTCAAACGTCTCATTGTAAATGGAACCTTCCTTCAGCTCTGCGTAGGCTTCCGGGATGGACTCGTAAACTGCGGACTGATTAACCTCAAGCGTTGTCGAAGAATCCTTGTGGTAGATATACTGTGCAATGACATTGTTTGTTGTTGCGCAGCCACCTGCCTCAAGGTCAGACATGGATGGCTTTGTTTTTTTTAACCGAACTTCCATTTATCACGCTTGTCCATTTTGTCTTCGCACCACTGCCGGATTTCTGCATGATATACACTTTTGCTTTCCAGTTCACGTGATACACCAACGGGCAACTAAAGTTGGCCGCGGCTTCTTTACGAGGCATGATACGCCTCGATGGAACTACACTTGCAGCACACATGCTGCCTGTCCCACTACTCCCTGTTACGGGAGTTACGTTTAAGCAGTCTTTGTATCCGGTTCCCACACATACTTTGATTTACCCCAGAGCATCCGGTATCCCAGCCTGGTGTTCTTTCTGTATGCATGTCTTACAGCACTTCCGGTACCTGCGCGATGTTTCTTCTGATTGTACGATGCTTTTACCGCACTCTTTGCTCCAGGGTACAGATCCGTATAGCTTACGGTGTTTGTTGATGTATACAGGTATGACATATCCTGTCCGTCGTATGCATGAGGGTATTCTTTACGGATGATGTTTCCGGCCCCATTAACATCAGCATTGATGATGACACCTTTGCCTGTGCGGTACAGTCCCCGGTGTACACGCCTGCCGGAGAAAGCATATTTTACCGGATCATCTTTCCTGTAAACCGGGATATCATCCAGATCCGGAAGGCTGGCCTGTGAAGTATAGCTTTCCTCCCGGATGACTACCGGGATGCCGCACTTTGCTGCAGTGTTTATAAGGATCTCCTCAAAACGGCAGAACGGAATGGATACAAAATTCTGGTTATTGCCACGACCTATGTTTATATTCTGTTTCTGGTCTGCGTTATGACCTGCAACAATGACATCCACATGGTTTTCTTCTGCATAGCGGCAGATATGCCATGATACCTTATAAAAGAAATCGCGCAGAAAGTCATCACGCTTCCGGCTTATGGCATCCAGACGGCGGCTTGTTTTCTTTGAGCAGGTACTGTTGCTGCCCCTTGCAAGATCTGACAGGAGCTGCGCACGTTTCTTATTGAACCACTGGTTCATTGACTTTACGGCACCGCCACGGACCAGAAACGGAGTCTGCCCGAAATTCCCTGCAGCTGCAGCAAAGTTACCGGTTCCAATATCGATGCCGAGGATGCGGCAGGGATGTTCCGGTACGGACGGAAGTCTGGTTCCATCATCAAAGGTCACAAGGATCCAGTATTTCCCATACTGTGGTTTTACTTCTGTCTTTACATATTTCATGCCGGAATACAGGGATGCCTTCCCGATACACATGGGTTTGCTGCAGTTGACAAAGTTAAGGTATGCCATACCGTTACAGACCACAAGCCTTGCTGTCTGGCTGGTAAACCATGCAGTTGTTCCCTGTGTTTTTATATATCCCGGAAGATGCGGGCGTGCCTTATACTTCTGTGGGGAAACAGCATAGTCTTTGGACAGTGCAAAGTAAGACTTCCATGTCTTTACCACCTTGCGTATGGCATTCTGGTTCACCTGGCTGTTCATCCTTTTGTATACCGGATGATCTGTATACTTAAAGATGGCATCCAGTGTTTCATACGACAGGAACCAGTGATCCGTTGTCGGATAGCTGAAGCGTTTTACATACAGTCTGGATGCTTTTACAGCACCGGACATGCCGCCGGCCTCCCGGCATCTGCCAAGCTGTCTGGCATACCTGGCATCAGCTTCTTCATTTGCTTTCTGTATACCGGTAAATACATAGTGCAGCACCTCGGTTTCATTGGACGTACGCAGTTCCGGGGACTTTTTGATACCTGTCATCGTGTTACGGATGTAGAAGTTTGCAGCATTATACATACATCTGGCGTCTGTGGTGGTATCTGCCATGTAATTGCAGAGCACAGCATCTTTTTTTCGTTTGGGACTGATTGTAATCTTCCAGGTGCGCATAACACTTTCCTCCTTTCCGTACAGTTGACTGGGGCTTTGAAAAATTCTCCTTTTATGCCCTTACGGTATATATATTGCGCCATCTGGGGAATCGTCAAAAGATTTTGAAAAATTTTTTATATTTTTTTTTGGGGGGGATATGACGCATTCATCCCCTGTGGTACATCTTTGATGTATCACCATAGCGGACAACAATGTTGGCCGCGGTTTTCTGCTAGACCTTCTATAAAAAACGGACTTTTTATGACCTTTCGCACGTCCGGTCACAACGGAACTCTTTCCCTTCATTATCCAGGAATGGTGATTGCTGGACGTGATGACACGCGGGACGAATACCAGGGTACTGTCATCATATTCATACGAGTTCTGCATCGCGAGGATGTTGGCTGAGATCGTATGATGCAGGGCGTTACTGTATTTGTAGATTGTTTTCCCCTTATCCGTAGTTCCCATTTTGTCGATCCAGTATGGGTAATAGTCCGGCTGGTCTTTGGGAGGTGTATACTTCTTTTTTGCCTCTTTTATGACTTCCGGGTCACTTGTTGATGCTACCGGGGAAGCATATGCATTTTTATTATCCTTTTTTCCACCATAATACAGTGTCCCTTTCTTGTTGACCTCATTCAGGTCATAGGTGACCACCGATACCCCGATGACGCCGGGCTCGTAAACGGTCGGATTATTTCCACTCCCGCCAATATAAGATGGACTGGATGTATTACCCTTTGTTCCATAATCATTCGATGCCACGTTATCCTTTGCTGCATAAATGATTGTAGCCTCGGCACACCCAAGGATGGCTGAAACTGCAATCAAGACCACTGCTGTCAGCGCTGCCCCGTGCTTTCCCATCCATGCCGCAAGCTTTTTGAAAAACCTGCTTTTGTATCTGCTGTCTGAAATACCATTGTTCT
>ERZ773193.2324-NODE-2324-length-20785-cov-5.150169_pt1 | contig 20785 bp, 24 predicted proteins | sample MGYA00511110_ERZ773193 | MGnify/ENA primary metagenome ERZ773193 (study PRJEB29015, sample SAMEA2737784) | human gut metagenome | biome: human gut; feature: human-associated habitat; material: faeces | place: China | collected 2012 ...
GCAAGGATAGGCACTGATTTATTCTTCGTAGGAGCAACTCCCTCAAGACTTACAACATCGGCAAAATCAGGATTGTTAATGATGATACCGATAGCCTTTGCCGTATCCATAGAAGAACCTCCACCGATAGCTATAAGATAATCTGCACCGGACTTCTTAAATGCTTCAACACCTGTTTTTACATTTTCAACTGTTGGGTTTGGCTTGATGTTAGAATAAACTTCGTATGCTAAATTTGCTCCTTCCAAAACATCTAAAACCTTCTTTGTTACACCAAACTTAATTAAGTCCGGGTCTGAACAAACAAATGCTTTTGCAAAGCCTCTTCCTTTTGCTTCTGTAGCTATCTCGCCAATAGCTCCTGCTCCGTGATAAGATGTTTCATTTAAAATAATTCTATTTACCATATATACTCCTTTCCGTGACTAAAAATCACTATGGTACGTTCTTTTTTATAAATATAATTATAACACTCTTTTTAAATAAAAAAACTAAAAATACTGTGAAATATTTATTAAAGCTATGGTATAATTCAATGTACAAAAACAAGATTTATATATTTATTTTCACAAAGGATTTTATTATGAAAAAAAAAGATTTAGCTTTAGAAGTTATTAAAAGATTAGAAAAAGAATACCCTGATGCTGATTGCACTCTTGATTACAACGATGCCTGGAAGCTGTTAATTAGCGTTAGACTAGCTGCACAATGCACCGATGAACGTGTCAACAAAATCGTGCCGGCTCTTTACGAAAAATATCCAACTATTGAAGCCGTTGCCGATGCACCCGTTGAAGAGATAGAAAAAATAGTTAGACCTTGTGGTCTTGGCAAAAGTAAAGCAAGAGATATTAGTCTTTGCATGAAAATGCTAAAAGATGAATTTGACTGCAAAGTGCCTGACAATATGAAGGATCTTTTAAAATTACCAGGTGTAGGAAGAAAAAGTGCTAATTTGATTATGGGTGATGTTTTTGGAGAACCTGCAATCGTTACAGACACACACTGCATTAGATTATGTAATAGAATTGGACTTGTAAATGGAATTAAAGAACCTAAAAAAGTAGAAATGGAACTATGGAAGATTATTCCACCTGAAAAAGGAAGTGATTTTTGTCACAGACTTGTTTACCACGGAAGAGAAGTCTGTACAGCTAGAACAACACCTCATTGCGAAAGATGTTGCCTTGAAGATATTTGTAAGAAAAACATATAATTTATTATTTGTTAATTAAGATTAACATAAAAAGGAATGCCCTTTTAACCTTATGGTTTTAGGACATTCCCTTTTTTATATATAAAGGAGTCTACTTTACAATAATTACAATCTTTGCTTTTTTCTTATTATAAGTCTTTGCTGTAACTACTGTCTTTCCTTTCTTAATAGCAGTAATTCTTCCCTTCTTGTCAATCTTAACAATCTTCTTGTTCTGAACTTTGAAGGTTACTTTACCTGCACTATTTTTAGAAAGTTTCACTTTAAGTTTCTTCTTTTTGCCCTTTTTGATTTCAATTGACTGAGCCTTAAACTTAACGTATTTTGGTGCTTTCTTCACAGTAATATTGCAAATTGCTGTTGCTCCTTCATCTGTATATGCAATGATAATAACTTTGCCCTTCTTCTTAGCCTTAACTACGCCCTTGGCATTTACTGTTGCTATCTTTGCATTGCTTGACTTAAACATAACCTTTGACTTCTTGCCGGTAAGTTTAACTTTAATCTTAAACTTCTCTTTCTTTCCAAGTTTTTTCTTAGTTACATTTAACTTGATTTTCTGTGAAACGCCCTGCTGCTTTGCAGTAGTTGTTTCCTGCTGATTACTAGCTGTTGTAGTCTGATTGCCTGTTGTCTGCTGACTACCTGTTGTGGTCTGATTACTTGTTGTCTGCTGACTAGCTGTTGTAGTCTGATTGCTTGTTGTCTGCTGACTACCTGTTGTTGTCTGATTACTTGTTGTCTGCTGACTACCTGTTGTTGTCTGATTGCTTGTTGTCTGCTGACTAGCTGTTGTAGTCTGGTTGCTTGTTGTCTGCTGACCACCTGTTGTTTCCTGGTTGCTTGTTGTCTGCTGACCACTTGTTGTCTTTTCAGCCTTTACAAGATTTGTAATTGCCTGTTCAATAGCCTTAACAGCATCGTCCATTTCTTCCTGAGTACATGTATTAGGAAGATTTTTTGCAAAAGTAATTGTGTTCTGAAGATTTGCCCAGCTTTCCTGAGTATAATCACTTTGAACTAAATTATTTACCTTTTCGTTAACCTTGTTTAACTCAGTTTTATTAACACTATATGTAGGGTCATCTTCTAAAATAATGTCATCATAATATGCCTTGAAGTCGCCCTTGTTTCCAGTATATGAAAGTGCAATACCTACAATCTTTCTTCCATTCATACTTGATGCAGGCATTTCGTAAGTGCAATCTGTCCACTTTCCAACTGTTAATGTCTGTGAAGGTTTTGCAATAATCTTAGAATTGTCATCACATAACAATACTACTCTTGTGTTCTTGCCAGCTTCATTTGCCGCATAAACTGAATATGAAAGTTTTAAGCCCTTCTGCATATTAATCTTTGTTTCAGACATTCTGTATAAATAATTTGCATTATCCTTACTAGCATTACCACCAATTGTTACCATGTAATCACCTGTTTTTGCAAGTGTATTTTTCTCAATAGTAGTTGTTGCTGTTACGCCATCATTTTCTAGCTGTGTATCATTTTTGAAACATGGATCTACTGCATAGTCTCCATTATACTTGCTGTTTTCTGCCGGACATTTTACATACTTACTTTCAAAACTATTTCTGTAGTAAATTGGTCCTTCTGACTGTGGTACAGGATTTTCCTTAACAGCTTCTCTTTCTCCCTTAACCATCTTGATAGATTCTCCAACTGTTCTTAACTGGAAGTCCTGTGAACACCAATATCCATCACAACTTGCAGTTACGAACCATTGATCCTTAGGAATATCAAAATAATCACTGGCATTCTTAGCAATAGCTGTACCTTCGTCATATTCATCAAACATTGCTATATAGAATGATGGGATTCCCATTTGTTTAAGTTTGTATGCCTGATACCAGAAGTTCTGTCCCGCATTTCTTGGCATTGCATTTGGCTTATCGTTTGGATCTCCATGCCATAATGCCCATGAGAATCCTGAGAATAGTACAGGATAATAATCTACATTATTAGCCTTACACCAAGCCCAATGTTTCTCAATAAATGAAGAATATAAACTATCTATTGATTCTTTTGTACTAATGTTAGATCCAACCATCCAAGGTGAAATCATGTCAACCTGTTTAAAGATATTTTCATATTTTGCCATTGTTGCTGTATTTGTACTCCAATCTCTTCCAACACCAAAGATTACATAACATCCCCTCTTATGGAAGAAATCAATCATTTCCTGATAATCAACAACTCTGTCAGGTCTTCCTGATACTGCAGTTCCCCATAAGCAAACTACAGGTTTTCCATCAACTGTTGCATAAGCATCTGAATTAGTCATTTGAAGCTGTTTTTCAATATTGTATACCCAGTCAAATTTAATATCCTCTACCCAGCTACTAATTGTTGTGTCATCTGTTTTATCTTTAATCTGGTCACCACCACTAATATCATACATAATGTAGAACAGACTGTTATTATTTTCAGCGGCTGTTTTCATCTTGTATAATAAAGTATCCTGTGGATCATTATATAATGTACGACCCTTAATTGTTCCTGCAAATCTCTGAATTGCAGCACCATCAATTCCGTACTGATTCATCCATTTGAAATGTGTGTTAATTACATTTTCATTTGTTGAATCATATAACTTAGTTGGTTCTCCACTTCCAAGATTATCAAAACCTGTCTGTGCTAATGCACTTTCATCATAATCCTTTACATATGGGAAGTAGTCGATTGAAATATGGTCTTTTCTTGGCCAGCTTGTTCCATCTTCCTCTGCCTTACCATAATCATAATGTCCCCAACTTGTTTTCTGTGTTCCTGTTCCGAACCATGCCTGATATCCTGCGAAACTCTTTCCTGTAAATTCAGCATGTTCTGTTTTTCCTCTTCTGTTAGTAATTGCTTCAGTATCAGGATTTACTGATTTCTTAATTACTTCGACCTTTGAAATATATGTTCCGGCTTGTCCGTTACCATATATTCTAAAATCATATGTATTAAACTGCGCATGTCTAAATGAAGCATCACTTAAGCAAATTGTAGTTGTAACCCATTTATTAGTACCACCACGCATAACTGATGCTGTTTTGAATTTAGTGTCACTTGTTTCAGCTGCTAATGTACCATCATATAAAGTATTGTACTGCATTCCGAAATATGCATTAGTATTATCGAAATATGTTATTCTAATCATTAAGTTACTGTCATTTTCTGTAACTACATTACTATCAACAGCAAAGTGAATATATTTGTACTGACCTAAATTAACACATTTCTTACCATCTTTTTCAATAAACCAATCTGTATAATTACTATTAGTTTTTAATTCACCACATTTCATATTGATGCCTGATGGTGTATCGCTGTCAAAATTGTATGATGCAACAGGTTCATCACTTTCTTCTACATCTGTAGAAACCTTCTTTATTAAACCAAATGAAATATCATCTACATTAACACTACCCTTACCGGATGTTTCAAAAACAAACTTCATATCTGTAATATTATTCCAAATATCAGATGTGTTTGTTACTTTAGTATTTCCATCCATTAATGTTGTCATGTCAAATGTAACTTCATTGAATGATTTATTATTTGCTAAAGTAACTTTGTTGTTCTGTATTTGCTGTCCTGCTTCAGGCACAACAGTATATGTTTTGTTTCCACTTACTATTGTTAATGCAACTGATTTGGCAGTATTAGTCTGATTGCTAATTTTTGCACTTATAGTTTTAAAGTTACCATAAGAAATCTTTTCGCTTTCATATGTAACAATTGGTCCAACTGAAGATGTTCCTGCTCCAGTGTAAGCTAACTTAACTGATGCCTTTCCTTCTGCCTTATTTGTTGAATCATATGAATAGGTTCCATTGGTTGTCTTCCATGCAGGTCTATAGCCTAAACATCTGTTATCATCGTCATCATTATTAACTTTTACGTTAGTTGGATCGTATACCCACTCATCTTCATCAGCATAAATCCAGTCATTTGCTGTAAAATATGTAATGCCTTTTGCCGGATTTAAAGTTGTATCAACTTCTTCAATTGTTTTTGTTCTAAATGGTGATGCCGGAATTCCTGCACTATTCATTAAGTTAGCATTGCAATTAAAGTTATTAAAAGCATATATTACTTCTTTTGGATTTTCTACACGGTCACTATACACTTTTACCCTGTTCTTACTAACAATTTCAGCCTTAGCATTTACATAAATTCCATCACTTCCTGCAATTGTGAATCCATGTAATGTATTTCCTGAATTTTTAATTATAGACAAACCTTTTCCTACACAATTAAATGTAATATAAATTGCATTACCTTTAATTTCTTTTGCCTTGTATACCGGTGCCGTGTAAACATCTCCACCCTTATAAACCATATTCATTGCAGCCTTAGCAAATCTTTCACCAACAGGTGTTTTTGTACGTGGGTGAATTGGGTCTGAAGACACTTTGTTTTTAACATGATACAATGGGCAATCATAAATTGTAAGCATTGCCATATTGTTCTTTATGTTTTCTTTAAATGCTCTTTCCATTGCACTAGCTAAGTATCCTAAATGTTCTGTACCTGTATTATAATGATGTGGTGCTACCTGTGTGAATATAAATGGCATTGAATTATTTTCAAATCCAAATTTTTCACTCCAGCTCTTCTTTAATAAAGACAATTCTCTATCGTAAATTTCTGATCTACCACTATTACTTTCTCCCTGATACCAAATTGCACCTGCAATGCTGTAATTTGTTATAGGTCCAATTTTCTGGTTGTAAAGTGTTGACATTGTTCCTGCTGTATCTGACCAGAAATCCTCTTCATAGTAAAGTCCTCTCTTTTCTAATTCCTTTACTAATGTTGCATCTCCCTGAATTGCCTCTCTTGGAAGCCATCCTTCTATTACAGTACCACCAATTGGTGTATTTAAAACAGCAACAGGTACATTTAACTGAGACTGTAATTTCTTTGCAAAAGCATAAGCTACGGCTGATGTTTTATTTACAGCATCCTTATCATTTCCGCTTCCCCAGTATGCACCTTGAACGTCATATGTTGGATCATATAGCTGAGTTCCTGTCTGTCCATATGGGTATGTAGGCTCTAGGAATATACGGATATTGTCATTTGTAGCATTTGCTAAAATGTTTTCGCTATCCATATCACTTCCTACATTCAATGCCATATTTGACTGACCACATGCTAACCAAACTTCTCCAATTAATATATTATTAATAGTTTTTACTGAATCCCCATTATCAAGGATTTCCATTTTATATTTAGTATAACTTCCTGCCTGCTTGTCTAATTTTGTTTTCCAGGATCCGTCAGTTCCTACTTTAACTTCTTTGCTTGTTACAGCTGTACCATCTGCTTTTGAAATCTTAACAGTAATCGTGTTACCAGGTTTTGCTGTACCCCAAACTGATATATCCTTATTCTGCTGTAACATCATTCCATCACTGAAAATAGAAGGTACAGTACATATATTTGTGCTATCAACAATTTTAACATTGCTAATCTTCATATTAATTTCATCAGAAATAAATGTATGTGCAAAGAAAACTCTCATATAGTTTATCTTTGATAAATCTATCTCACCATCTTTACCATTTTCATAACTTGAGAAGTCAACAGTATATGTAGCTTTTCCATTCTTCCAAGCCACTTTTCTAATGTACCACTGAACCATGTCCTTGTCGGCACTTCCACTACTTGATAACTGGATGAAAGCATAACCACCATTATCCATTAATGGTGCTACATTTCCAGGATCTGTTGTATTTGATAATTCCGCATCGAACTTTAATTGTAATTTTGCAGGATTGTGCTTTGATGCATCAATAGGTGTATCAAGCTTCTTCTCTGCTATAACAGTAGTATCCTTCTTTGTAGTTATATCGCATGTAAAAGGAATGCTTCCTACATTATATGTTGTGTCCCAATTTTTAACTTCCGGTGTTTCTTCTTTTTGTGCAGCTCTTGATGTATCAACAATACATACGTCCTTTAATCTGAATGACTGGTATCCTGTATCGCCTGCAAGATATGCCAAACAAAGTCTGAACCATGTAATTTTTGACTTATCAAACGATGCTTTCTTTGTTCCTGTTGAAAATGGAATTAATACATCGTTCCATTCTCCCGGAACTAAATCCTTGCCATCTGCTCGTTTTAAGCCTTTTACCTTCAAATTTAAATAACTTTCAGTATTTAGTTGTGCATTAGCCAACTCTAAGAATCCTAGGCCGTTACCCTCCTTGAAAATATCTAATGGGGCTCTTATTCCTTCAATTTGTTTAACGTAAACTTTCATGCTTAATGCAAGTTTACTGTCATCTACACTGGATAAATCTATGTTTAAATTTCTAGTATATACCTGATAAGTCACTGTGCCATTTGTATTTTCAATTCTAGGCACTTGGATTTTTTCGTATATTGTAGATAAAACATAGTTATCTGTAATATCTTTTGCTGCAACATCTGTGCAGAATCTGCTTGTATCAAAAATCAGTGTGGTTGCAATAATTGCCAAAACCATTGAAGCTAAAACTACTAATTTCGATACCATAGTATTTAACTTTTTCATTTTTCCCTCCTTCTTTTTTATGATTGTTAAATTACTAGATTGTATATTTTTTCTACACATTTGGCGATTTGTACATCCGTTTTGTTTCATCAAAGAAACATATGTCAACTTTTGTAACAACATGTATTTTAATATACAATATAATATTTTAGTTTAATAAAGCGTTAAATTATAATACATTTTTCATTATATTCTTATATAATTTTTTGTATGAAATGCTGTTTTATATCAAATTTTATATAGAAAACGTTTTCCATATAGAATTTTGTATTGTTCAATTTTTCTATTCAACTTATACTTAACGAGTTGTTAAATATTATTATTTTGTCGATTACAATCGGCAGGTTAGGAGGGAGAAATGAAAAAACAACTTTTGAGTATTGCACTATCTTTAACGCTTATTGTGCAAACTTTTCCAGCCTTAGGTAGTACAACTATTCAGGGCAATAACACTTTTAATGCTATCAGCACTAATTTAACAAACGAAACTGAATACAAGGCCGGTAATCCAATCATTACAAATATTTTTACCGCTGATCCATCCGCTCATGTTTGGGAAGAGAATGGTAGAATTTACATTTACGCTTCGCACGATATGATGCCGGCAAAAGGTTGTGGAAACATGGATAAATATCATGTTTATTCTTCCGACAACATGGTTACATGGAAGGACGAAGGATAAATTCTTTCAGCTGCTGACGTATCATGGGGACGTAGCAAAGGTGGTTTAATGTGGGCTCCTGATACTGCACATGTCGATGACACATACTACTTCTATTTTCCACATCCAACTGGAAACGATGATTGGAACAGCACTTGGAGAATTGGTGTAGCGACAAGCAAAAAACCTACTTTAGATTTTACATGCAAAGATGACGGATATGTAAAAATGAAAGACGGCAGTCCTTATGTAACAAAAATTGATCCTTGTATTTTTAAGGATGATGACGGTTCATACTATCTTTATACCGGTGGTGGTTCTAAATGCTATGTTGCCAAGTTATGTAGCGATATGCAGACCTTAGCAGAAGATCCTGTAGAAATTGATGAAACTCTTGAAGATTTCCATGAAGGAATGTGAGTATTTAAAAGAAATGGAATTTATTATGCAATGTATGCTGACAATACATCAGGCCATAACTTAATGAGATATTCTACTTCAAATTCACCTTATGGACCTTTTAAAGATGGTGGTGTTATTTTAGATGCAACAAGTTGTGACACTACACACGGTTCTATTGTTGAATACAAAAATCATTGGTATATGTTCTATCACAATTCTGATCTTTCAGGACGTGGTAACTTACGATCTGTTTGTGTAGATGAAGTATTTTTCAATGAAGATGGTTCTATTCAAAAAGTAAATCAGACAAAAGATGGCGTATCTGCTGTTGGTCCTATTGTTCCTAATGAATACGAATCTTTACATAAGACATATGACAAATCAGAATTTGTAGAGAAAACTGATTACGGGCTTACAAATGTTGAAGTTAAAAACGCCAACTTTAATGGTAAAACCATTTCAGGTTTTCACATTGACAATGCCACTGCAAACACTGGTTATTTTTTAAGATTCGATCCTACTACAACTTGGAACGATTACACTGGTGTTGCAACATGTATAGTTGACTTAAATCCTGGAACAAACAATACAATTAAACTTACAGGCAGCATGGGCGGTGTTAATATTAACGGATTCTCTGTATCACTCCTAGATCAGACAATTCCTGAAACTACTACAACTGCACCTGCCACAACAGTTCCACCTACTACAGCACCTACTATTACACCAAAGGCTACAACTGAGAACCCTGGCACTTCTCAAACTACATCAGCCACTGAAAGTAGTTCATTGGAATCAGTTACATCTACCAGTAGTAATGTAACTTCAGATGTAGTTACATCCAGTGATGAAAATGCTTCTTCAGACGTTGCTACATCCGTTGATGAGAATGCTTCTTCAGACGTAGTTACATCTAGTAGTGAAAATGTTTCCTCAGACATAGCTACATCTGATAATGAAAGCGTTTATTCAAATGTGACTACTAAGACTGATAAAGCTACCTCGAAAATTGTTGTAAAGAAATCAAAGGTTAAGAAAGCTGTTAAAAAACGTAAAGCTGCAAAAATTAAAATTACTTTAAAGAAGGTTTTCAAAGCTAAATATCTTGTTAAGGTATCTACTTCTAAAAAGTTTTCAAAGAAAAAAACTGTAACTAAAATTGTCAAAAAAGCTTCTTTTGTTTTCAAAAACAAAAGGTTTCGCAATAAGAAAAAGTTATACGTTAAAGTTAGAGCCTTAAAAAAAGTCGATAACACTATAATTTACAGCAAATGGTCTAAACCAAAGAAAATAAAGCTTAAATAACAAGAAAGAATGTTGTTTGCGACATTCTCCGCAACCAGTGCGTGTTGTCATACAACTATTTTCTTTTTGCACCAGGGTGCATCCCTAGTAGATTGTTTTTTATATAATAAGAAATTACGAAAGAATTTCTTATTATATAAAAAAACAGATTACAGAGTAACTTCTCCATAATCCGTTTTAACTTATCTATTTATTTTTTTTAACCTATAAATTTATTGTTTTAAATCTGCCTGTATATTACTTTTAACCTACAAACTTATCGTAAATTCCAATTGTAAATATAAAAATAATTATTAAAGGCAATACATATGTTAAATAAGCTCTCATCCAATTATGTATTTTTACACCTTTTCCTGTATTTGCTTCTTCCTTGAAATTGTTCCAGCCCCAGCCTGATTTTCTTGTACAGAATAAAAGGAATACTAATGAACCAAGTGGAAGTAAAATATTACTTACTAGGAAATCTTCCAAATCAAGTATTGCTCCACCAAAAACATCTAACCATTTCCACTGCCATACGTTGTATCCAAGTACACATGGAAGTGATAATAAAGTAATAACGATAAAGTTTATAAAACTTGATTTCTTTCTGCTCCAGTGTGTAAGCTCGCTTACGCATGCAATAATATTTTCAAATACAGCAAGCACTGTTGAAAATGCTGCGAATGTCATAAATACAAAGAACAAGCTTCCCCACATTCTTCCTAATGGAATATTATTAAAAATATTTGGAAGTGTGATAAAAACCAAACTTGGTCCCTGAGTTGGATTAACATTAAATGTGTAACAAGCCGGGAAAATTATTAAGCCCGATGTAAGTGCCACAAATGTATCAAGACAGGCAATGTTAACTGACTCCCCTAACAATGAATGGTCTTTTCCAATATAGCTTCCAAAAATTGCCATGGCACCAATACCTACACTTAAAGTGAAGAATGCCTGATTCATTGCCGAAACAACGGTGTTCATAATTCCTGCTTCTTTCATTCTTCCAAAATCTGGAATTAAGTAAAAGCTTAACCCTTCTTTTGCCCCATCCATAAAGAAACTATTTACAGCAAGCACTACCATAATTAAAAGTAATGCCACCATCATAACCTTTGTTACTTTTTCAAGTCCGTTCTGTAAGCCTCTTGAACAGATAAAAACTCCAACTGCTACAACAATTACCATGCACACACCCATGGTTACAGGTTGTCCTAACATTTCATTAAATACATTTCCAACCTGCTTTGAATCTAAACCTTCAAATTTTCCTGTAGCTGTTAAATAAAAATAATATAGCATCCAACCTGCAACTGTTGTGTAAAACATCATAAGTGCATAGTTACCAAATAACGCTATATATCCATGTATGTGCCATTTTGTTTTTGGCTTTTCCAATGCTTTGTAAGCTCTTACCGGTGTTTTCTGGCTGGCTCTACCTATGGCAAATTCCATTGTCATAATAGGAAGACCAAGTAAAACTAAAAATATTAAATATATTAATACAAAAGCTCCACCTCCACCTTGTCCTGCAACATAAGCGAATTTCCATACATTACCAATACCAATGGCACACCCTGCTGAGATTAGCAAGAATCCCAATCGTGATTTTAATTTTTCTCTTTCCTGCATCTTTTGTCCCTGTTTTAACAGTAACTGTTAAATTGCCACAAGGGCATCCTTTCTTTGAAATTTTCTATTAATTATATGAAAAAAATCCTCTAGCGCAAAAAAGCGCCAAAGGACATTTTAACATTAATATTAATTTCTGTCATTATTTTTTAACTCTTAATTTCTGTGGAATAATGAAAAACCTTTCTTTTCATATTCTTCTGTATTAATAGATGTCATTGTGTAACCAGTATCAGCAACAACCTGCTTTAACTTATCTTCGTCTAACTGACCTTCTGAAATAATTTCTGTAGTCTTATTTGCATGCGAAGAATTAACCTTCTTTACCTTGAAATTATTTCTAATTGCATCATTCATGTGGCTTTCACACATGCCACACATCATACCATCTATTCCTAATGTTGTCTTAATCATAATAACCTCCTAAACATTCTTTATGTAGGAAATTATATACCCCCTATGGGTATATGTCAAATGTTATTTGCCTTGTTTTCTTTTTTGTTGTTTTGCAACAATTTTCAGCAAAATACATTCCGGCAACAGCTTCTGTCCTGTAACGGCAAGCTTCATTTTTAAGGATGGCACTATTATTGTCTTTCTATACTTCATTCCCATTAAAGCTTCCTTAACGCAATAATCTGCTGTAATTCCCTTTAATGCAAAAACTACATCTGCATTGTCATTAAACTCTGTGTCAACAGGTCCCGGACAAAGAGCGCCAACATATATATTACTTTTTCTTTCCTGTAATTCCTGTGCCACAGCTTTGGTAAGGCTAACTACATACGCCTTTGATGCATAATAAGTAGCCATGTAAGGGCCTGCCGGAAGAAGTCCTGCTGATGATGCCACATTCAAAATTCTTCCATGTCCCTGCTTAAGCATTTTCTTAAGGACTTTCTTAAATAAAATATGCATTGCTTTAATATTTACATTAATCATTGAAAGTTCTTTTTCAAGTTTTGTGTCACTGAAGTTTCCACAGTCACCGAATCCGGCATTATTAATAAATACATAAATATCTTCATCTGCTATTTCTTCAAGCAATTCATAGCAGCCTGATTCTTTTGACAAATCTGCCGGAATTATTCTACATGGAACACTAAGACTTTCGCTTAACTGTTCTAATCTCTCCACTCTTCTTCCTGTTAAAATAAGTCTGTAGCCCATATTCGCAAATCTCTTTGTAAACTCCATTCCAATACCTGATGTTGCACCTGTTATAAGGGCTGTTTTAATTTTCATAAAATTTACCTTCTTTCTGTTATTTAAGTTTTCTACTAAAATAATTATTGTTCCTCTTCTCTAAGAATTATTTTTCATCTTATTTAAGAATTATTTTCTATCTTCAATAATAAATATTTTTCCTCTACTTAAATAATTTACCACATTTCGTCTAAGATAACACCCTATGAATAATTTTTTATTCTGAAATATGTTATTTCTTTTCATCTAACAACATTACGTCTTGTTTTGGATTTGTTTTTATTGCCCCTACAATTGGATGTGGCACATATAACTCCTCTAAATAATCAACGTCCTCTTTTGTTAATTTTACATCTAATACACCTACTGCATCATCAATATAACTTTTCTTCATTACACCCATAATAGGTGAGGCTACGCCTTTTGCCCAATGCCATGCCAACGCTACCCTGTGACATTTTGCAGTTATATTTTTCTGCTGTGCTTCTAATCTTTTTTACAAGATTAAAAGTTTTCTCACCTTCATATTCAGCATCAACTGAAATAACCATTCTTGTATATTTGTCTGAACATAACTTTGAATAAATTTCCTTATCTAAGTAACTTTCAGGTATTTCTGTTCCCACTGTATCAACATAGGATATAATGCTTTTTCTATCTTCGCCGTATCTGCTCCCGTTTTTGTTTTCTCATTAAAAATCTTTGATGCCCCATAACTAAAGCTGTTCGAATTTGATGCTAAAAATGATGGCACAATTACAATGACGAATATTACGAAAACAGGTATCATTACTTTTCTTACAACATTTCCGAAACCTTTAAATGATGGCACAAATGGTCTGTATTCAAATTTATCAAGCCACTTATAAGTAGCCAAAATAAGACATGGCATAATTTGTGCAAATACGGACAAATATTGTTAGAGATACAGAAGCAAAATACACTGCTAAAATAACCGACCATTTTAGGTTTTTCTTATGCAATTTTTATACTGAAGCATTGGCTGGTATGTTAATTAACTTATTTCAGAATCCAAACAAATGCGACCAAACAGAATTGTTTGAGTATTTTTCAGTTATTTTGTATAACTCACTACCAGCTGTAATTTGTTCCCAAAATACTGAGAAGAGTGATATGTAAGATTTTTTTCTGCACAATAAAAGAGGTAATTACAATTTTCATAATCAAATCATAATTACCTCTTTTTGCAATATTTAACTTATATAATCAAATACTTTTTATATTTATTTTTCTCTAACCCAAACTCTTCTCTTAGGGCTCCATGGACCATATTTCTTTCCAACTTTTGCACGAACAGAAATACCATAGTATTTATCACCTTTTAACTTTTTGGATACATAATATGTTTTCTTAATTGTTTTTACTTTACCACCAATTTTAACCTGATATTTCTTTGCGCCTGCAACTTTTTTGAATTTTACTCTAACTTTCTGACTTTTCAATCCTTTAGTTTCTGTTACATTAACACCATTAACTGGTTTCTTTTTAATAGTAAGTGAAATTCTTTCCGGACTTGGGCAATTATGCCAATCAAAGTAAGAATAAAATGACATCTCTGCAACTACTCTGTACTTTCCCGGTTTAACAATTTTTATATTCCATACTTGGACAAATCCACTTTTCCATCCACAACTTCAACGCCATCCTCAATAAGCCTTTTGGCCTGCTCATCTTTTCCACCAAAGGCAAAAGCTCCCGAAAGTTCTCCTTTTGAATTAACCACCCTAAAGCAAGGTATGTTTTCCGGGTCCGGATTCTTGTGTAGTGCGTTGCCAACAGCTCGTGCCATTTTCGGTTCTCCTGCCATCTCAGCAATTCTGCCGTAACTTGCTACATGACCCTTCGGTATCTTTTTTACAGCTTCATATATTCTCTTGGTTGGACTGTCAGTGATAATATCGTAACTTTCAGCTATCATTCTTTTTACTTCTTTATCAGGTACACTTCCATCTAAAATTATAGTATTCCAATGTTCCTTATTCTGATGGTAACCGGGGATTACAGATTCATAAGTCTGCCTCCAAAAATCTCTCCACTGGGGGTCTACTTTTACATTCAAATTCACAAAGCCATCTTTCTCGTACACCCAAAGGAATGCCTTTTTGCTGCCTTTAACTCTTATAAGTTGCCAATTAGTGTCTTTGAAAGGTGTGTCTAAATATGTATTTTCAAATGTTAAACCAAAATCTGTTGCCTGTTTTCTTGTTTTCATGGTTGCACCTCTTTTTTATAAACCTTTCTTGAAATTGCTCTGTTTTTTATTAATCTAAATCCTCTTTTTTTATAGGTCTTTTAGAATCAAACAAAGCTACATAATACACTGTGTCTCCTCCTGTTATCTTGGCGCTTCTTAGAAAGTTTATACCATCTTTCCAATATGCATCTTCTCCAACATATTTTACTTTAATGGCGTATTCACATTCAAATCCATTAACATCTTTATTATATGCAATATCCTTTATAGTTCCTGCTTTCTCCATTCCACCATCTTCTTCCCAGTAAAAAGTGATACCTTTAGATAAATATCCATCTGCATCTATGTATTTTACTCCACCATATTCAATGACATCATTCGAATTAACAGTATATGATTTTATACTTGCTCCATCTTTATTTTCTGAAACTTTAAATCTATTTTTCAGTAATTTATATTTTGAAGATTTCTTTACCAAAGCAAATCGAACACTAAAAGCTTTCTTTACAGAAGTTTCTCTGTCCACTCTGCTTCTCTAAATCCAGTCAATACCTGACCTTCACCCACAACTAACGGACGTTTTACTAACATACCATTTGTCGACAATAACTGTATTTGTTCATCCTCGCTCATTGTTGGTAGCTTATCTTTAAGATGCATTTCTTTATAAAGCATCCCACTTGTGTTGAAAAATTTCTTTAATGGCAATCCACTTTCGGTGTACCATTTTTTCAATTCATCATAAGAAGGATTCTCTTCTACAATATGACGTTCTGTATATTCTATACCATGCTCATCAAGCCACTTTTTAGCCTTCTTACATGTTGAACATTTTGGGTAACAAATAAATAACATTTTCTTCACCATCCTTTTCATTATTTTGTTTACTATTTTAGTTCGTGTTTCCATTGACCATTTTCCACAGTGTAATGGAACTCACTAATATCATCTTCCAGAAAAACTTTCAGCATATCATCCATATCCATTGCAAGATTTCCTTTTTTCATCTCCTCCAGTGGAATCCATTTTACTTCTCCTTCCTCAGAAGATTTTAGCTCTCCACTAAACTTATTTGTCTTATAAAAAACAACTATGTATCTGCTGCCATCTTTTTCCATCCAGTCCTTTATCCCACAAATTCGTGGATTTTCTATTTTCAAACCTGTTTCTTCGTATACTTCACGTATGACCGAATCCACAAAAGATTCGCCCTTTTCAATATGACCACCCGGAAATGTTAAGCCTCCCCAATCGTTATCAACTTTATCCTGTACAAGCACATTGCCGTCGTCATCATACACCATACACATGTTGGTAAGCGTTACCTGCTCCGTTCTCATTTGCTACTCCTGTTCTTTTGTTATAAATTTTTTGGATATCCAGTAAATCTTCATTAAGTCCCGGCACTCTTCCTAAAGCATTTTTTGCTTCAAGAATCATAAAAATAAGGTCATCTCTATACTTATCTTGATATGGAATTATCTTCATTATTATTTTAGCTTTATCCAGCATTAGCGTCCTCTCTTATTGCTATTTATAATCTTATTGTAACATTCATATGGGTGAATTAAGCCACACATACTCTTTTAAAACAGTATAACATAAAGTAATATAATGGCTGTTATTTTTCTTCAATTTCAAGTAAATTTAATAATAATTTTCTATTCCCATTGTTCAATAGATTTTATCCATTGCGATATCTACATAGTAGATAAATTTATATCTGCTCTGTAACAATCACTATTCTTTTTTGTTTCCATCTTGACAATTGTAAAATAAACTGCTATCATTTAATTAAGAAATGGGTTTTCTCACTGAGTAAGGTCTTGTGACTGGAAAAGGTTGCTCGTTTCTTTTTTTATATTCATAATATCGTATAAATATTTCTTTCCATCTCTAGCATGACGCACTAACATCGCCACATGAAATACATTAAATCTCAATATCTCACCATCTTCACCAAATACAGGTAATGCGAATCTTGATTCATACCTATACCAACCATATTTTGCATCGTTATTATGTTTTTTCTTTTTATTTGGAAAATATTTTAATCCCGATGAAATTTTAATTAATTCGGGAATACCTTGTACTGCATTGGCTTTAGCCTTAGCATTTTCACCCTTTAAAATATTAGTATATTCTGAATGTGCATACTCATCTGGCAAATCTGCTCCTATATAAACCACTTCGTTAGTAGCTACTATTGTGTACAATTCCCCAACATATCTCATCAAATATTTTTCAACATCTTTCCAACTAATGGATTTTTTCCCCTTAAAAACAATATCATTAATTATAACAATGTTATTTCCATTTAAATCTTTAACAATAGATACATTTCTTGAATTTTGTTTTTCTTCCATAAGCTATTTGTTCTCCTTCACACTTTTTAATTCATCATAATAAGCTTTATACCGATATGCAGTTCTCCTACTAATATCGCCTTCTTCTACAATTTCGTTAATAGTCATACCACTCTCATATTTACCGGCAAAATCATTATAAGCAGCCATCCATGCCTCGTTATGTTTCTTTCTTCCACCGTAATTTCTGTTTCTATAATATTCCAATTCCGACAACAACTTCTTGTTCTCTTCTTCCAGTTCCTTAATGCGTTCTAATGCTTCCTCCAATGTTTTTATCATGACTACCTCCTATTAGTTTATTTTGTGCCACTTTGATATTTGTCACAAAAATAACATTTATTTTATTTAGTGTCAATTTTATTTTTGACATTTTTTTTAAGTATTTCAAAAAGAAAACAACCATTCATTTTCAACCTTTTTTGAAAACGAATGGTCGCCCAAATCACTTACTAAATCTATATTTTTCTTTTATGTGCTCTAACATTTTTACATATTAAGTCTTTTTATCATTCTTTCAATCATCTCTCTCCCTGTAACAGTTTTTCGATTTTGAAAACTACCTATCCATTCTTTTAAATTATTCACATATTCATACATTACTTCAACGTATGACTCGTATACAGCATTCGGAAAATCCGCCTCTGCGTCATAAATAATACTTTCATATGCATCAACTAAACTTTCACATGCGCTATCAATATAAAAACTATAATCGTCTTCATACCCTTCACAATATTCGCATTTTTCAAATAATTCCTTAATACCAAGTACTTCTTTTTCCTCTTCATCGAACGATTTTTCAATAGCTTCTGCAAATGCTTTTTGACATTTTTTTTGGATTTGTTCTTCCCAACTTTCGTCTGGTTTATTAACTGAAGTCTTTAAATCATCAATTTTTCTTTCAACGTACCCTTTCGTATTGCCTGTACAATAGACATCCGCAAATGCCTCACAAGATTCAAAAAATACATTTTTCAAGAATGCTGCAATTGAAAATGTTAATTCTTTATAGCATATTTCTGTGGTATCTATTAATTCTTTTTTTACGTTCTCATATAATCTTTTAACCTCAAATACTGCTCTTGACAGTTCCTCCTTACATGCAGCTTTTGCTTTCGCTTTCGCTTTTATGTAATAACCCGAATCATTGTAATCATCAGCCTCACACTCAATAGAACCGTCATATTCATATAAGCCTTCTTCTTCGTTTTCAAACGCTTCATCTACAAACTCTTCTAAAATTTCACTTATGTTATCCACAAATTCGCTTATCTCATCCAAATCAATATTACTTAATGCTTGACTATCATTCGATTTTTCTTGGCATTCCGATTCTGAATCAAAAATATCATTAAAGATATCAAATTTACTATCCGCCTTGTTTTCTTTGTTCTCTGCTATTACTGACAAATTCTTTTCTTCTGCGCCTACTATCTTCCTATATTTCTCATCAAATTGACAATTTACAAATGAAATGGATTTTGATTCAAAATCAACAGGCTGTTTTGCCTCTATCACAACCTCAACTCCATCAATAATTCCAATATACTTTGTATTACCTTTAGATATCGGCACTGGAAATCTTTTACCACACAAATAAATTTCTTTTGCGTTCTCATCAAGTAAATCGTATAAATCGTCCTGATCAAAAGCTACATAGTCAACATTCTTTGCATATTTCATAGCATCAGGATATTCCTTAAGCAGCTCTAATTTACGCTTTCTTTCTTCAGCCATACCTTCTTCTTCAGATGTATTTTCATCATATTTTACATCTAAAACTTCACAAATTTTCTTTTCAACATCCTCTTCGTTTGGATTAATTGCTGCGATTTCTTCTGCAATAGTATTTTCATACCTGTCCTGAAGCCATGTTACAAGCCTTCCATCATTAAAGTATTCCAATACTCTTGATAATGAAAAATTATCACGTAATTCTTCCATACTTCTTACTTCAACACCATCTTCCATTTCTAATGGAAATCTAACTTTTTTTGCCATATTTATTCCTCCGTATCTTTGACACAAATCATTAACTTTTACATTTTCATTGTAGTTTGACACAAGGACATAATATGTCATTGCACTATTTTTCTCAAAAATTAGTATGTTGATTGTACATTTCGTCTGTTAAATCTTCTCCTTCTTCAACACCCCCACCTGCCCTTTCAATCAATGTTGCTTTTCCAAAATCATCATCACGTTCTGCTCTTACAAAAAAAATTGTTCTTTTTCATCATAAACAATTGCTCTAGCTATATTTCTATCATGATTAATATAAGCAAGTTTCCATTCTGTATCCTGCAAATTTATTTTTAATTCAGTGTTTTGCATTGCTATCTCCTCATTTCATCTAGCATTAATCTAATTTTTTATCCTGCACCCATCTACATCTATTTTTTCCATAATTACCACTATTGGAAATTATTATTTTTCTTATCTGCAATTGTAATCACATTTGCCAAAATCAAAACGATAGCATACACACACAATATTACAAGCGTTGATGGCATAACATCCATTAACGCTGTCCAGTCTTTTTTATTAACCCAATTTAATGCCATTTTGTACTGAACCAAAAGTGTAGCTATCACAAATGCTAACGAGCAGACTGCTGATAATACCGCCCTATCATTTTCTTTAATTTTTAATATCCAACCACCAATACAAAATATAATGCTGATTGCTCCACAAATAATCCACATATTTCATTCTCAGTATATCGAAATGACTCATTAATCATTTATTAATATACCTTCTCCTCCTTGTACTTTCATCCCCAGTAAAGTGACTTTTCTCATCTCTTACAATCACCATTCCACATATCATTATTTCTTGAAAATGATTTATAAAATTGCCTCTCTATCTTTCTGCATCCATCGGTAGCTCCCACCTAAGTGGGAGCTACCGATGGATTTCCAAATCCACCACATCTAAATCAATTTTACCAATCAATCACCAGATTGACCACACCTGTAAATCAGATTTTATATTATATAAATAATCAACGGAAATTATATATTAATTTTTAATATAATCTATTTTTCCTTACAATGATTTAATAGTGTTTTCCTTTGACTTAATTATCCTTCAAATCCACGAAACTCCTTTATTTATCGGCTAAGTTTAACCACCGTCTCAACGGTACTTTCGTTGTCCCAACAAAGTTCCTGTGTCTCCCTGTCTCCGAAATACACCGGAAAACGGAACTTTATGTGCTTCAGGAATCTGCCATCTGGCTGCT
>ERZ773193.2374-NODE-2374-length-20345-cov-21.692755_pt1 | contig 20345 bp, 20 predicted proteins | sample MGYA00511110_ERZ773193 | MGnify/ENA primary metagenome ERZ773193 (study PRJEB29015, sample SAMEA2737784) | human gut metagenome | biome: human gut; feature: human-associated habitat; material: faeces | place: China | collected 2012 ...
TCGAGATATCCGGCGTAGAAAGTAATTTTTGCAGAGGAGAAATAATCAATGTCAACGGAGTACGAAATTCATGTGACAGATTCATAAAGAAATTCATTTTCATCTCTGACAGTTCCCGTATCTGTTGTTTTTCTTTCTGTGCAAGAAAGAGTTCATTCTTCCTTTTCTCACGAATCTTGAAATTCCGGATAATCATATATACAATGAATATACTTATAAGTATAAAATACCACCGGAGTAAAAGCGGCTGCAAAACCTGAATTTCCATTTTCAGTGGTTCCGACCAAGTCTCACCATTGCAAGAGGCTTTCACAGAAAAAAGATAATTGCCGGGAGGTATATTAGTATATTTTGCCGAACGATTACCTTGTTCGCTAGTAATCCATTCTTTATCAAACCCTTCCAACTTATACTTATAAATAATTTTATCTGTGGAGGTAAAATGCAAGGCAACGAAGTCGAATGAAAAATTATTGTTACGACTGGATAATGTCAGTTTATCAGTATTAAGAATGGAGCGTTCCAATAGAATCTGCCTGTTCACTTCTTCTCCGACTTTCAGAGTCTTATTATTTATGGAAAGATTGACAAAAGAAAGTTTGGGAAGAATAGTATCCTCCGTAAACACAGCAGGAATAAACGAGGTAATACCGTTAATGCCGCCAAAATATAAAGTTCCATTCCTTTTTTCTATATAAGCTCTTTCACTAAACTCATTATTTGCAAGCCCGTCATTTAGTTGGTAGATTTTGACGGACAACGTTTGAGGATCAATCCTGTTCAATCCTTTATTAGTCGCTACCCAGATAAAATTATTAGTATCCTCCGATATAGCTTTGATACAATTATTGGAAAGCCCCTTCTGAACATTAATCCATTGATAGTTCCAATCATTAGTAGAGGGATTACGTTTCAGATAATACAATCCATTGTCTAAAGTCCCTACCCATATATCACCATTCTTGGCTTCACGAATATGAACGATGTTATCTTGAAACAACAGATTATTCTGATGAGTGGCAAAGCTAAATTTCCGTAATATGGGAGAAGATGTGAAACGTTCTTTGCCATTTAACACAACAAGTCCTTCTGCCGTACCAACCCATAAATTATTCTCTCTATCTTTCAGAATTGTACGTATAGTATTGGAGGGAAGAGGCAAAACTTCAGAATCAGTTTTATAAGTTACAACACTTTGTTGAGTAGAATAATTATAAAGAGTAACCCCATTGTTATAAGATGCAATCCACAAGAAACAAGAGTCCTGCACAATACTTCGGATAGAAGGGATATTTATTCCCGAAGTTTTTTGATAAACAATTTGTTTGTTACTTTCTATCCATGCTTCATAAAGGCCATACATGGTACCAACCCATACTTTGTTTGAAGACTCTTGACCACAAATTGTATGTATCATGTCATTGGGGAAAATCGTCTTCCCCATTATTTGTTTTTGTGTGGAGTCAAGTACACATACCTCACCATTCAGGCTGCCTATCCAATAATTGCCGGAATGGTCCGTTGACATACATTCGATGTTTTTGCCAGACATACTTTTTTGAAAAGGAGTCTGGTTCTTGTGGAAGCAAAATGTTCCGTTACGATAAGTGCCAATCCATATATTACCAAAACTATCCTCAGTAAATGAAGTCGTCCAGGGATTACCACTAAAAACAGTTTCCATAGCCCGTTCCGGAGTAAGCCCTTTCAAAGACGTACGATACAGACCGTCGAAACTAGATACCCAAAGTTGGTTATCCGAAGAAATGAACAACTCTCTCCCCGGATGGTTTGTCAGTTGGAAAAGAGTCGATGTTTTCTCATTATAAAGGTATGCTAAGCCTTTTTTGAGAAGATAGAGTTGCTGTTTGTGTACAAAAATTTGATCAACATCTTCGAGAATATCTTCCTGAAAGCGTTCAAATGTATTGCGGACTTTATCAAAAGCATAAACTTTTCCTTCTGCCACAGTTAAATAGTATCCGTTAAAAGGAATACATAAGCTAGGAAAATAATAATAGGAACTCAAATATTGTTTCAATTGATATTTATTATTCTTTTTATCAATAACATCAATCCGATAAATTCCCCCTTTACCTGTGTACACCCAAATCTGGTCTTCTCCTACAGCTTTGATTTTGAGAATAGCTCTTTGTATTCCGAAATCTTTCGGGAAATATGAAGAAATACGTGTAAACTGGTCAGTATCTATATCATAACAGTAAAGTCCCATTTCCGTACCAACCCATAGATTGCCGGCTGCATCTTCGGTGACGTACAACATTAATCCGGTATCTAATCCGTTATCATACCGACGATAGGTTTTGAAAGAATATCCATCATACCGGACTATACCGTCAAAAGTAGTAAACCACATAAACCCTCTTGAATCTTGTATAACAGAACGTACATAGTTCTGTGGTAATCCATTAGCAGATGTTATATGTTTAAAAGTATACTCATTTGCCTGTGCCAAAGGGAAAAAATGCATAAGCAAAATGATTAAAAAGACAGTGTGTTTTTGCATAATTAATAGATTTGACTTAAATCAACAGTCAAAGATATAAAAAAACTGTTGTAATATTGAATTTAGTCCCCAATAGAATGGGAGAAAACGATTATCAAAAAGAAAAACCTCTGCTTCCAGAGGTTTAATTCATTGATAGTGGACCTGGAGGGTGTCTCTCGAACCTTTTTATAAAATCTCACAGAACATCAAATATCATATAATCAGTTATTTATCTCTTTCTTTCATTAATCTAAATATCTCTTAATATCATTGTATATCTCATTTTTCGGGTGTATTTTTGGGTGTCATTTTCAAACACACCCAATTATGAATATTAAAAGAAATATCATTTTTGCACCGGAAAGCCGCAAAAAAGACGGTATTCCAGTTACAAAGAATGTGCCAATCCGTATGCGTGTTATCTTTGCCAGTCAGCGTATCGAATTTACAACGGGATATAGAATTGATGTAGAAAAATGGGACACAGACAAGCAACGGGTTAGAAACGGTTGTACCAACAAACTAAAGCAAAGTGCATCCGAAATCAACGCAGAACTATTGCGGCAATACACCGAAATACAGAATGTGTTCAAAGAATTCGAGGTGCAAGATGTAATACCCACCCCTGCACAAATTAAAGAAGCGTTCAACCTAAAAACAAAAGAGGAAAAAAAAGAAAGCCATGAAGAAAAGCAGAAGGTTGAATTGGATTTCATGAAAGTTTTCAATGAATTTGTTGCAGAATGTAGCAAACAAAATGACTGGTCTTCCTCAACCCTCAAAAAGTTTGCAACAGTCAAAAAACACATTTACACATTTGACCCTAATACTACGTTTGACAGTTGGACGGAAAAACATTTCAATGACTATATAGAATTTTTACGTACAGAAAAAAACATGCGCAACACTTCCATTGCCAAACAAATCAAGTTCGTAAAATGGTTCTTACGTTGGGGTAATCGAAAAGGGTATCACCAAAACATGGCTTATGATAAATTCACGCCTAAAATGAAAAGTGCACCAAAAAAAGTGATATTCCTCACCCAAAATGAAATAAATAAACTAAGAACCTGCCCAATACCACCAACAAAGAAATACCTTGAAAGAGTAAGGGATGTATTGCTATTTTGCTGTTTCACAGGATTACGTCACTCCGATGTGTATAATTTGAAACATAGTGACGTTAAAAACGGTCACATCGAGGTTATTACCATAAAGACAGCAGACAGTCTTATTATTGAATTAAATGATCACAGCAAGGCAATACTCGAAAAGTACAAAGATGTGCCGTTCCCTAATGACAAGGCATTGCCAGTTGTAAGCAACCAAAGAATGAACGAATTTTTAAAAGAACTGGGACAACTGGCAGAAATAGATGAACCAATACGAGAAACATATTATAGAGGAAATGAACGAATAGACGAAGTTACACCTAAATACGCATTGTTAAGTACCCACACTGGAAGACGAACATTTATTTGTAATGCTTTGGCGCTTGGGATTCCAGTACAAGTAGTAATGAAATGGACGGGACACAGCGATTACAAAGCGATGAAGCCCTATATTGATATAGCGGATGAGATTAAAATCAATGCCATGACTAAATTTAATCTGATATAACTATGGACGAAAGAATAACATCAATGATACCCCGCTACGGGAAACTCAACAAGATATACACCGAAATAATGTCCGGAGGCAGTTTCTCTTTTGAGAAGCAACAGTTCATTTCCGGTTTTTACAGAGAGTACGGGGACACGCAGACCTTTGAAACCGCACTTATCAGCCTCATACTTGAAATGGACGCTACACACTATTCCGTACTCCTGAACAGCCTGAAACGTGAGATTGAGAACAATATATCGACCTACAATACCTGCAAGGAGTTTTTCGACCGTCTCGATACCGGATATGTCTGCCGACAGCATGAAAGCCGTTTTGACTGGGGCATTGACAGACAGATGAAAGTCACAAATGAATATTACCGGGAACTCATGGAAGCCAACGGCTCTTTGGAGGCGGTAGGTTTCAGGGAGCACGACCGTCAGGAAGAGGAGCTTTTGGAAAGAAGGTACGAACGGTGCAAACGGGAATACGACAAGGAGAAAGCCAGGCTGGACGAACTGTACAAGCAAAAGGAGCAGGCAAAGCGTGAAGCCCTGCAATGCCTGAAAAACCATTGCGGGGATATTTGCAGGCTGAGCGGCTCACTATTGGCTATCCTTGAAAAATACCTGACAGACCAAAAGAAAAAGGAGGGAGAAGAAAAGGAAGCTGTCACCGCACAGACAACCCCGCCCACCTACTTCCCCATGAAACTCTTGTCAGCCGTTTACGAAAAATGCAACGGTGAGCAGTTCGAAGCCGTTTCCGAATTGGACTTCTACGCCAACATGAACCTGCAACCATACGAAAGCAGACTGAAAATAAGACCGAGGGAGAAGGCACGTGTATGCTATCTCATTTTCCTTATGGGTGAAACGCTACCCAAGCCGGACAGAGAAAAATGGAAAGAGGACATCATGAACCTGCTGGGAATAGACGATACATACTACAAGTCAAAATACAAAGAGCCCGTTTCCGATTTTCCCAGTGACAGCAATCAGGAATTTGCTAAGGAAATGCGGTCAATATTCCGATAGCCGATGATATGTCCCGACATTCCACGACACAACCACTTTTACCACTCAAAATAATTTCTACCACTTTTTATTACTTACTGATATTTAACAAGATAGCGTGATACCCCAATCACGCTATCCACATCCTTACCACTCGTACCCGGGACTAACTTTGCACTGTTCGAACGAGGTAAAAAGCCCACGCGCAGGGCTTACAGTGTAAACTTAATCATATCAAGAAAATGGAAGTGAAAGAACTTTTATCAAAACCCGTATGGCAGATGACGGGCGAGGAATTCATATTCCTGAACCGCCATGCCTTGCAGGAAAAAGAAATGGGAGCAGCGCAGCCCGTAGCCAACAAGGACAAGAAATACGTGTACGGGATAGGCGGCATAGCCCGGCTGTTCGGGTGCAGCATACCCACCGCAAACCGTATCAAGAAAAGCGGAAAGATAGACAGAGCCGTCACGCAGATAGGACGCAAAATCATCGTCGATGCGGACATGGCACTGGAACTGGCAGGACACAAAAACGGGGGACGCAGATAAGGAGGCAGGCTATGGAGTACAGAGAAAGAAAAGAGGTCACGCCCGAAGAGGCGGTGATACTATGGCAAGCCTCACGGCTCGACCTTTCGGATGACTACGAGAAGGCACCCGAAATCCTGAAAGTGCGGGGCTCCGTCATAGGCACGCTGGGCAATTTCAGTGCGTCAATCGGAAAAGCCAAAAGCAAGAAAACATTCAATGTTTCCGCAATCGTGGCGGCTGCGCTGAAAAACGGAACGGTACTAAGCTACACGGCTGAACTGCCCGAAAACAAGCGGAAAATACTCTATGTGGACACCGAGCAAAGCACCTACCACTGCGCAAAGGTGGCAAAACGGATATTGCGCATGGCGGGACTACCCACAGACAGAAACCATGAAGACCTTGAATTTCTCGTCCTAAGGAAATACACGCCCGAAGAGCGTATAGCAATCGTAAGGGAGGCAATCTACCGAACCGAGAATGTAGGGCTGGTAATCATTGACGGAATACGGGACATGGTGTATGACATCAACAGTTCCGGCGAGTCCACAAGAATTATCTCCCTACTGATGACATGGACGGGGGAAAGGAATATCCACATCCATACTATCCTGCACCAGAACAAGGGGGACGAGAACGCAAGGGGGCACATCGGAACCGAACTCAGCAACAAGGCGGAAACCGTACTGCAAGTGGAGAAGGACAGCAAGAACCCCGACATAAGTACGGTCAAAACCGCACATATCAGGGCGGTGGATTTCGAGCCGTTCGCATTCCGTATCAATGAGGAGGCACTGCCCGAACTGCTGGACGGCTATCAGTTCAAGGAGAAGGAGCCGGGCAAAGGGAGGAGGAAATTCGACCCGTACAAGGATGTCACCGAGCAGCAGCACCGCATCGCACTGGAAGCGGCATTCACCCTGAAAGACGAATACGGCTACAAGGAACTCGAAAGGGTATTGAGGGAAACCTACGCCTCTGTCGGTGTCATGCTTGGCGGAAACAGGGTGACAGACCTCATTACCGTATTGAAGAACAAACGGATGATCGTGCAGGAGAACGGCAGGAAATACACCTTCAAACCCGATTTCCACTATTAGCGGTATTGCATGGAAACCACTTTACTTTAGTCACGTACTATATATATACGGAAATAAAGTAAAGTGGATATAGCCCGTAATATATAGAAAAGGTACGGGCAAAAACAAAAAAGACATTTGCACCACTTGACAAGAAAAACAGCATGACAGCCCGGAAACCGCTTTACTTTAGTCAGGGTGCATATATATAGCGAAGTAAAATAAAGCGGATGCAGCTCACAACATGCAAAAAGTACGGGCGAAAAGAAAAAACAATGTCCACTTAAACAGAAACCCACATGAATACGAATGAAGCGAAGCAGATACGCATAGAGGAATATCTGCACAGTCTTGGCTACAACCCAGTAAGACGGCAGGGAGACAGCCTATGGTACAAGTCACCGTTCAGGGACGAGCAGGAACCGTCCTTCAAGGTGAACGTGGAACGCAACCTATGGTACGATTTTGGCGCGAGCAGGGGCGGGAACATCATCGCACTGGCGCAGGAGCTCTACGCGTCCGACAGCCTGCCCTACCTCTTGGAACGGATAGCGGAGCAGGCACCAAACGTGCGCCCGGTCTCCTTCTCTTTTGGCGGGCAACCACTCTCTAAACCGAGTTTCCGGCAGTTAGAGGTGGTGCCGCTTTCTTCCCCCGCCCTATTGTCCTATCTGCGGCAAAGGGGGATAAATACGGAACTGGCAAAAAGAGAATGCAGGGAGGTGCGCTACCTGACTGACGGCAAACCCTACTTTGCCGTCGGCTTCCCCAACCGTTCGGGAGGCTACGAAATACGCAACAAATTCTTCAAGGGCTGTATAGCCCCGAAAGACATCACACACATACGGCAGGAACAGCCAAAGGAATCCTGCTACCTCTTCGAGGGCTTCATGGACTACCTTTCCTTCCTCACCCTGCGGCTGGAAAGGTGTCCTGCCCGCCCCGACCTTGACGGGCAGGACTACATCGTACTGAACTCGACTTCCAACCTCTCCAAAGCAATCCGACCATTGGGCGGTTACGGGCTCATCCACTGTTTCCTTGACAACGACAAGGCGGGAATGGAAGCCGTTCAGGAACTGCGGGAGGAATACGGGCTACGCATCCGGGACGCATCGCACATATACGGAGGCTACAACGACCTGAACGACTTCCTCCGGAGTAAACAGAACGAACAACCCGAACGGCAGCAGGAGAAGCCGGAGAGGAAAGGCAAAGGTTTCAGGATGTAACCGCACGTGCACCGGACGACTTTTGAAAAAGTCATAGCTCATTAGGGCTTTTTCTTGACGCAATGCACGCATCGCTAAAAAAGCCCCAATGAGCAAAAGGGACGCCGCCCCTTTTGAAACCCCGGAGCCATGCGGCATGGAAGCAAGGCAGGGGAAGTATTAACCGAAAAAATATATTACAGTTATGGGATATGCAGTTTTGCATTTGGAAAAGGCGAAAGGTGCGGACGGTGCAATGTCCACACACATAGAGCGTACCATTCATCCGAAGAATGCAGACAGAACACGAACGCACCTGAACCGGGAACTGGTGCGGTTTCCCGAAGGGGTGAAAAACCGAACGCAGGCGATAGCACACCGGATAGAAACGGCAGGTATCAGACGCAAGGTGGGCACCAATCAGGTGAAGGCAATCCGGGTACTGCTCACCGGAAGCAACAAGGACATGAAACAAATGGAAGCGGACGGACGACTTGACGGCTGGTGCAACGACAACCTGAAATGGCTACGGGAAACATACGGGGAGCAAAACCTCGTATCGGCAGTCCTGCACATGGACGAGAAGACACCGCACATACACGCCACTATCGTACCGATAGTGACGGGAGAACGCAGGAAAGCCAAACAAGACGAACAGAACGGGAAGAAAAAATACAGAAAGAAGAACCCGCAGGATGTACGGCTGTGCGCTGATGACGTAATGGCAAGGCACAAGCTGAAACACTATCAGGACACTTATGCACAAGCCATGAACAAGTACAGTTTGCAAAGAGGTGTGGACGGCTCACTGGCAAGACACGTTTCCACCTCACAATATTACAAGGAACTGGTGGAACAGCAGGACAGCCTGCAAGAGAACATAGAAGCCCTGCTGGGGCTGGAAGAGGAAGCGCAGAAGAGGTTGAAGCAAGTAAAGAGGGAAATCAACGTGCAGAAGATGAAAGGTGCGGCGGTAAACGCCACCACAGTCATAGCGGACGGGGTGAGTTCTCTTTTGGGCGGCAGCAAGGTCAAGAGGCTGGAAGCGGAGAACGAAAATTTGAAGCGAGACATTGTAGATCTGCAAAAGCAGGTACAAGCCGAACAGAGGGAGCAGACAAAAATGGAGAACCGCCACAACAGCGAGATAATCAGGATAGACCGAAGTTACCAGCAGAAAATTGCAGGGTATGACAATAGGCTGAAACAGATAGACACCTATTTCCCTATCGTAACGGAACTGCTGCCCATAGCCGAACAATGCCGGGAAGTGGGGTTTACCGAGGAACTGACAAGGCGGATTGTCAGCCTACAACCCGTGGAGTTCAAAGGAAGGCTCTATTCGAAGGAACACAAGGAGAAGTTCAGGACGGAGCACTCGACGGCAACCGTGGAGAAGCACCCGCAGGAGAAAGGAAAATTCCGGCTGTGCATTGACGACATGCCCATACTCGAATGGTTCAGAATGAAGTTTCAGGAACTCAAAGAAAAGCTGGGTATAAGCCACACCCAAAAAGAAGAGAACAGACCGAAAAGAGGATTGAGGATATAAAACGTAATAGAAAATAAGGGGTTTTGGTTTCATTTATTCAGCTGTTTTTCATATTTTTGTATTGGATTGAATATGCTCTTTCCAAGACATAGTTAGAATTTTTAGAAGCGTTATGCTTATCTTGTAGATGAAAACGTAGGAAATTTTCAAAGAGCACAAGGATAGCATAGTGGTTCTCACGCTATAGGCGTGGGCGGCTATATCCATATCTGTACTCAAGGTATTTTCCTACGACCTTCATCTAAGACGTGGCATGCAGTTCCACGCTTTTTCTGTATATAAATCTCCTTTTGGAACTGGGGGATCTAATTTATAAACAATAATGAAATTAAACATTTTATTTTTAATTACATTCTTAAGTTTATGGAATGTGTCTATCGCCCAGTCTTTAAAGATTTATTCTGGTAAGTATCGAGAAGGAACTGCAACTTATTCATACAAAGACAATCCTGATGGAGGACGAATTTATGAAGGGAGCTTTGTTTATACTACTCCTTATCATAAAATTACTGGACAATTCAAAAATAACAAAAAGGATGGCCAATGGATTTACAAAGGATATAAGAAATCCCTGAAATTGTCATATAAAGATGGGGTTTTGGATGGTATGTATCAATTCATCAATGGAGGTGATAACGCTTGTACACTTCTTTTAACTATTAAGGATGGAAAATTTGTAGGCTCTGCAAAAGGGATAAAAATTTATTATACTTGGAACAGATTATTTCATTATAGGGGTTCTTTTAGTGGACAGTTTGATGAGAATGGCTATATGGATGGTAATTGGACTTTTGAAGATGACGACAGTGTATATGTCTTCCACGCAACATACGAACATGGGGTTTGCCAGAAATGTTATCGTGAAGACATAACAACCGGAGATATTACTCAAGGTGTGATTAAAATTAATCTACATTCCATTGTTATAGATAATTTCGAAACAATAGAAGGAGAGGTTGATCGTGGACATAGCCGTTGGCGCAAATATGATTATGAAATAGAAAAAGCCCCCTCACCTGTAATACAAAAAGAAAGTGGATATGGCGCCTTTCTTTCCGGGCGTTCATTGGTAGGAGGACTACCACGCCCAAGACACAATGTGGCAGAAGAAGGAAGGGTGGTTGTTGATATTACCGTAAACCCAGCCGGATACGTAATAGCTACCAGTGTTAATTCTCAAACAAATACATCAAGTACCGACTTGTGTAAAGCAGCAATGGAAGCCGCCCAAAAGGCTCGTTTTAATGCCATAGACAGCACAGGCAATCAAGTAGGGACAATAACTTATTATTTTCAATTACGCTAATCAAAACTTTTATCCTAAATTATGAAATATGAAAATGTAACCATGAAAGGAAATGCGAATGAGTTTCGCTTTTCACTAACTAAAGAAGGCGATAGAAAGCTAGTCGTATTTGGTGTAAATCCAAGTACTGCTAACGAACAAATTGCCGATTTGACAATCACAAAAGTAATGGGATTTGCAGAGCGGAATGGCTTTGATGGCTTTATCATGCTAAATCTCTACCCACAACACTGCACCAATCCTGAAAGCTTAGACAAAGAGATTGATGAAGAATTGCAACGCAAAAATTTAGAGGTAATCCGTCTATCTGTAGGCGATATGAAAGAATCCATCATATTGCTTGGATTTGGCGATACTATTAATTTGCGTCCCTATCTGAAAAGGCGTCCTAAGGAAATCATTGATATGCTTGCTCCCAATAATCCTCAATGGAAAATGTAGGGACATTGACTAAAAACGGAAATCCTCGACACCTTTCCAGAGTGGGCTATATCACGTTTTCTGATTTTAATATGCAAGAATACATATCCATATATCTATAAATTATTATGATGAACCATATCTATAAATTCCGACTCATAAGCATGACTATGCTATGCTTGTTGTTATCTTGTACAACACCCAATCCGGTTGAAGAAGCCAAAGTTGAAATGCAAAAAGAGTACCATGCCTATTTTGACAATACAATCAGTATGATAGAGCAATACAATTGGGTGTTATCCATTGACATTTATGATTATTGGTATCCGGAAGGAGCTACCGTTATTGATTTTGTCAATGATTTGGAAACTGGAATACAAGGATGCAGGCGACTATCTAAAGAAATTTCCACCATTAATATAGATGATGAGCGGGTTATTTCAGCCAAACAAGAATTACAACAAGTATTAAAAGAAATAAGCGAAGATCTGGTTTCCCTTGTTGATAATCCAACTAATATTTTTGAAATTGTTGCAGAATCTAGAGATGAAGAATTCGAAGTGCCAGAAATAATTGTCCACGCACTAAGCAGTCTGCAAAACAGCATAGAATCCAAAATGAACATAAGCAATGACATCGTATGTATGCGAGAAGACATCATTAGAAATAAAAGGCTGAACAAGGAGCAATTTATTGAAATCAATCAATCCATATTAACAATGGCACGTGATAGCTTTCTACATCATTTCCAAAATTGGAAGGAAGTAGATGCTTATTTTGACCAAGAAACAAATTACTTGAAAGACAGTACGTATATCAATAATATGTATCAATTCTTCTATGCATCAACAGAGGCTATGACAAAGCTAAAGAAGCATAACTTATACGATGAACAAACTACTCAAATGTACACTGGTTTCTATGCTGAATCCGATGCTTATTGCGAGCCTGTTAATAAAGCAACAGACAATGTCACCACCATCTATAAAGGAAATGGATTTGTTATAGACTTTTATTCAAATGCATTAGATGGAGAAGGAGAATTGTATTGGAATGTTTACTCTTGTCAAGAAAACAACGGAGATTTAACATTGACACTCAAGAAAAGTTTTCTCTATAGCAAAAACAATTATTCCGCATCAATCAAAACACTAGATGAAAAGTATATAGGCGAAAAGTATATTTATAAGTCACTTTCCTGCGGAGAAAATTCTTATGCAGGAATACATATATCCAACAAAGGAAAAAAATATGCAGAAGTTTGGGTTGAAACTGAAGAAGATAAAGGGTTCTTGCGAGATTTATACCTATGTCCAGAAGTTATAGATTATCTTGTTTCAAACAAATGGCGAGATAAGTAAAACAAAACACCCAATTTTACTTTGTCGGGTGTAAAATTGGGTGTTAATTTTGTAAGCTATTGATAATCAATATTTATTGCGGTGCGTACGGGGCAGTAACATATCTACTTACTGACACATAGTGATACATATAGGTACATTGATTGTCTTGTGATGCAAGGAAGTTTGTTGCCTACTGTTTCATTGTATATCACAATATACCACAGAATTGAGACCCAGATTGAGACCCGTGTTTTCAATATGACTACTCGTCATATCAAGGCAGACACACGTCATATTCTATCAAATCACTATATGACGGCTCGTCATATTTTTATGCAAAGGAACGATTCTTGAAAAAATCTTGTCGAACAATAGAATTAGAATATGAACAAGAAAGATTTGTGTAATGCTCTTGCAGAGAAAACAGGGCTGACTAAAACAGAAGCTCAAAAAGCCTTTAATGCTGTTATTGAAATCGTAGCCAATGAAATGAAACGGAATGGCAGAATCACCCTTATCGGTTTCGGTTCGTTCTCCGTCAAACAGAAAGCTGCGAGGAAAGGGATGAATCCGACTTCCTTCACCCCGATTGATATTCCTGCTAAAAAGGTTGTAAACTTTAAGCCAAGTATCTATCTGAATCACCTCTTAAACGTTAAGAAAAGAGGGAGAAAAAGAAAAGACGAAAATAATATCAGCTTATAGCATACTTGCAATTATATCGTTGAGCATATCTTCGGCTCTCTGGTCATAATCCCGATTAGACAAATGGCTTTCAAGTTCATCAAAGCCGTTTGTCTTTTCGATTATAGACAGCAATGTCCTTAAATCATAAAAATCGGTATTCTTGCGCTGAATGTTAGCGGTATTAATATATCTGTCAAACTTTGAGGAAAACAAGTATATAGGAGTCATTACACAAATCCCGTTTATAGAAGATGCAAATTTTGTATTGGCGTAATCATAATCTATCAGTATGTCAGTCTCTATCTTGACTTTCTTTAATTCTAAGGAGACCATATAATCGGAACTGTCCTCTACGCCAATCCCGAATTTGCTACCTACTTGTTTGACGAACCTGTCCCTTTCCTTATTGGCAAACGAAGTCCAAAAATCAAGGTCATTATCAGATCTGTTTCTCCAAAACGGAATGGAGTAATACCTACACAGCAAGTCTATTGCCGTTCCACCGATAAGATATAAGCCATATCGGGTGGCGGTCTTTACAATCTCCGTATCGTATGGAGTGTATTGTTGGAATAGTGGTAGTGTGTTGCTCATTGATTGATAAGGTCAGGGTTAATAAGCAGGTAACCGTCCAAGTCTTGGCTCTCGTCCGTATATAGGTAATCTCCTATAATATCCCATACCAAACCCGAACCTATAACCGATTGGAACAGGCTCGACAAATTATAGACATCTTCCAATGTAAGCCTGCAATCTTCTTTCCCTACAAACAGTAATTTACATTTCTCGTTAGGTTCTATCTTGATTAGATTTTTCGTGATTGGACGGATAATCTCGTTAGTCAGATTAGTATAATCAAGCGACAGGATACAATTACCCTCCTTGCTTATTATCTTGAATTTGAATATTTTCCTTTGCATGGGATTTTTTGCAACAAAGGTAGATTGGCGGTTACGACAGAATTAGACGTAGGTACAGAAAAAAGAGCCACTGCTCCGTAATTGGAATAATGGCTCTATGGATATGAGTTACTATGGCTTATTCATCTAAATTATCAAAACTTGAATATTCTCCATTAAATTTTAAAAGTACATCTCCTCTATTTCCATTACGATTTTTAGCAACAATTATTTCTGCCTTACCATGTAAATCATTGCCATTTATATCATTATAAATTCTATAAAATTCTGGACGATGGATAAAACAAATCATGTCTGCATCCTGCTCAATGGCATCAAAACGTAAATCTCTTAATTGAGGACGTATACCATCTATTTCCTCCCGACTTTCTCTACGATATACTGAACTGAATACTATAATCGGTATATTCAAGTCTTTAGCCAATGCTTTTAATCTACGTATAATATAAGCCATTTCCTCATTTCTATCTGAGAATAGAAGTCCTGCGTTCATTAATTGTAGATAATCAACAATAATCAGTTTTATTTGAAAATCACTAACCAATCGGATTGCTTGTTGGGATAATTCGTGTATGGACAATGAGGGAGAGTCATCAAGGTAAATAGGAGCAATATCCATTTGCTTTTCAGCATCTTCAAGTCTGCGTTTTTCTTCTTCGTTTAAAGCATCCGTATAGCCATTGTCGTAAACCATTATTTTCGCTCCATCCACTTTGCTTAATGCCATACGGAATCTGCTTATAGCTTGATTACTTGACATTTCAAGAGAAAAGAAAGCCGTAGGTATTCTATTCTTTACTGTTATTTCTCTTAATAGAGATACTCCAAAGGCTGTCTTTCCTATAGCAGGGCGAGAAGCAATAACAATCAAGTCGCCATTGTTCCACCCATTTGTTATTTTATCCAATTCAGGAAATCCCGATTTTATATTCGGTTTTTTAGTTCCCTCTAATCCATTTCTTCCAAAGCATTTCATATTTTCTAATTTTTATGATTAATACATTGCAAAGTTATTACCTGACCTGCGACATTTTTTGACGTAGGATTTGTTTATTTACGAAAACAACCGCTACAATTTTTCATAATCATAGCGGTTGGTATAGAGAAATTATTTCTTATTTTTCAAGAAACTCAAATCGGGTTCATGGTAACGGCTTGATTTTAGTATCTTACCGTCTTCACGATAAATCGGTTTTCCATTTTCGTCCAACTTGCTCATATTGCTTTCATGCACCGCATCGAAGATACGCTCAAATTCATCTTGTAAACCGTGAGAGACAACTGTTCCCAACAAGGTGTAAGCTATATCGGCTAATTCTTTGGCTACCGCTTGCAGCCGTTCATCCTCTGTATCTCCTGTGATTGCGTATTCTTCTGCGTATTCATCAACTTCTTCTTTCATCACACGCATACGAAGTTCATGCAAATCTTGGGGGATGCGCAAAGTTGGCTGTTCATTTATGTACAAGCCAAAAGCCCGATGAAATTCTTCTAATTGTTTGAACTGCTTTTTCATACCCTAATTTATTTGTATTATGTTAGTGATAGGATTAGGTGTTGATTCCGTAATTTCCACATTACCGTCTATATCAATCGTTCCGATAACAGATTGGCTTGTACTATATTGAAAACCTGCAAAATACAATAAATCAGAACCGTCCATTGTATAAATGGAACGAAAATCAATGCCTTTGCTTGACAAGTCCAATTCCTTGATACTGTAGTCCTCTAATACTATAATATCCAATTTATCCACAGATTTCCGTGCATATAAAGCATTTGCTGTAACATAGGTGGAATAATTCTTAGTGAAGAATCCGTTCAGATTAACAGGGATTTCTGTCAATGTCCTTGTTGCAAGTATATATTCGTATGTGCGTCCATAAAAATTTATCAGCATCGTAGCCCTGCGTTCGTTCCATTTCACTTGTATATCATTAGGCTGTGGTATTCCCCAATAATCAAGAAGTTCCGTCTCTGCCATAATTTGACTTTGGAGTTCTTGTTTCTCACTCAACTTGCTAACTACAAGTTTGTAAGAATCATGTTCTCCACTCACAGCCGTGAGATATAAATCCTCGTTGTCGTGAGAAACAAAAGCATTTCCATATTCTGTTTGAGGGATAAAATTAGAAATGATAAACTGCTGCGTACCGTACGACGGACGGACATACCTGTAATCGTAGAAGCACACTCCTTTATTATTCACAACAAATTGAGCTGGGGATACTGAAGCTCGCGCATACATTTCCAATCTCAAATTTGTAACATCTTGTGTATGGATTTTATACAAAAAAGATCCAAAGGAATTATCTATAGCATAAATATTTCCCTTATTGTCTGTAATGGCATTCTCTCCATTCAACCCTATACCTAAATCATATATAGCTTCCGTTTTTTTATCAATGAGATAGGAATACCCTCCAGATACGACGCTGTTGTCTGGAAGCAAATTTCCATCTTCGTCAAATGAAGGTTTATAATTTATGGGGTTACCTGTATTTATCATCAGATACTTTTTATTAATATCCCATATTGAAAATGAACCGCTTATTCTAACCGTATCACCCTTATTGTCAATCCATGATAATTCCATGTCTCTACCGTCTTTCTTAATCTGTCGATATTGGGCAGCAGAAGAACGGGTGTTAGTTCCACTTGTATAGATATACTTTGCATCTTTGATATTCAGCCCCACAATATCACCGTGTTGGGGCAGTTGGGGCAGTTCATCATCATTACTGCAAGATACAAGAAAAAAGGCTGTACAAGCAGCCAATAAATACTTCAATTTCATGATGTTATTTCTTAATGTTATTAATAATTCTATCCGATAATTCTTTCAATCCGATTTCATTTAAACTTCTCAATTTAGCTTCTTTTCCTATCAGAAGAGGGTGTTTAGGATAGCCTTTCGTGGTAGCTCCGTAGGCTTTGAAATGATAATTCCCACTGAACAGGCTGATTATACCTTGTATGTTCTTATCTTCGTTTCCGAATAACAAATCAGACAAGTACGTCCGTTTTGCATCATCAATAACCGCACCCCAAGCGCACCACACATCTGCCCGTTCAATGGTGGACAATAGTTCTTCTATGGCTGCAAGATTTCGCAAATGGATTTCCATGCTATAAGTATCGTCCGTATCCATATTGTTCGGATTGGTCGCTCTTTGGGGATAGACATTCAACATATACCACGCTCCATATTCACCGCTTCTTTTTGCGTAGTCCTGCACTCTCCTAAGTGTCGGGTCAAGGAAGTTTGGCATTGCCATGCTGGGATTAATACCGATGCAAATCAATATATTCCGTTTATCCGTATCGAATTGCTCCCCTAACACGTAGCGAACATCTGTAAGTTCACAGTCATATTTTCTACGATATTCAGCTGAAATGTCATAGTCATACACCCAACCGCCTTTTACTATTTTCTTACCCATAATCTTATGTCTTTTTATGCATGCTTATTATTACTAAGCACAAAGATAAATCTTTTTTTCAACTTTACAATCTTGAAAACAGGGTTTTATGAAGTCAAAGGTCGATTTATTCGTCATTAATAAGGTTCGGGAGAAACGAAAGGAACTTGGCATATCGCAGCGTGGATTGGCTGCGATATTGGAATGTTCACCCAGTTTTATAGGACAGGTGGAGAGCGATAAATTTGACATAAAGTACAGCGTACACCAAGTTTTCCTTATCGCGCAATTTTTCGATTGTTCCCCTGCCGATTTCTTTCCTCCTATCAATTTTGACATATAAGCCTGTTTTTCCGCAAAGGTAAGATTAGGGGTACGTCAGTTTAAGTCGGTGGTCTAATATCTTTCATCACTGACGAGAAAATGGCAAAAAAATACCGTTACATTGCTGCAACGGCTCATGCAAATAATCTGGCAATAATTCATTTATAATTGGATAACATCTTTTGTATTCTGTTCTTTATGCTTTCCCTCAATGACAACGGAGACAACACCTCTATATGTTCTCCATAGCCCATTATCCTGTTCTCCAATTCGGGATTGATTATCAGATGCAGGGTGATAACATCACCCTCTATTACCTGTGAGGAATGGATTGGCAACGAATGAAGATAGGGCAACATGGAAGGAGAGACCTTCAACCTGACTTCTTCTATCGGGGCAGTCGGATTGTTGTCGGGTTCATAGACAAGCCCATACACATCATCAAAGCGTTTGGCAGTTTCTTCCAATGCAGGTTCTCGTTGGAACACATCGTCTGTTGTTATAAGATTGTGTATTCTGTCCAATCCGAATGTACGGAACGATTTCAACTTATCCACAAAGGCAAACAAATACCACATGCCCTCAAACTCTTTCAGCAAGTAGGGACAGACGGTATAGTCTTTGGTTTCTCCCGACTGGTAATTATAATGGGAAAAGCGGACAACCATCTGATTTTGGATAGCCTTCAACAGCCACCCGATATGTTCCACTCCTTTTGCACGGGGATCGGGACTGACAGCAAGATATTGCAGCAGCCTGTTTTTGTCCCTCATGGTAGAGAGGGCAATATCCGAGCTTTCCGCCAATCCTATAAAATACAGCAACTTGTCTAATTCCAATGTGCTGTCAGTCTGTGCAAAGTAGCCGTTCTTCTTTTCATCATATATGATTTCAATGTCGAAGTTGCTGCGTATCTCTGCCAAGTCTCTTTGGAAAGTCCTTTCTCCAACTTCCACGTCATATTGCTTCATGTATTCAAGCAGGATATGTTTGCTCGGATAGTCATTCCGCAATATTCTGCGGATTATCAGATAATGTCTGCGTATGGTGTTCTTTGTAGGCATACTATTTCTTTCTCTTGCTTGCTTCTTTTGCGTCTCTTACGGTTTTTCCAATAGAAGATAAGAATTTTTTCACTACTTGGTTTTGTTCATTTTTACCTTCATGATTAAGCAACGCTTCGGATAAACCCTGTATGGTTTGCAACTTACTTAATCGTGCTTCATCAGCTTTACGCCCCCATTCATTAAACTTGTTCCGATAGGTGGTTACTGTACTTATCGGACAGCCTATTACCGCAGCAATAAACTTATCTGTATCATCCATTGACATATCAATGCCAACAGCATCAAGTAAGTTTTTCAATATAAACACTCCGTCTATGGTGTTGAAGTCAGGATAACCAACTTTGGACAGTAATATCAAAAGATTATAAGAATAGTCTCGGACACACTCTTCCCAGCGTTTAATATCAAAGGCACACTTTACATTTATTTTATCGGAAAGGGAGTCCAAACGGGAAACAACCGCTTCAAGTTGTATTGTATATTTCTTTAAGGATGATATTTTTATACAATCCAAATCTTTGTTTCGCTTCTTGCCCTCTCCATTAATTTCGGTGTATAATTTCTTAAAAAACTGTTCATCTTGGAATAGTTCCACTATGTTTGTTTCCGATTTCATGTAGTCAAACCTGTCTGTGTGATACTTTTCCCTTAGATACTGTTCATGCGCCAACCGATACGTATTGGTTGTTGTCTCGTCATAGTCGGAGAAATCTTCCTTATACGTTACCCCGTTATAAGTAAACTCATTTGCAGTCAAGTCGTGCATCATTTCAGGATTAAACACGATTTTTCCTTCAAACATATTATTGTCGGGATAATATATACGATTATTCTTAAAGAACACCTCTAATGCATTCCTCAACCTAACCTCCGTCTTTTCCTTATAATGCTCATTTAGGGACAATTCGTTTGTAATAATATCGCATATTATTTCAGTAGAGGATTCTGCAACAAAGATAAACTCCTCTATACTCTTTCTGTACTTCAATTCTTTATCGTTCATCATTTTTAGATATTTGTTTATTATACATTAGCTCGGAAAAAAGTATGCTTGCTTAACGCAATCGCATTCTCTTCCTTGGATATTCTGATATACTTCATAAAACTGGTTTCCGTGCTGTGTCCCGTTATCTGCATGATAGACAAGCTCGGTATTCCTGCCCTGTAAGCATTGGTAGCAAAACTTCTTCGGGCTGTATGGCTGGTTACCATGTCGCACTTCTCATGGGTAATCTCATGCTTAATTCCCCCCGATGTCTCAACCACAGAGACAAAGTTAGTGATTCCTGCCATATAGGCAAACTTTTTTTGTTTGATAATTGATTGATAACCAGTAGTTAGTTTCGCTTAA
>ERZ773193.2377-NODE-2377-length-20305-cov-8.654963_pt1 | contig 20305 bp, 9 predicted proteins | sample MGYA00511110_ERZ773193 | MGnify/ENA primary metagenome ERZ773193 (study PRJEB29015, sample SAMEA2737784) | human gut metagenome | biome: human gut; feature: human-associated habitat; material: faeces | place: China | collected 2012 ...
GGCGAAGGGCTTGGGGCCATCGTCCGCACCGTGAGCGCGGGCACGAGCAAGACCACGCTCCAGAAGGACCTCTCTTTCCTCAAGCGCGTCTGGAAGGATATCCGCAAGCGCGCCACCACGGAAAAGGTCCCCTCCCTGATCTATCAGGAACCGGGCCTCGCCAGCCGGAGCGTTCGCGACTATCTGTCCGACGACGTGTCCGAAGTCTGGGTGGACAACGCGGAAACCGCCGAAGCCATACGGGAGATGGCTTCCCTGCTGTTCCCGCGCAAGGGCGACCTCGTGCACCTCTATGAGAAGCATGACAAGACCCTTTGGGAACACTTCGGCCTTCTCAACCAGATCGAGCAGGTACATTCCCGCGAAGCGCTCATGCCGTCCGGCGGGCGTCTGGTGTTCGACCAGACCGAGGCGCTTATGGCCATCGACATCAACTCCGGCAAGATCGGCGGCAAGACGAATTTTGAGGCTATGGCCTTCCGTACGAATATGGAAGCGGCGACGGCCATCGCCCGCCAGCTTCGCCTGCGCGACATCGGCGGGCAGATCGTCATCGACTTCATTGAAATGCGCGATCCCGAGCATTGCCGTGAGGTTGAAAAAGAACTCCGCAACGCCATGAAGGGCGATCGCGCCCGTCACGACATCGGCAAGATGAGTTCTTTTGGCCTGCTCCAGATCGTACGCCAGCGGACCGGCTCCTCGGCGATCTCTATCAGCATGGAGACCTGTCCCCACTGCAAGGGGACGGGCCAGCGCCGCAATATGGAGTGGCAGTCCGTACAGACGCTTCGCGACCTGCACCGCGCCATGCGCAGCGCTGCGGCGGCGGGGCAGACCGAGTACGCCCCCTTCAGCGCGGCGCAGCTGCGGGCCGTGCCGGGCGGCGAGATCGGCGGGGTGCAGCTGGGCGACCATGAGCCAGTGTTTGACATCACGGTGAGTGCGGCCAAGAAGAGCACCTTCAGCCGCCTTTCTCAGAACGAGACGGCGAAAGAGTGCTACCAGATGGGCTTCTTTGCGCCGGCCAACGCCGACGCGGCCCTGGCGGCGCTGGACATGATGGACTTTGAAGGCATTGAGAAGGTGCGCCAGCGGGTGAGCGAGAACGGCACGCTGTACCAGCAGCTCCAGCAGATGGCGCAGCAGATGCAGAAAATGGCGGCCATCATCGACCAGCAGAACGGCACCAACGTGAGCGAGGCGGCAGGAGCGGCTGCGCAGGCGGCGGGCAGCACGGGTGGCGGCAGCGGCAGCAGCAATGTGACCCGCAGCACCACCAACAGCCTGGGCGCTGCGGTGGGCGAAGGGAACAACAGTCTCTCGACACAGGCGGCCAAGCGGGCCATGAATGCGAACAACCCGAACAAAGAATGACGGGGGACGTTCTCTTTTGCCACACAAAAGAGAACCAGAAAAGCGCCAGCGATTTCGACGCGCTGGACCCACGAGAAAGGGGCTGCTCGCCCCTTTCAGACCCCAAAGAAGAAGTCGAACCGGAAAAAAGCTAGCCGCTGCGCTTAACGCTTTTTTCTCGGCTCTCCGATTGGAACAGGAACGACAGGAGGAAAACGGCGTGATCAAAGTGGAAATGATGCAGACCGACAAGGGCTATAGTGTAGCAGCAAGCGGCCACGCAGACTATGCACCCAAAGGCCAGGACATTGTGTGTGCGGCAGTGAGCGTGCTGCTGCAGACGCTGGCCAACAAGGTGGAGGAGGCTGCACGGCAGAAGCAGCTGGAGAGCAGCTGCGTGCAGCACGGTGAGTCTTTTGTGGTGCAGGCAAAGCCCAGCGGCGGCATGACCGGAATCATGGTTGCTGCATGGTACGACTTTGTGGAGGAAGGGCTGAGCGAGCTGGCCGGGCAGTACCCGGACCATGTGGAGTTGTACATTTACGATGACAGCGACGGCTGCGATGCGCCGGAAAAGGCACTGAACCTGCAGAAATTTGCCGAAGGCGGAGACGGCGGCGCAGGTGCTGCAGAGGGCGGTGCGGCGGAAGCTGCGGCCCCGGCGGTGCAGGCACCGGCTTTGCGGCCGGCGCAGGAGCGGCTGGCACGGCGCAGCGGGGCGCTGAAGGGCAAGGCGGCAGGCGGGGAGAAACTCCCCCAGCCGCCTGCGGGCGGCAGCCCCCTCAAGGAGGGGGCCTCTGGCAGTGAGAGTGACCCGGCGGAAGCGGAGAAGCACCAGGAACCTGCTAAGGAGCCCAAGGCCGAAAAGACCCCGGAGGAGCGCCGGAGAGCCTTTGGCGAGATGGTGCAGGGCGAATACAGCGACGTGTTCCAGGAGATGATGCAGCGGGCCATTGATAAGGCCACGGAGAACATCCGGCAGAATCCGCAGGTGGCGCGGCTGACCCAGGCACTGGCCAATGCCTACGGCGTGGACACCGATGACATGGACGGCCTGATCGAGGCGGTGGAGAACGGCCGCGTGAAGGACGAGAAATATTACGAGGACCTGGCCCAGCAGCGGGGTGTGAGCGTGAAAACGGCCCGGGAGCTGGACAAGATGGAGAGCGACCTGAAGCGCAGCAACACCCGCAACGCGCAGCTGCAGGCCATGCAGCAGGAAGCGACCCGCCAGCAGCGGGTGAGCCAGATCCAGGCACAGTGGGAGGCCCAGGCCGCCCAGCTGAAGACCCAGTACCCGGATTTTGAGCTGCAGGAGGTGCTGGCCAACGAGCAGGTGGCCGACCTGATGCGCCGGGGCGTGAGCCTGCCGGACGCTTACCGGGCCGCCTACTTTGACCACATCATGCAGCAGGCCACGGCCCAGACCGCCCAGAAGGTGGAGCAGGGCGTAGCGGCGCGCATCCAGCAGAGGGCCAGCAGACCCGGCGAGAATGGCACCCGGCCCGGCGGCGCGGTGACCACCCATGTGGACGTGGCCAGCATGAGCCGCCGCCAGCTGGAGGACCTGGAACGCAGGGCACGCCGGGGCGAGAAGATCACACTGTAAGACTTCCCACACGAGGGTGTGAGAACATAAACCTTTGAAGGAGGACCAAACCATGAAATGGAAGAAGATGAACCTGCAGCTGTTTGCGGATGCGCACGAGCAGCTGCAGAACACCACCGGCAGCTCCGGCATGAGCGCCGAGATGAAGACCTTTTACGAGCGCCGCCTCATCGACCAAGCGCTGCCGGCGCTGGTGCATGACCAGTTCGGCGACAGCTACCCGATCCCGGCCAACAACGGCAAGATCATCGAGTTCCGCAAGTATGACGCGCTGCCCAAGGCCACCACGCCCCTGACCGAGGGCGTGACCCCGGAAGGCCAGGCCCTGACCGTGACCACGGTGACCGCTGAGGTGCACCAGTACGGCGGCTGGGTGCCCCTGACCGACATGGTGCAGATGACCACCATTGACAACAACGTGGTGCAGGCCACCAGCGTGCTGGCAAGCCAGAGCGGCCGCACCATGGACACCATCGTGCGCGACATTCTGGCCGGCGGCACCAACGTAATCTACGCCCCCAAGGTGAGCGACGGCGTTGAGACCCCCGTGACCAGCCGTGCAGGCCTGGACGCCACCGCTCAGCTGACGGTGGACCTGATCGACCAGGCGGTGGCCCAGCTGAAGGTGCAGAACGCAGACCCCATCGGCTCTGCCGGCGGCAGCTATGTGTGCATCATCCACCCGTACACGGCCTACGACCTGAAGAAGGACCCGGCCTGGGTGGAGGCCCACAAGTACGCCAGCCCCGAGGAGATCTTTGAGGGCGAGATCGGCAAGATCGGCAACGTGCGCTTTGTGGAGACCAGCGAGGCAAAGATCTGGACGGGCACCGGCTGCCCCAGCGGCCTTGCGGTGTTTGGCACCCTGGTGCTGGGCGCCCACGCCTACGCCACCACCGAGCTGGAGGGCGGCGGCCTGCAGCACATCGTGAAGCAACTGGGCTACGGCGATGACCCCCTGAACCAGCGTGCCTCTGTGGGCTGGAAGGCCGTGAAGACCGCCGAGCGTCTGAGCGAGCAGTACATGGTGCGCATTGAGAGCTGCAGCGCACGCTACAGCGCCAAGGCGAAGGCAAACTGAGGAACGGAGGATGAACACAAAATGGCAGTGAAGAAAGAAACCGCCCAGCAGGCTGCAGAAGCAGCCACCCAGGACACCAAGGACGTGCAGGCGGAGAAGCCCGCCACCGAGGTGATCCACCTGTTCAAGGACAACGGCCGCTACTCCAGCGCCCGTTTTGTGAGCGTGAACGGCGAGGCGTACCTGATCCAGCGCGGTGTGGACGTGGAGGTGCCTGCGGCGGTGGCCGAGGTGCTGCGCCACAGCGAGGAGATGGACAACGCGGCCAATGCGAAGATCGAGGCGGCCCAGGCGGCGGCGCAGAACGTGCCGGCACTGCAGAAGCTGTAACCCTCTCACCGGCCCCGTCCGCCAAGGGCGGCGCGGATGCCGGAGCTCCCCCGAAAGGGGAGCCACGAATCAAAGAAGAATACACCCGGTACGGCAGGCACTTGCTGTGCCGGGTGTTTTTGCTAAGGAGGCGGAACGATGACAGCCGGAAAGGCGATAGAACTTTGCGACCAGATGCGGCCGAACAACGACTTTGGGGACGAGATGAAGCAGATGTGGATGCGCCAGTGCGACGCGCGGCTGCGGCAGACGGTGGTGAACCGCTCGGCCTGCGGCGATTTTGACGCTGTGGGCGCCGACATGGCCGGGGACGGGCTGGAGTATGACACCCAGCTGCTGGCACCGGATGCCTTCAGCGCACTGTACCAGCACTGGCTGTGCGCCCAGATGGACCTGGCCCTGGGCGAGACGGCCCGGGCGGTGAACGAGCTGCAGATGTACAGTGACTACTGCCAGGAGTTTGCAGCCTGGATGCGGCAGAAATACCCCCCGGCGGGCGGGGTGCAGTGGAGGTATTGAGAGATGATCGACGGGACGAACCTGAACCAGCTGACCGGTAGCCGGCAGCTGTTGCGGGTCTTTGGGGGCATCAACGAGAGCTACAGCTGCAGCGAGGCGGAGCTCTCGGCGGCGCTGAATTTCTCCGGCCGGGGATTTCCGGCGCTGCAGACCCGGGCCCTGCGCAAAAAGGTGCGGGACGTGGAGAAGGTGAACGGCATGTACCACCTGAACGGGCTGCTGATCTGCCGGGGCACGGGGCTGGAATATGCCCCGGACGGGCAGACCGGCCGCACGGCGGCGGTGACGCTGGAGAATGTGCTGACGGACGACCGCAAGGCGCTGGCCGGCATGGGCAGCAAGGTGCTGATCTGGCCGGACAGGCTGGCCTTTGACACCGAGACCGGCCAGCTGGAGCCGCTGGGGGCAAAGTGGGAGCTGGGCGACCGCAAAATGACCGTGTGCCCCTGCGACACGGAGGGCAAGGTGTACGAGGTGGCCGGTGCAGGCGACACGGAGCCGGAGAGCCCGGAGGACGGGCAGCTGTTTTTGAAGGGCGACCCGAAGAACCTGTACGACTATGAGAGCGTGCTGGAAAAGTGGAGCGCCAAGAGCGGCAAGTGGGTGCAGGTGCTGGTGAACACGGTGCGCATGACCTGCCCGGGGATCGGGAGCCTGCTGAAGGAGGGCGACACAGTGACCCTGACCGGCATGCCGCAGGCGGTGTGCGACGCGCTGGCGGCAGACCTGAACGGGGAGATCGTGGTGCAGGCGCTGGAGGGGGACGACCTTGTGGCCAGCCTGACCCCGGCCCAGGACAGCAGCCGGTACTATGGCAGCTGGACGGTGACGGCCACGGGCACCAGCTGGCGCAGCCTGGACGGGGCACGCACCGAGAACGAGGGCCTGGCCGTGAGCATCACGCTGGAGCGGCGGGTGCCGGACCTGGACTTTGTGACGGAGCAGGGCAACCGGGTGTGGGGCTGCAGCAAGAAGGAAAACACCATTTACGCCTGCCGACTGGGCGACCCCACCAACTGGTACAGTTACCGGGGCATTGCAGCGGACAGCTACGCCGTGAGCGTGGGCAGCGACGGAACCTTTACCGGCGCGGCCAGCTGCATGGGGTATGTGCTGTTCTTCAAAGAGAACTGCATCCACAAGCTGTACGGCTCCAAACCCAGCGACTACCAGCTTTCCAGCGTGCGGTGCCGGGGCGTGGCAGCCAACGCCGCCCACAGCCTGTGCGTGCTGAACGAGACGCTGTATTACCTTTCGCCCGGCGGGGTGATGGCATGGGACGGCAGCCTGCCCAGCAAGGTGTCCGGCGCGCTGGACACCGGGAAGCTGACGGGGGCCGCGTGGTGCGCTGCTGGAAGCCTGGACGCGCGGTATTACCTGTACCTGCGTCGGCAGGGGGACAGCGCCGGGCGGCTGCTGGTGTACGACACGGAGCGGGGCCTGTGGCACGAAGAGAGCGCCGTGGGCTACGAGATGGCCAGCACCGGCCAGCAGCTGTACCTGTGGGATGGCCGGGCCCTGTGGGCGGCAGACCCCGACCGGGAAACAGAAGGGGAAGCCGAGGCGGCGCTGCAGTTTGAGGCGGTGAGCGGGGACATTGGACTGACCGAGACGGATGACAAATACATCAGCCGGATCACCCTGCGGCTGGACGCCCAGACCCACAGTGTGGTGACACTGGCGGTGAGCTACGATGGCGGCCCCTGGGAGACCCTGCGCACGGCAGCGGCCACGGGAGACCATGCCCGGCTGAACCTGCCCTTTGAGCCGCGCCGGCACGACACCATGCGGCTGAAGCTGAGCGGCACGGGGCAGATCGCGCTGCGGAGCATGGCCTTTACACTGGCGGGCACCACCGGCGGCCGGGTGACCGGGGCCGGGCCGAGAAAGTGAGGAAGAACGATGGCGAGTTTAGCGGGGCTGAACGGCATCAGCCTGCCCAGCTTTGGCAGCAGCATGGACCCGGAGGACGCCCGGGCGCTGCGCAACTACCTGTACCAGCTGCAGGAACAGCTGGGCTACGTGCTGACCAACCTGGACAGCGAGAACATGAGCGAGAATTTTTTGAGCAGTAAGGGGGAGACGGAATGAGCAGACTGAGCAATGCCCGGACGGAACTGGAGAACTACGAAAAGACCCGCCCGGCGGACTATGTGAGCCAGTACCAGCCGAAGATCAAGGACGTGATGGGCCAGCTGGACGGCATGAAAGAATTTGACTACGACCCGGACGCCGACACGGCCTACCAGCAGTACAAGAGCCAGTACACCCGCTCGGCCAAGCTGGCGAACCAGAACGCACAGGCCAATGCCGCCGCCCAGACCGGCGGTTATGGCAGCAGCTACGGCACCCAGGCGGGCCAGAACGCCTACACGGCCACCATGAACAACCTGGACAACGTGCTGAACAGCCTGCAGGACCAGAGCCGCAGCGAGTACACGGCCAAGCGCACCGGGCTGGAGAGCCAGCTGAGCGGACTGCAGAACGCCGAACAGCAGGACTACCAGAACTACCAGAAGGACATGGCCAACTGGATGGACGGGCTGCAGTACCGCCAGAACGAGTACGACAAGGCCAGCAGCGAGAGCAGCCAGCGCACCAGCCGGTGGCTGAACGGCATTCTGAGCGCGGTGCAGCTGGCGGCGCAGATCTTACCGTTCTTTTTTGTGTAAGGAGGGGACACCATGGGAACCATTGCGAGACTGAACACGGCAAAGAAGAAGCTGGCCCAGGCCGAACAGGCTATGCCGGGGGCCTACCAGAACAACTACACGGACAGCATCAACCAGAAGCTGGTGCAGCTGGCGGATGCCAGCCTGACCGGCAGCACCGGCGTGGACACGGACGCCCTGAACGCTGCCTACCAGCAGTACCGGGCCAACAGCGTGGCCAACGCCCAGAACGGCGCGGCAGCCGCTGCCGGCACGGCCAATACCCTGGCGGGCGGGTACGGTGCGGACTGGGCCAAGACGGCGGCGAACCAGGCGGCAGGGGAGCAGATCGCAGGCGTGGACAACAGCCTGAGCAGCCTGCGGGCGGACGCTTTGCAGAACTGGAAGCAGAAGATGAGTGACACCACCAGCGTGCTGGACGACCTGCTGGGCCAGCAGAGCCTGGAACGCAGCGAGTATGACGGCAGCGTGAGCAATGCCCAGAACTGGCGGGACTACCTGAGCGGCCGGGTGGACACGGCACGGCAGGAGAACAGCGACTTCTGGAACAATGTGTGGAACGTTGTGAAGGGCGTGGGCAACGCGGTGAAGACCGGGTACGATGCCTACCAGGGCTATTACCAGTGGGACAAGGAGTTTGAACTACAGAAGCAGCAGTATGCGGACAGCCTGCAGCGCACCCAGCTGAGCGACCAGATCAGCGCCATGGAACAGGCGCAGGCCTTTAAGCAGGCGGGCTTTGATGACCTGGCAGCCCAGACCCTGACCAAGTACGGACTGGACAGCACGATGCTGGACGCCTGGGAGGGCATGAGCGATACCCAGAAGGACAAGATGGCGGCCCTGCTGCAGGGCGCAAGCCTGGCGGGCAGCGGCAACGACACGGCAGCAAAGAATTACCTGCAGATGGCAGGACTGAGCGGGGACAGCACGGACAGCTACGGCACCATTGCCGGGCGGCTGAACAGCTCGAACCTTGCATACCAGCAGGCGCTGCTGGGGATGCAGCAGCGGTACAAGACCACGGGCACCGGCAGCACGAGAAGCGGTGGGAGCGGCTCCACCAGCAAGAGCAGCGGCTACACGACCAGCCAGCTGCAGCAGATGGCAAACAAATTTTCCAGCATGAAGGGCACCGAGCCCCTGTACGACTTTTACAAGCAGACCCTGACCGATGCGGGATGGATCAAGGCAGACACCGGCACCAAGGCCAGTACCCAGAGCGCGGCGGGAGGAACCGGAGCGGGAAAGGCGGGAACCACGACCAGCAAGCTGCCGGCAGCGACCACCAAAACGCCGTGGAGCACCAGCGGCACGGTGGACGGCGTGGCGGGGGCGTCGGTGAGCATGGCCAGCCCGAAAGGCGGCAATTACAATACGGCGCTGCGAGAAGCACAGCAGATGGCAAACAATGGCTATGACATGGCCCAGATCACCGAGTATCTGATCCGGAAAAATTACAGCGACAGCACCATCAGTCAGGTGTCGCAGACTATGGGATGGTAAAGGAGAAGCAACATGAGCCTGAGTGTAGAACAGGTGCGCCAGATGCGGGAGCAGATTAAAGCGAATGACGCCGCAAAAACCGCAGCCCAGAAGAAGACGACGACGACCCAGACGGCCAAGACCACACCGGCGGCACCGGCAGCCAAGAGCGCCGGCACGGGCCTGAGCGTGGCCCAGGTGGCGCAGATCCGCAGCCAGATGACGGCTGCCCCCGCCAGCACCAGCCGCCTGCAGACGACGGCCAGCACCCCGGCCTGGACCGGCGGCACGCGGCAGGTGCTTGGCACGGTGAGCGCGGACACGCTGGGCAAGCAGGTGCTGGCGGATATGGCCAGCAACACGGGCAGCCCGGTGGCCACGGACCGGCAGGAGGACTACGAACCGGGCTGGAACTATGTTGGCAGCGACAACGCCCCGAAACAGCGGGCCATTGCGCAGGGCACCTACGGCAGCTACGCCAAGGCGGCGCAGAAGGTGGGAAACGCCCTTGCCAAGGACCGGCAGACCGACCGCTTTGACGAGCTGAACCAGTGGATGGATGCCGACCCCCGGCACCGGGAGGTGGTGGACCTGCTGCGGCAGAAGGAGTACACCACTCAGGAGGACAAGGGCGTTGCCCCGGAGCAGGCCGTGCAGGTAACCGGTACAAAGCAACGGTACAGCCCCGGAGACCTTTTGAAGATGGGGTACACGGCCCAGGAGATCAACGAGGCCCGGGCATACATCCGGGAATATGACGCCTTGCCGGTGACTGACCGGGCGGTGCGCCGCACGGCGGACACCACGAAGGGCATTGCAGCCACGGTGGCGTCGGCGGTGCCCATGGCGGGCGAGATGACCACCCAGGGCGTGAAGGACATCCGGGCTACCCAGAAAAACGAGGCGGCACTGGACAAGGAACTGGAAGGCGATGCCCGTGGCAAGGAACTGAAAGACCGGATCACGGCGGTGGACATGGACTATAACCCCCAGTACACCGACGAGGATCTGCGCGACATGGGCTACAGCCAGAGCGAGATCGACGAAATGCGCAGCCGCATTGCCGGGACGGTGCAGAAAACGGCGCTGGATAAAGACACGAGCCTTGGCTACCAGCTGTACCACTACGGCCAGCAGCGCACGGAAGCGGCCCAGGCGGGCATGAGCCCGGCGGCCAAAACCGCCATGGGCGTTGCCACCAGCGCAGCGGAAAACCTGGCTGTTGCGGGCGTGAGCCCCTACCTGGTGCTGCCGGTGCTGAGCGCCCAGGGCGCGGCCGAGAGCATGGGCCAGGACGTGGAGAAGGGCACCAGTGCCGGCCAGGCTGTGGGCGTGGGCCTTGCAAAGTTTGGCGCAGGCTGGGCCATCAACAGCGTGGGCGTGGCGGACATGGCCCGCAGCATGGGCGTGGACTATGCCCGGGACACGGTGGCCGGAAAGCTGGCCGATCTTGTGCGCAGCTCGAAGCTGGTGAGCGGGCTGGGCAACAGCCAGTTGGCCGCCAACACGATCTCCGGCGGCGTGGACAATGCGGTACAGGCCTTTGTGGAGACCTATGCGGACAAGATCATTGATGCCACGCTGGGCGGCGACCAGCAGGCCGCCGACGAGCTGCTGCAGAGCGACACCTTTTTGCAGGCGCTGCAGAGCGGCCTGACGGGTGGTGCCTCCGGTGCCCTGGGCGGTGCCGTGGGCACGGGGCTGGGTGCCATGAGCCGGACGCTGGACGCCCGGGCCGGAACCGAAACGGCTGCCCCGGTGCAGGTGGACACCGAGAGCCGGGCGGCGGATGCCGCGGCGGCGCAGCGGGCACTGGAAGAGCGGGCCATGGAGCCGGGAGAAGCTGCACGGCAGCAGGCAGACCAGGCCGCCGCCATGCAGCAGACGGGCAACACTGACGCTGCGGAAACGACTGCCCGGAAGGATGCAGCCCCAGCGGTGCGCAGCGAGAACCCGGCGGTGCAGCAGCTGGCGGCCGCCCTGCAGGCGGACAACCTGACGGGCAAGACCATCAACCTGTTTACCCCGAATGCAGCCAATGCGGCGAACCGCGCGGCCTTTGCGGAGGAGTACGGCATGGAGCTGCCTGCCACGGCCAGCGAGACCCGGAAAGCCCTGCGCACGCTTGCCCAGCAGACACAGCAGCAGGCAGCGGAAGTTCCCGACACAAATGTCGGGAACAATGCGGCGCGGGCAGAGAACCCTGCCGCTGATCCGGGCCAGGGTGCCGTGGAAAAGGCCGGGGAAACCGTGGAAAGCGGGCAGGGCTACAGCGTGAGCATGAGCAACGACACCATGACGGTGCGCTTTGCGGACGGCACGGAAGCGGTGCGGACGGTAGACCCGGAAAACCCCAGGACTATGCTGTTTGACCCGGAACAGCTGTACCAGCAGGCGCAGGCGGAAAGCCGGGCCGCTGCGCAGCAGGAAGCACAGGAGACGACACAGCAGAGCCGGGAAGCACCGGACGGCCTGCGGCGGACGGTGGGGCTGCGCCAGCAGACCCTGACTGAGAAGCAGCGGGCCGTGCAGCGGACCCTGACGGACTGGAAGGTGAGCAAGGGCGCGGCGGAGACCATCAGCCGGATGGTGCCGGACAGCGTTGCTGACCTGGAACACTACACGGCGGCGGCCAGCAGCATGTACCGCATGGGCCAGATGGACGGGGTGAAAACCTTTGACAAGGCGCTGGAGCTGGCGGGCAGCATGAACAACCTTGCCCTGAACACGAACTATGTACTGCAGCAGCCCGGCGGAGAGCAGGCACTGCGGGCGGCCTTTTTGCAGGGGCAGGGCGAAGTGGAAGCCGGCACGGTGGAGCGCGGGGCCCTGGGCGGTGCCCTGACCGACCAGAGCACGAAAGGCGAGGGCCGGGTGATCTGGAAGGGCAGCGACCGCGCGGCGGACGATGTGGCAGCCCAGGTGATCCGGCTGAACGCGGCGGGAACCGGCACGGACGCCATTTTGAAGAGCGTGCTGCTGGGCCCGGACGGAAGCCCCAGCGAGCGGGTGAAAGCCTATGTGGACACCGAGACGGGCCGCATCTTTTTTGGCGACCGGAACGGAGACGTGTTTGGCACGGTGCTGCACGAGGACTACCACTGGTACAACGCTCTGGATGCCGAGGGTGCCAAGGCGGTGCAGAACACGGCGCTGGAGTACCTGGCGAAGAGCGAGGGCTTTGAGAACGTGGACGAGCTGATCCGGGACAAGGTGAAGGACTATGCCGCCCAGGGCCTGACCTATGAGCAGGCTGCTGAGGAACTGGTGGCGGACAGCTGGCGCGGCATTTTTGACAGTGCCGAGAGCGTGACCCGGTGGGCCGAATTCCAGCGGGCGCAGGCGGAGAAGAACGCCGGCAAGGCAGGCACCATCCACAAGGTGATGACCGCCGTGAAGGAGATGCTGAACGGCATCATCAGCCGGGCAAAGGAAGCGCTGACCCTTGACCCGGAGAACCGGGCGGCCCTGAAAGCCCAGCGTTTGGCCGAGGCGGAAAAACGGGCCCTGCAGGACGCCTATTTTGCCCATGCGGAAAAGGCCATGGACAACCTGCGGGCGGCAAAAGAAAACGCCGCAGCCCTCAAGAGTGAGGGTGCGGCGCAGGGGGTGCGGTTCCAGCTGCACGAGGGAAAAGATTCTCTGGTGGAGCAGATGAACGGCCATCTGGACGAATTGGAAGAAATGAAACCGGTGGCGACAATCGAAGGAACAGAGGTGTCTTTCGGAAAAACGCGAAACGAAAACATTTCCAATGTTGAAGAATTCTTTGATTCTATAGGAAACAAAGTGATTCGTGAAAACTTCGGAACGGTGGAGTTGACAAAGAGCGGTGCACGTGCAACGGTGCAGCATGGGAACAGCAAAGCAAAACAGGTTGCGGTTGCTGCAGTCCCCGAAGTAATTCAAAAAGGAAAGCAAATCGGGTATGAGCAAAACTGGCAGGGACGAGGGTATGATACTTATGTCTTTGCAGCGCCCGTCGAAATTGACGGAACAAAGCTGTATGAAGGCGTGATTGTAAGAGAATACACCCGGCAGAATGGCATGAAGAATTTCTATGTTCATGAGGTATGCTGGACAGATGGAAGCTATGTGACGTTTGACACTGAGGGAAATATGACAAAAAAAGAAGATACTCCCACACAGCTCCCGAAAGCTGTGCGGAGCACCCTTGCGGATGCTCAGGAAGTATCTTCTGACACTACTATAGCACAAACCTCTGCCAAAAGCAAGGAAAACAATGCAGCTGTGCAGAAAAATGTGCGCTATCAGCTGGCGGAGCAGGATGAGCTGGCAAAGCTGCGCACCGAACAGCAGCAGCTGACCAAGCAGCGCAGTGCCCTGAAGGAAGAACGCAGCGCATGGCTGAACAGTGCCGAAGTGCAGCGGATCGAGGCAAAGAAAAAGGCGCTGGGCGTTTTTTCTGCAGAGGGCAAGGCCTACCGGGACAGCGCAGAATACCAGGACTACCTTGCAAAGCGCAAGGAGTACAACAGCCGACTGGCCGCGCTGGAAGAGCGGGACAGTGCCCTGACGGAGCAGATGAAAGCAGCCAATGAGCGTCTGCAGCAGCGGAAGGACGCCCAGGCCAAGGACGCACAGCGTGCCTACGATGCCAAGGCCAAAGAGTACGGCGGCAACGCAGAGTACCGGCGGGTGCTGGCAAAGGAACAGTTCGGCGTGACGGAAGAGTTCCGGCGGGCAGGGTACATTCTGCCGGACGGCCAGATGCTGGACTTTGCCCAGAATGACCGCAGCCGGGACACCGACCACCGGGAAATTCTGGAGGTGTTCGGCCCGGCGGAAGTGAAGAACGGCACGGAAGCGCTGAATGAGTTTTTGCTGGACGGCAATGTGCGTGTGATGGCCGAGGCACCGGGCGTGGACATTTCGGCGGACACGGCCCCCACGGCGCAGCAGCTGGAACAGATCCGGAAAATGGCCGAGCAGCTGAGCGGCGAGCGCGGGCAGTTCACGCTGGACATCTCCACAGCAGACGGCAGGGTTGCCGCCAGCAAGGAATACAGCGGGCGTGTGGATGCGGACAAGGTGGTGCGGGAGATCCGGGAGTATTACAAGACCGGAGAGCTGGCGCAGGAAAGCAGCCTTGCAAAGTTCCGTTTCCAGCTGGCGGAGCAGGCCAGCCGGGAGGCAAAGAAGAACGACCAGCGGCAGGCGAGCCGGGATATTGCGAACACGGCGGCGGCACTGGACACCCTGAGCCAGTTCTTTGGGGTGACGAGAGGCGTGAAGGTGAGCCAGGACAGCCTGGACGGGCTGGCGGCGCGGTGGACGAAAGCCAACGCCAGCCGGGCCGACCGGGCAAAGCTGGCCAACGAGACCCGGGTGCTGGTGGACTACCTGAAAGCGGACGGCGCGGACATGACAAAGGCCCAGGCGCTGGCCGAGACGCTGGCGGGCGAGGTGCTGGACGGGGCGACCTACCGCAACAGTGAGCTGTGGGACGAATACCCGGAGCTGCACCGGCTGGAGTACACCGTGAACAAGACCGGCAAGGCCAAGGCGGAGCTGGTGAAGCGGTACGGCAACTGGAGCGCGGCGGTGGCCGAGGCCCGCAGCCACGGTGTGGCCCTGCGGCAGGCCGACGGCGTGCGGGACGGAAACCCGGCGGAGCAGTACGAGAGCATTGTGAACGACACCCGGGCCGTGGGCGGCATCCAGGACGGTGCGCGGGCGCTGTGGAAAGCGGCGGCCCAGCAGGCCGGTGTGGAGGGTGTCATGAGCATGGAGAGCACCGAGTGGCTGGACGTGCTGATGAATCTGCATGACAGCATCAAGCCGGAGATGCGCAGCCGCTTTGCGGACGAGGCCGAGTACGAGGACGCCCGGGTGGAGCTGGCCGGGCGGATGATCGAGGACATTATGAACGTGCCCGAGATGACCGACGCCCAGGCTATTTTTGAGGGCATGCAGAAGCAGGCGCTGCAGATGGCCAAGGCGGCGGCCGGAGACGAGGCAAGGGCCGCCGAGGTGGAGAAGGGCATGCAGGGTGTCCAGAAAGTGCAGCGGCAGGAGTTTGCCCGCCGACTGGCCGCCAACCAGCGCACCGAGACCCGGAGCGCTGTGAAGATCGACGGAAAGACCTTTACCAACCTGGGCGACGTGAACGAGTACATCACCTACCAGCGGGAGGAGTTCCGCCGGCAGCTGAAGCAGCAGGAGCAGCGGCTGAAAGCCCAGCGGCAGGAAGACATGGACGCGGCAAAGCTGTGGTACAAGGAACGCATGGGCGAGCTGCGGGAAGAAAACGACTACCTGGCCGACCAGGTGAAGCAGGAGCAGCGCCGGGCCGACCGGGCGGAGCGCTCGCTGATGATCCAGGACAGGGAGATCCAGGACTGGGAACTGATGAACCAACAGAAAGCTGCGGAGTGGTACCAGAAGCAGACGGAGCGGAACGCCATTGCGCTGGAAGTGGCCCGCCAGCAGCGGGACGAGGACATTGCCATTGCGAAGAAAGTAGCCGAGAACCGGGTGCAGCGGGCCCGGGACGCCCGGAAGGCGGACGAGCTGAAACGGAGCATCCGGGCGAACGCGGCCCAGCTGAACCAGATGGTGCTGCGGCCCCAGCAGGGCAAGTATGTGCAGAAGGGGCTGATCGTGGAGGCGGCCGAGGTGGCCAAGCTGGCGAACCTGGTGACCCTGAACAGCAAGGCTGTGAACCAGCTGACGAGGCTGCAGGACAGCATTACGGCCAGCATGGGCAGCGAGGGAGCCCCCAACGCCATGACCGAGGACTGGAAGCAGAGCAAGGTGCCGGAACTGATCCAGACGCTGCGGGAGGACCTGACAGCTGCGAAGAACGCCCGGCTGGACAAGCTGCACGAGCAGCTGGCCCAGGCGGAAGCCCTGCCGGACAGTGAGAAGGCAAGGGCATTGCAGGACCGGCTGAAAGCGCGCATCCGGGACACGGAGAACCGTGTCAGCCTGCCCATGACAGTGGACCAGCTGCGGCTACTGAAAGCCATTACCAGCAGCACGCTGCATGTGATCCGCACCGAAAACAAGACCCTGAGCCTGGCCAAGGCCGAGGAAGTGAGCGCCATTGCGGACGCGGCCGCCTACGAGGTGAAAACCAGCAAGGGCAACCGCCCCGGCGGGCGGTTTGACGGGCTGCGGAACACGCTGACCAAGTACCAGCTGGACATGCTGGGCGGCGAGCGGGTGTTCCGCATGCTGGGCGGCTACGCAAAGAACGGCCAGATGGAGAAGCTGGCAAGGATGCTGAACGACGGCCAGCGCCGGCAGAGCGAGATCACCATCAAGGGCGAGAAACTCTTTGCGGACGTGACGGGCAAGACCCACCTGAAAGAGATGGACGCCTTTGCCGGGCCGGGGGCCGAGACGGTGGACATCGGCCTGACCGACACCAAGGGCAACAGCGTGCCGCTGAACCACGCCATGCTGTGCAGCCTGTACATGCATCTGCAGAATGCGGACAGCCGCCAGCACCTGCTGAACGGCGGCCTGACGGTGCCGAACATGGAACAGTACACAAAAGGAAACATTGAACGGGCCTACCAGGAGGGCCAGACCGTGCACCTGGGCGGCTTGCAGAATGCCGACGGCACCCCGATGGTGGACACGGTGCTGCAGACGGTGGAAAACGCCCTGACCGACTACGACCGGGCGTGGATCGCAGATATGCAGGAGCTGTTCAACCAGTACACCACAAACCTGATCAACGAGACCAGCATGCAGCTGCTGGGCTACAACCGGGCGGGGGTGAAAAACTACTACCCCATTGCGGTGGACAAGAGCGCCCTGGCGACCCAGATCGAGGGGCTGAACCTTGACGCCACCATTGAGGGCCGGGGCTTTTTGAAGAACCGTGTCAAGAAAGCCGTGCAGCCCATTTTGCTGGAAGAGTGCAGCAATGTGGTGCAGCGCAGCATCCGGGACACGGCGGCTTATGCGGGCCTGGCACTGCCAATCCGGGACGTGCAGAAGGCGCTGAACAGCAACGTGGAAACAAAAGATGGCGTGTACAACCTGAAAAACGGCATCATCAAGGAGCAGTGGGGCCGCAGCGCGGTGGAGTACATCAACGACCTGCTGACCGACCTGCAGACCACCCAGCGCAAGCGGGACAACGGCGTAAGCCGGATGGCGGCCCGGCTGCGGGGCAACTACGCCGGGGCGATCCTGACTTTGAACCCGGGCGTGGCCATTGCGCAGGCAGCCAGTCTGCCCACGGCGGCGGCCGTGCTGGGCAGCGACACCATGGCGTCGGTGGTGCCGTTTGTGAAAAACTTTTCTACCAAGCAGCGGGCGGCGCTGGAAACGGAGATCTCGGAACACGGGGACGTGCTGCTGGAGTGGCGCAAGCGCGGCAGCCGGCGGGGCGAACTGGCCAGCATTGGCAAAGGCCTCACACCGGCAGAAAAGGCCATGGACAAGCTGCCGAAAGCCCTGACCGGGTGGATCAACGGCGTGGACGAGGTGACGGTGGCAGCGCTGTGGGAGGGCAGCAAGGCCTACGTGAAGAACCACCCCGGGGAATTTGCCGAGGGAGCTGCCAAAGAGGGCAGTGAGGACTACTGGCAGGCCGTGAACCGGATGTACCAGAAGGTGATCGAGCAGACCCAGCCCAACTATACCGTGATGCAGCGGGCGGGCATCCAGCGCAACCCGGACGAGTTTGTAAAGACCTTTACCATGTTTACCACCCAGCGGTTCCAGAACTACGGCATCCTGGCTGACGCCGTGATGGATTACAACGCCCAGAAGGCGCGGTATGAGCAGGGCCAGACCGAAGAGACCCAGGCAGAGCTGCAGCGGGCCGGCAAGCAGCTGCAGCGAGCTGCCGGCAGCCAGGTGGCGCAGACGGCCATGTTTGCCCTGATGAAGATCGGCGCGGACTTTTTGCTGCACCGGTGGGACCGGGAACAGGACGAAAACGGGGACGTGACGTTGAAGAGCCTGCTGAACCGGTTTACCGGACTGTTTACCGAGAGCGCGGCCGGAAACTTTTTGTTTGGCAGCGAGGTGTACAGCCTGGTGGACAACGCCCTGAACGGCAAGGATTATGATGTGGTGAGCGCTACGAACATCAGCGCCGTGAACGATCTGGCCGGGGATGCAGCCAAATTTTACAAAGAATGGAGAAAGGACACCTCGGACATGGACGAGGAAAAGCTGGCCGCCCACCACGGCAAGGTGGAGAAGTACGCCCTGACCCTGATGGAGGACGGGCTGGAAATTGCCGGCGTGCCCTTTGGCAACGGGCGGAAGATCATCGAAGCGTTCAAGGGCTATGTGAAGGATGCGGAGAACGTGGCCAGCGGCGGGAAATTTACCTTCAGCAGCCTGCCTGCCAGCGCAACCGGACAGTACGACCGGTTGTATGATGCCTATGCCAGCGGCGACGCGGACGAGGCACAGGCGGTGGTGGAGAAACTGGTGGCCATGGGCAAGGAGGGCGAGATCTACAAGCAGCTGAAAACGCGGCTGATAAAATACGACAAAAAAGTGGAGGCTGCGGCAAAAGCACGAAATGCGGGAGACGATGAAACCCGCGTGAGGCTGACACAGGAAATCATCAGTGATGTGTATGACGTGATGGGCATCCGGAAGAATGTGAAGGAGGATGAAGAAAGGAGAACGCAAGTTATTGACATGGTGACAGGAGATAACCGAGACGGAAAGGGAAGCGAAGGTGCTATCAATGTTAAAGCAGATGCGTTGCTGAAGGGCGACAACGACAGCGTGACCGATGACCTGGTGGCAGCCGTGGACAGCGGCCGGACGCAGGATGTGCAGGAAGAACTTGAACGGCTGCTGCGGGCCGGAAAGAGTGTGACAAGTCTGAAGAGCAAAATCACGGAAGTGTGCAAGCCGGAGTATCTGGCCGGCAGCGACTATGACCGGCAGAAGCTGGAGGAGATGCTGCTGGCCCTGACCGATGGGGACGGGAACGCCCTGTACGAGCAGAAAACCTTTGCCACCTGGCTGAAGAACGCCGAAAAGGCGCAGACCACCACGGTAAATGACCCCTACGCAGACCTGAGATAAGCAAGAGCACCCCGGCGGCCGGAAATGGCTGCCGGGGTGCTCTTGCTTTGGCAGAAAGTCCGCAGGTTTTTTGTGCAGCGGAGTGCGGTAGACTGGAAGGGCGAAAGGAGGAGACGCGAATGCGTGTGAAGATCTTGAAGCGCAGTTTTGCCGGGGCGGAGTTTGCCCCGGACGTGCGGGTGCTGAAGGTGGGCGGCCAGAGCAGCGCCGGGGTGGAAAAGCTGGAATTTGAGCTGCCGGCAGAATGGCAGGGCCTGAGCGTGACGCTGCATGTGCAGTGGCTGGACGGCACCCTGCCCGCACCGGTGCTGCTGGACGACGAAGACAGCGTGGCGGTGGACAAGACCCTGACGGCCAGCCCCGGCGGCCAGTGGATGCTGCTGGCCCTGGGCGCGGACGGTTACCGGGCCCTGACAAAGCCCACCAAGTACGAGTGCTACAGCACTCTGAACACCGACGGAGACGTGGAAATCAGCCCCACCCAGTACGAGACCTTTGTGGCCCGGGTGCTGGAATACTCCAACACGGCACAGCAGGCCGCAGCCAGCGCAAAGACCAACGCCGAGACGGCGGCCACCGCAGCAACCCGGGCGGTGAATGCCAAGGGCCAGGCAGAGACGGCGGCCCGGACGGCAACGGCAGGGGCTGAAAACTCTGAAAATTCGGCAGCGAGGGCAGAGGCAGCAGCCCACCGGGCAGAGCTGGCGGCACCGGAGACCGGGAAGGTGGTGAGCGTCAACGGCAAGGGAGGCGTGGTGATCCTGACGGCTGAGGATGTGGGAGCCATGCCGGCCAGCGGTGCGGCGGTGGTGCAGAGCATCCGGCTGGAGGGCCACACCCTGACCGTGACGATGGCCGACGGCAGCGAAAAGAGCTTTACCACCCAGGACACCACCAGCCTGCCGGCCATGACCGGGGTGCTGGGTACGGAACACGGCGGCACCGGGAAGGAGACCCCGCTGACGGCGGAGGACGTGGGCGCGGTGGAAGCGGGGAGCGGCGTGTACCTCAAGGCGCTGACCGTGCAGGGCAACACAATGACCGTGACCAAGGGCGACGGCAGCACCGAGACCGTGATGCTGGCCCAGGAGTACGTGCTGCCTGCCGCCACAGCGGACGCCCTGGGCGGCGTAAAGGTAGGGGACTACCTGGACATCGCCCCGGACGGCACCCTCAGCGCCAAAACGCTCAATGACAAGATCGCTGCCGCCGTGG
>ERZ773193.2383-NODE-2383-length-20240-cov-4.869854_pt1 | contig 20240 bp, 15 predicted proteins | sample MGYA00511110_ERZ773193 | MGnify/ENA primary metagenome ERZ773193 (study PRJEB29015, sample SAMEA2737784) | human gut metagenome | biome: human gut; feature: human-associated habitat; material: faeces | place: China | collected 2012 ...
GGAGCTCAAGCCCGGCGACCCGCTGAACGACCGGGAGCTGGCCGAGGAGCTGGGCGTAACGGGAAAGGAGCCGGAATTTCTGTTTGTCCAGCGCAACGAATATCACGGCGCCTTCCATGGAAAGCCGTTCCATGACAATGAGATCGCATGGGTTTATCTCCTCGTCCTCGACCGGCCGGAGGAAGCCTTCACGCCGGAGGCCTGTGAGGTCGAGTCCGTGCACTGGTTTTCCGTGCGGGAGATCCTGCGCGCCATGCGGGAAAACGACCCACGCTTCTGCCTGCGCGAGGCGGAGTTCTGCCGTCTGCTGCCGTATCTGGCACAAAAGTTCGGCATTCCGGTTGACAAGCTCTGAAGCGGAAGGTACAATAAAAGTTAACCGTCTCTGATTTTCAAACACGCTGGAGGAACGCTATGAAGCTTCTTGACCTGCTCATCACTGCCATCGCGCTGTCCATGGATGCGCTTGCCGTCTCGATCGGCAAAGGCCTCTCTGTCAAGCGACTCAAGGCTTCGCATTGCCTGATCACCGGCGCGTATTTCGGCGGGTTTCAGGCCCTTATGCCGCTGCTCGGCTTTCTGCTTGCCAGCTCGTTCGCCTCGTACATCCAGAAATTTGACCACTGGATCGCCTGCGTGCTGCTCGTGCTCATCGGCGCGAACATGCTGCGCGAGGCCTTCTCAAAGGAAGAGGAGCAAGGGAACGATTCGTTTTCCTTCCGCGTGATGCTGCCGCTGGCCATTGCTACGAGTATCGATGCGCTGGCCACGGGCGTGACGTTCGCCATGATGGGCGTCAATATCTGGATCGCCATTGCCATCACGGGCCTGACGACGTTCGTGTTCTCCGTGGCGGGCGTCAAGATCGGCAACCTGTTCGGCAGCCGCTATCAGTCCAAGGCGGAGCTGGTCGGCGGCCTGATCCTGATCGCCATGGGCATCAAGATCCTCGTTGAGCACCTGCTCGGCAAGGCCTGAGGGAACCGTCATGGAGCTTTGGGATATCTATGACCGCCAGCGGCGGACGACCGGGCGCTTTCATGTGCGCGGCACGCCGATGGGGCGGGGGGAATATCATCTGACGGCGTTCGTCTGGGTGTTCAACCGGCAGCGGGAGCTGCTGCTGACCCGCCGCGCACCGGAGAAGGAGCATTATGCCAATTGCTGGGCCGCCACGGGCGGCGCGGCCCTCGTTGGCGAGACGAGCCTGCAGACCGTGCGGCGCGAGCTGCGCGAGGAAACGGGCATTGAGGCCGATGAGGCGGATTTCCATCTGGTGCGGAGCTTTCGCGAGCACTCCACCTTCAGTGATGTCTATTTCCTCTTCCATGATATCCCGCTTTCCGCGCTGCACCTGCAGCCCGGCGAGACAACGGAGGCCCGCTGGGTGTCCAAGGCCGGTCTGGAGGCTCTGGTTGCCTCCGGTGAGGTCGCTCAGCCGGATGTCCGCCGCCTGCGCCAGCTGCGGGACGAATTCCGAAAAATTTGGAATGCCTGAGACCGATGGGCCTCAGGCATTTTTGCCAATGTAACGAGGTGCCTCTGTGTAGGGGAGCGGCATGCCGCTCCCGGCGGTGCAGGAACGATCCGTATGGGGTGACGATAAAATGGCAAACGCCCCCGAATTGTCATTGCGAGGAGGCCGCAGGCCGACGTGGCAATCTCACGCAACCGGTTACGTTTTTGCCGGGAGTACCCTGTTATCCGACCGGGTGCTGCGAGATTCCCACGTCGCTTCGCTCCTCGGAATGACAAATTTGGGGGCATTGTGCGGTCGGCGATGTCACCCTATAACTTGCAAGCCTGCAAGGCGCTCAGGGAGCGCCGCTTCAGGCTTGCAAAAATCCCCGAGGCCGGGCGGTCTCGGGGATCCTTTTTTGCGTTTGAACTCAAATGGCATACTGGCTCGTATAGAGCTGGTAATAGAAGCCGCGGCGGGCCAGCAGCTCCGTGTGCGTGCCCTGCTCGACGATATGGCCGTGGTCGAGCACAAGGATGAGGTCGGAGTCGACGATGGTGGACAGGCGATGGGCGATAACAAAGCAGGTACGGCCCTTCATCAGGCGGTCCATGGCCTTCTGCAGCAAAATTTCCGTGCGTGTGTCGACGTTGGACGTCGCCTCGTCCAGAATGAGCAGGCGGCGGTTTGCCAGCATGGCGCGGGCAATGGTCAGCAGCTGCTTCTGTCCGCCGGAGAGGTTCGTCATGTCGTCGCCGACAACGGTGTCATAGCCCTGCGGCAGCGTGCGGATGAAGTGGTCGCAGTACGCGCGGTCGCAGGCCTCGACGATCTGCTCGCGCGTGGCCCCCGGCGTGCCGTAGGAGACGTTTTCCGCAATCGTTCCGCGGAACAGCCAGGTGTCCTGCAGAACCATGGCGAACTGGCTGCGGACCTCCTCGCGCGACAGCGAGGCGCAGTCGGTGCCGTCGAGCAGGATGTGCCCGGCATTCAGGTCATAGAAGCGCATGAGCAGATTGACGATCGTCGTCTTGCCTGCGCCGGTCGGGCCGACGATGGCGACGTTCTGGCCGGGGCGGACGGCAAGGTTCAGGTCTTCAATGAGCGGCACGGCCGGGTCATAGGAGAACGAGACATGCTCAAAGCGGACGTCGCCCTTCGCGGGGGCGGGGAGCGCGCCGTCCGCCTGCGGCTCCTCCGGCAGGTCGAGCAGCTTGAACACGCGGCGGGCGGCCGCCTTGGCGTGCTGCAGGTCGCCAAGGCCGCCTGCGATTTGCTCCAGCGGGCCGGAGAACTGCTTGGCATACAGCAGGATCGTCACGACGATGCCGACGGACACGCTCTCATTGCGGACGATGAGCCAGCCGCCGAACAGGCAGATGGCGATGTAGGCCAGCGCATTCGTGAAGGCGATGAGCGGCCGGACGATGGACGAGGTGAAATTGGCCCGTGTCTCGGCCTTGCGGCGGCGCTCGTTCAGCTCGGCATGGCGCTGCTCCGTGTAATCCTCGAGGTTATAGGCTTTTGTCGTGGCAAAGTTCGTAAAGGCCTCCTCCGTCACGGCGTTGAGGTTGCCGGACTCCGTGAACATGCTGTAGAAGTGCTTTTCACTGCGGGAGGACAGGAGCGTCGACAGCAGGATAGAGGCCGGGGTGAGCACAAGGACGATGGCAGCCAGCCGCCAGTCTTCCAGCAGCATCATGACGGCGATGGCAAGGATCATGAAAAAGCCGGTCATGAGCGTGTCGATGATCTGGTGAACGTAGTTTCCCATGGTGGACACGTCGTCCATCATGCGCGAGAGAATGTCGCCGACGGGCGTCTGATCCACATAGCTCACGGGCAGGCGGCGGATTTTATCCGAGATACGGATGCGCAGCTCACAGGTGAAGTAGCGGCTGACGACCCGGTTGAGCAGCTGCATCTTGACATAGCTGAACAGGCTGTAGCCAAGGTAGACCAGCGCGAGCCAGCCCATGGGGCGCAGGAGACCGGCCAGCAAGTCGCTGCGGTCGGAGCCGTCCCACCAGGCATACAGCCGGTCGATGAGGCCGCCGAGCAGCTTCGGGCCGAGCACGCCGCAGACGATCACGCCGATGCACAGCAGCGCGGCAAGCAGGAGCCACTTCCAGATCGGGCGGGCCTCCCAGAGCAGGCGGCGGATGATATGTTCCTTTTTCGGCTGCTTCACTGGAGGTCACCTCCCGTCTGCGAGGCATAGATCTCACGGTAGATGCGGCAGCGCGCCAGCAGCTCGTTGTGCGTGCCGCTGTCGACGAGGCAGCCGCCGTCCATGACGAAGATGCAGTCTGCGCTCATGGCGGAGGTGATGCGCTGCGTCACGACGATCTGTGTGCGCCCGGCAATGCGCCGGTTCAGAGCTGTGCGCAGGTTTTTCTCCGTCAGGAAGTCCAGTGCGGAGAAGCTGTCATCAAAGATGTAGATGGGCGCGTCCTTGATGATGGCACGCGCGATGGCAAGGCGCTGTTTCTGCCCGCCGGAGAGATTTTTGCCCGCCTGCCGGATCTCGTAGGACAGGCCGCCGTCGCACGAGGCGATGAAGTCAGCAAGCTGAGCGATGCGCGCGGCCTCCGTGACGGCGGCATCATCCGCATCGGGGTCGCCCATGCGGATGTTCTCACCGATGGTGCCGGAGTAGATGGCCGCGCCCTGCAGGACGCTGCTGATGCCGCGGCGCAGGGTGTGCTTGCTGAGCCCGGCGGCGTCGCGCCCGTCAAAGAGGATGCGCCCCTGCGTCGGCGCGCGGAAGCCGAGCAGCAGGTGCATCAGCGTGCTCTTGCCGCTGCCGGTGCCGCCGATGACGGAGATGCGCTGCCCCGGCAGAATGTGCAGGGAAATGTGGCTGATGGCGTCCGCGGAGCCGCCGTAGGAGAAGCTGACATCCTGCAGCTCGATCTCGCCGTGCAGCTCGGCCGTTTCGCCGGCCATGGGATCGCCCATGCCCTCCGCGCCGAGCACCTGATGGATGCGCCCGGCGGCGACCTGTGCGCGCGGATACATGATGATGGCGAACGAGGCCATGATAACGCCGTTCATGACCATGGTGACATACTGGATGATGGCGAAAATGTCGCCCGCACTCACGCCGCTGATGCCGTGGACCATGCGCCAGCCGCCGAGATAGATGATGAGCAGGGCGGAGATGTTCAGAAACAGCGTGGCAAGCGGCGTGAGCAGACCCATGGACACGTTGGCGCGGATGATGTTCTCCGCCATGATATGCGTGGCGTCCGCAATGCGGCCGTGCTCGCGCTTTTCCGTGTTGAACGCGCGGATGACGCGGATGCCGCGCAGGCGCTCGCGCAGCAGGGCGTTCTGCATGTCGATGTAGTCGTCGGACTTGCCCCACAGCGGCAGCACGCGCTTGCCCAGCAGCACGACGATGAGCGTCAGCAGCGGGACAAAGGCCAGCAGCACGAGCGAGAGCACGACGTCCTTGCGCATGGCCAGCACCACGCCGCCGAGAAACAGCATCGGGATCGTTGCGACCGTGCCGGAGAGCATGGAGGCGACCCACGACACGGTGTCGACATCGTGCGTGGCGCGCGTGACGAGCGCGGCCGTGCCGAGCGAGCCGAATTCCTCAAACGAGAGCGTGTTGACCTTGCGGAACACGTCCGCGCGCAGGTCGGCGCAGAAGCAGGCGACGACCTCGGTCGACAGCCGCGTCCCGCCGAGAATGCTGGCGAGGCTGACGGCCGCAATGGCCAGCATCTGCAGGCAGCGCACGGCGATGGCCGGAAAATCGCGCGCGGCGATGCCGCCGTTCAGAATGGCGGACATCCACGTCGGCAGCAGCAAATCGCACAGCGTCGACAGAGCAATGAGCACCGTCGCGGCGAGCAGCTTCCCGAGATATGGCTTCAGATATCGTAAAATTTGCTTCATAAAACTCCTTTCCTTTTTGGGAAACTCTGACGGGATCCTCTGCGGCGGATGCCGGGTATTTTCCGCCGATCCATCGGTTTTTTTGATCTGTCGTTAAAAGCGGGCCTTTCCAAAGTAATTGGCAGCGCAGAGCTGCGCAAAGCAGTGATTGACCTCGTCGTCCGTAAAGCAGGCGTTGAATTTTGCCGAAACGGCCAGCGCCTCGGCGGACAGCGCGAGCTTTCCAAGCCCGGCCAGCTGATCGAAGCCATCCGAGACCTGCCCGCGGCGGCAGAGCTCCTGCACGGCGGAAATGCCGCCGTACTGCTCCATGGCCCGGCGCAGCCGCGGCTGGCGGACGCCCGCCTCCTGCTCGGCGGCGTCCATGGCGCGCAGAAGCGCCTGCGTGAATGCATCCTGTTTCTCCATTTCTCCGCTCCTCCCTCTTCCTTAAAATCATATCGTATCATAGATCCGAAGAATTGCAAGGTTTCTGCAAAAAAAGATATACTTTTTCCACAAAGTTCCGTATAATAAACAGATAACGGCATGGCCTGAAAGGAGAGCGATGGATTTGACGCAATTGCTGCTGCGCCTGTTTGTCAAGGACTACCGGAACACGGAGGATCCCGCCGTGCGCACCCGCTACGGAAAGCTGGCCGGGATCGTCGGCATCGTGTGCAATGTGCTGCTGTCGGCGGGCAAGCTGCTGGCGGGCACGCTGTCCGGCGCGGTGTCCATTACGGCAGACGGCCTGAACAACCTCACGGACGCTGCGTCCTCGCTCGTGACGCTGCTGGGCTTCCGCCTGGCGGAGCGGCCTGCGGATGAGGAGCATCCGTTCGGCCATGCGCGCATGGAGTATCTTTCTGGTTTGTTCGTCTCTGTGCTGATTTTGCTCGTCGGCGCGGAGCTGGCGCGCTCGTCCTTCGAAAAGATCCTGCATCCCGAGCCGGTGGCGTTTTCGGCTCTGAGCTTTGCCGTCCTCGGCGCTTCCATTCTTGTGAAGCTGTGGATGGCGCTGTTCTGCGGCGGACTGAGCCGCCGCATCGGCTCGACCGCCCTGCGCGCCACGGCGCAGGACAGCCGTAATGATGTGATCACTACGGCGGCCGTGCTCATCGGCTGCGTGCTCGGCCATGTGCTACACTGGCAGGTGGACGGCTGGATCGGCCTGCTCGTGGCGCTGTTCATCCTCTGGTCCGGCTGGTCCGCGGCGAAGGATACCATCAGCCCGCTGCTTGGCGAGCCCGCGAGCGAAGAGCTGGTGCAGTCCATCTCCCGGCTCATCCTGTCGCATGAGAAGATCCTCGGCATCCATGACCTCATGGTGCACGATTACGGTCCCGGCCAGTGCTTTGCCAGCGTGCATGCCGAGATGGACAGCCGCGAGGACCCGCTGCTGTGCCACGACGTCCTCGACGATATCGAGCGCGATGCCCTGCGGGAGCTGCGGGTGCACCTTGTCATCCACTATGATCCCATCGTGACGGATGACGCCGAGCTCAACCACATGCGCACCTTTGTGCAGGAAACGATCCGCGCCATTGACCCGGAGCTGACGCTGCACGACTTCCGCATGGTGCGCGGCGCGCAGCACACGAACCTGATCTTCGACCTTGTCATCCCGTATTCCCTCGTCGGGAAGCAGGCGGAGCTCAAGCACCGCATTGACGCGCGCGTGCAGCAGGAGGACCGGAAATATTATACCGTCATCACCTTCGACGAGCCGGTGTGCAGGTCGTGATTTTTTACGGAAACTCTGAATCAATCATCTGCGGCGGATGCCGGATCTTTTTCGTCAATCCATCGGTATGAAAGACTTGAAATATTGCGCAGCCGTTGGCGGCTTTGCCGCCTTACGGATGCGGCATGCCCCTTGCGGGTACACAAAGTATTCCTGCGTTTTCCATACCTCGACTTGCCAAAAAATCTCTCGCCATCCGCTCTTGCTGATTGAATCAGTGCTTCCTGTTTTAGCATGGAACGGCGGTTTTATCAAGCAACCGGCGGTTGAATCGGTAAAACCGGCCGCCGGAATGTGAATTTTCTGTTTCTTTCCCCGCATTTTACTTTTCTTATGTGGGGGATTGTGATATAATTTCGGATGAAAATCCGACGGAAAGGTCTTGCATCCTATGGGAATCATTCAAAAAATCTTCGGCACCCGCTCGGAGCGTGAGGTAAAGAAGCTTATGCCGCTCGTCACGCGCATCGAGTCCATGGAGGACGAGATGAAGGCGCTGACGGACGAGCAGCTGCGTGAAAAGACGGACGAGTTCCGCAAGCGCTATCAGGGCGGCGAGGACCTCGACAGCCTTCTGCCTGAGGCGTTTGCCGTCTGCCGCGAGGCGGCGGACCGCGTGCTCGGTATGCGGCCGTATCGCGTGCAGCTCATCGGCGGCATCGTGCTGCATCAGGGCCGCATCGCGGAGATGAAGACCGGCGAAGGCAAAACGCTGGTCGCCATCCTGCCTGCCTATCTCAATGCCCTGACGGGCAAGGGCGTGCACATCGTCACGGTCAACGATTATCTGGCCAAGCGCGACTCGGAATGGATGGGGAAGGTCTATCGCTTCCTCGGCCTCACGGTCGGCCTCATCGTCCACGATCTCAAGCCGGACGAGCGCCGCGCCGCCTATGCTGCCGATATCACCTACTGCACGAACAACGAGCTCGGCTTTGACTATCTGCGCGACAACATGGCCCTTTATAAGAAGGACATGGTCCAGCGCGGCCATAACTTCGTCATCGTCGACGAGGTCGACTCCATCCTCATCGATGAGGCCCGTACGCCGCTTATCATCTCCGGCAAGGGCGAGGAATCGACAAAGCTCTATGAAATGGCGGACTTCTTTGTCTCCGGCCTGCGCCGCAAGGTGTTTGCCACAACGGATGAGAAGGAGATCCAGGACGACCTCGACTGCGATTACTATGTCGAGGAAAAGTCCCGCACCGTCTCGCTCACGGCCAGCGGCATCGCCAAGGCCGAAAAGTATTTCGGCGTGGAGAATCTGTCCGATGTGGAGAACACGACGCTCGTGCACCACATCAATCAGGCCATGAAGGCCCGCGGCGTCATGAAGCGCGATATCGACTATGTCGTCAAGGACGGCCAGGTCATCATCGTCGATGAATTCACCGGCCGCCTGATGTACGGCCGCCGCTATAACGAGGGCCTGCATCAGGCCATCGAGGCCAAGGAGGGCGTGTCCGTCGCCAGCGAGAACAAGACGCTTGCGACCATCACGTTCCAGAATTTCTTCCGCCTGTATGCCAAGCTCTCCGGCATGACCGGCACGGCCATGACCGAGGAGGAGGAATTCTCCGCCATCTACAAGCTCGACATCGTCGAAATTCCGACGAACAGGCCCGTTGTCCGCGTCGATCACAACGACGTCGTCTATAAGACGGAGGCGGGCAAGTTCCGCGCCGTCATCCAGCAGATCAAGGACTGCCACGCCAAGGGCCAGCCCGTGCTGGTGGGCACCATCTCCATTGAAAAGTCCGAGTATCTCTCGAAGCTCCTCAAGCGCGAGGGCGTGCCGCACACCGTGCTGAATGCCAAGCACCACGAGCGCGAGGCCGAGATCGTGGCGCAGGCCGGTAAGTTCGGCGCCGTGACGATCTCCACGAACATGGCAGGCCGCGGCACGGATATCATGCTCGGCGGCAATGCCGAATACATGGCGCTGTCCGACCTGCGCAAGCAGGGCCTGCCGGACGAGCTGGTGGCAGAGGCCAATTCCTATGCCGAAACGGAGAACCCCGAGATCCTTGCCGTGCGCGAGAGCTACAAGCAGCTGCTGGCGCAGCACAAGGCCGAGATCGCCGAGGAGGCCGCGCGCGTGCGCGAGGCCGGCGGCCTGTTCATCGTCGGCACGGAGCGCCACGAGTCCCGCCGGATCGACAATCAGCTCCGCGGCCGTGCCGGCCGTCAGGGCGACCCCGGCGAAACGCGCTTCTATCTGTCGCTCGAGGATGACATCATGCGCCTGTTCGGCTCCGAGCGCATCATGAATATGATGAACTCGCTCGGTATCGACGAGGACACGCCCATCGACGCCAAGATGCTCTCCAACGCCATTGAGAACGCGCAGAAGAACGTCGAGAGCCGCAACTTCCAGATGCGCAAGAACGTGCTGGAATACGACGATGTCATGAATACCCAGCGTCAGGTCATCTACGAGCAGCGCCAGAAGGTGCTCGACGGCGAGGACCTCTCCTCGACGATCGAGAGCATGATCCACTATGTCATCGACACCGAGGTCGAGGATGCCTTCGCCGGCGCCGACCACTGCGACGACCCGGAGAAGCTGGCGCAGATCAACGCAAAATTTGAGGGCGTCTATTATCCGAAGGGCGCATTTGCCCCGCAGCCCGGCCTGAGCCGCGACGAGGCGAAGGAGCAGCTCTATCCGCTCTTCCGCCAGACCTATGCCGCGCGGGAGCAGGAGTTCGGCGCGGAGCGCATGCGCGAGATCGAGCGCATTATTCTGCTGCGCGTCGTTGACGAATATTGGATGGACAACATCGACGCCATGGAGGACCTGAAGCAGGGCATCCGCCTGCGCGCCTACGGGCAGACCGATCCGGTCGTGGCGTATAAGCGCGAGGGCTTTGCGATGTTCGACGGCATGATCAACGCCATCCGCGAGGAGACCGTCCGCCGCCTGTATCTGTTCCGCCTGCGCACGGAGGAGGATATCCGCCGCAAGCAGGTCGCAAAGATCACGGCGACCGGCGGCGCTGCCGATAAGACCGTCAAGCAGCAGCCCGTGAAGAAGATCAAGATCGGCGCGAACGATCCGTGCCCGTGCGGCAGCGGAAAAAAATACAAGTATTGCTGCCGTGACAAGGACGAGGCCAAGTCATGAGCTTCCGCGTCCATCGAGAAGGAGAGCTGGAATACCTGACGAGCGATGTGCTGGACGGCGCGGCCCACTGCTTTTCCACCCGCTTCGGCGGGGTGAGCGAGGGCGCGCTCGCCAGCCTGAACCTCGGCACGCACCGGGGCGACCGGCCGGAAAACGTGCTGGAGAATTATGCCCGTCTCGGCAGGGCCGTTGGCTTTGCGCCGGAGGAGACCGTGTTCACGAAGCAGGTGCATTCCGCCCTCGTCGAGCGGGTCGGCCGCGCGGACTGCGGCCGCGGCCTGCAGCGGGAGGCAGAGCACGGCGTCGACGGCCTCGTGACGAACGAGCCGGGCGTTGCACTGACAATTTTCTCCGCCGACTGCACGCCCGTGCTGCTGTTTGACCCCATAGCACGCGCCATCGGCGCGGCCCATGCGGGCTGGCGCGGCACGGCGGCGGGCATTGCGGCCCGCGCGGTCGAGGCCATGCAGCGGGAGTTCGGCTGCCGCCCGGAGAACATCCGCGCGGCCATCGGTCCTTGCATCGGCCCGTGCTGCTTTGAGACGGATGCCGATGTGCCGGATGCCATGCGCGCCGCCCTCGGCAGCGAGGCCGGGCAGGCCATCCGCCCCGCCGGAGCGAAATTCTATGTCGACCTGAAGCGGCTCAATGCTATTTGGCTGCGCCGCGCCGGGGTGACGTGCATCGACGTCAGCGCCGACTGCACGGCCTGCCAGCCGCAGCGATTCTGGTCGCACCGCCGCGTGGGCAATGCCCGCGGCTCGCTGGCGGCCATCATCCGGCTGCGGGAGGAGGGCTGATATGAAGCGACTGCTTGTCCTCTGCCTGCTGCTTGCTCTGCTGCTGTGCGCCTGCTCTGCGGCCGGTCAGCCCACGCAGGCCACGCAGCAGCCGACGGAGGAGACTGCGGCCGCCCCGACGGAGACGGCGGCCGCGCCGAAGACGTTCGGCCTGTCCTACCTGCCGGAGCACAGCTTCAACCCCTATACCTGCACGGCAACGGTGAACCGCGCGGCGTTTTCGCTGCTGTATGAGAGCCTGTTCGTCGTTTCGTCGCATTTCCGCGCCGAGCCGCTGCTCTGCGAGAGCTTCACGGCCTCGGAGGACGGGAAGACCTATCGCTATACCCTTGTTTCCGGCGTGAGCTTTTCCGATGGAACGCCTCTGACGGCGCAGGACGCCGCCGCCTCGCTGCGCGCGGCGCAGCAGAGCGCGCTTTATTCCGGCAGGCTGGCGCATATGCTGTCCGTCACGGCGGATGACGACCGCACCCTGACGGTCACGCTCGACACGGCGTATGAGAATTTTTCCCTGATGCTCGATGTGCCCATCGTCTCTGCGGCGACGGTACAGAGCAGCACGCCGCTCGGCACGGGACCGTATTATCTCGACGGCGAGGTGCTCCGGCGCAGCAGCCGCTGGTGGCAGACACAGGCCCCGGCCGTGACGGCCGAGACCATCGAGCTGCAGGCGGCCAAAACGCCGAACGACATCCGCGACAATTTCGAATTCGGCAGCACGGACCTTGTGTACTGCGACCCGAATTCCCCGGCAGCCGTCGGCTACCGCTGTGATTATGAGGCGTGGGAAGCGCCGGCGCCCATCCTGCACTATGTCGGCTTCAACCTCTACAGCGGCTGGTTCACGAATGTCGCGCTGCGCCGCGCCTTCACCTACGGCGTCGACCGCGAGGCGATGACGAGCGCCGTCTATAACGGCTTTGCGCAGGCGGCGACGCTGCCCTGCTCGCCTGCCTCCGACCTCTATGACGCGCAGCTTGCTGCGCAGTATGCCTATTCGGCCACGGCCTTTCAGGCCGCCATCCACAATGCCGGCGTGCCGACGTCCGAGACGGACTGTCCCGTGCTGCTTGTGTGCTCGGACGACCCGGCGCGCGTGCGCGCTGCGGAATATCTGTCCTCCTCCATGCAGGAAAACGGCTTCTTTCTCAAGGTCCGCTCGCTGGGCCGCGAGGCCTATGTGGCCGCTCTGCAGGCGGGTAATTACGACGCCTATCTCGGCGAGGTCCGCCTGACGGCGAATTTCGACCTGTCGGAATTCTTCCGCACGGGCGGCGCGCTCAGCTACGGGGCCGTGGCGGACGCTTCCCTGGCCGGCCTCTGCACGCAGGCGCTGGGCAATTCCGGCAGCTATGCCGACCTCTGCGCGCGCCTGCTCGACACCGTGCCGTTCTGCCCCATTGTGTTCAAGAGCTACGAGGTCTGCGTCAGCCGCGGTGCGATCGCCTCCATCTCGCCGGGTGTGGACTGCGTGTTCCACAACGCCGCCACGGCGCGCACGCTGGCCGATGCCGACCACTCCTATGACGGCGCGGCAGAGCCGTCCACACCGACGGATGTATCGGCCGACCCAGCCGAACCCACGGAGCCGGCCGATGCGGCGGACCCCACGCAGGAACCCTGATATCGATCCCGCCGGTTTCCCCGGCGGGATGAGCTTGCCCAAAACGTGGTTTTGGCAAGCTCTCAAACGAGACCCGTTTCACTGGGCTCTCGTTTGAAAGGGGCTGCGGCTCGCTGCAGCGCACGAAGGGCACGCCCTTCGCACGTTTGCGAGCCGAGCGGTATTTTCTCCGACGTACACGCCGCCGGAGAAAATGATTGCCACTTTCTTTGCGCCTGCGGGCGCAAACTCTGCGAGGCCTTTTTTGATAGTTGATGGTCTGTATCCCGCCGGTTTCCCCGGCGGGATCGTTTTATGCAAAAAAACGGCGCAGAATTAAAATTGTAACAATGCAATGTACGAAAACGCTTGACGAACGGGGAAAAACGTGGTATCCTGAAGTCAGAAGGGAAGCGCGCGATTTCCCAAAAAGAAACGGGGGGCTGACCATGAGACGAACGCTGCTTTGCTTATTTCTGAGCCTTCTCCTGCTCCTCACGGCCTGCGCCCCGGCGGCAGTTCAGACCGAGCCGCCGACGGAGGCTCCTACCCAAGCAACGACAGAGGTTCCTACCGAAGCGCCGACTGAGGCCCCTACCGAAGAGCTGACAGAGGCCTTGCCGGAGGAGACGGAGGCCCCGACGGAGCCGCCGGAGCGTCCGGAGCATACTGTGAAGATTCAGGTTTCCGTGAACTGTGATTGCACGATCACCAACGCGGAGGGGCAGACTGTCCGGCAGGGGGATGACAGCGGACCGGAGGGCGATCTGGCGATTTACAGCACCGGTCTTTATGGCTTTTGTACCGGTACCCTGCCGATGGAGGTGTGGGAGGTTGCGGCCAGTGACAGCTTTACGCTGGAGACGACGACGTCGCCCAGTGCCTTCTGTGCGGAGATCGGGGATGCATTTTATGCCGTGACGGAATGTACCGGCGTTACCCGCATTGAGTTCCGCGACGGCTATATCAAACTGTCCGGCTCGGAAATGACCTATAAGATCCTCACAACCTCCCACGCGCGAGAGCGGCAGTATTTCCGCATCACCGGCACGGGCACGACGGAGATCGAATTCCCGATCGAGGATGTCCTGGCCGCCAGCCCGATCGGCGAGACCTACCGCCTGGAGCGGTGTACGGTTTAAGAGACTGACATTCGGAGCGTGGAGGACGCGTTATGAGAAAATTATCCGGAATTTTTGCGGCACTTCTGCTGCTCCTCTCGGCCTGTGCACCGGCGGCGGTTCCGACGGAGGAGACAACGCCCGAGACGCAGGGCGAGGAGCTCGTTTCCACGCTCAGCATGCTGCCGAAGCAGGCTATCTCCATCCACCGGGCCGAAACTCCGGCGGAGGAGGACACGGAGACGGACAGGACCGATATCGTGTTCGTGCCGTACTATGCGTCTGTCGAGCAGCTGACGAGCAACTCGTGGGTGGACCAGACGCATGTCACAAAGTCGACCGTCCTGAACCTGACAAAGACGGATGCCGTCGAGGTCAAATGGGAGGCAAACGCGCTCCTTGCGGGCGGCCGCTGGGTCACGTCGCAGGAGGAGCTGCAGACGGTCTGCTCCTATCTGCGCAGCCGCGCGGAGGACGGGGTGCTGCACCTGACGGACGAGGCCTGCAGCGCGCCCGCGGAGGCCTTCGGCAATGCGGACTTCTTTGCGGAGCAGAAGCTGCTTTTGATCGACCTCTGCCGTCTGGGCAGCGACACCCTGCTTGACCCGGTCGTTCTCCGCGCGGAGGACGGCACGGTGGACATTACCCTGCGGATGTCCGCGCCGACTGTCGGAGAGGTGCGCGGAAACGGCATGCTCTGCCTGATCCCCGTCCCTTCTGGCTGCACCGGCGCGGAGATCACGCTGTATCCTGAAGGGAAATAAGGAAATGAAACGAGCTGCGCCGGGAGGGACCTGTCCCTTCCGGCGCAGACTGTTGTTATCATGGCAGCTGCTCCCAGATTTGTCATTGCGAGGCCCCGAAGGGGCCGTGGCAATCTCACGCACCAGACTCCGAATTCGCCGAGGCCTGCCTGTTGTCCAACTGGTTTCTGCGAGATTGCCACGTCGGCCTCCGGCCTCCTCGCAATGACAAACCTGTTTGTTTTACGCCGCCGAATTACTACTGCAATACCTGCGACTGCCCATGGCGGTCACTCCCCGTAAAGGGGACGCCGCATCCGTAAGGCGGCAAAGCCGCCAACGGCTGCGCAGTGACCGCCGCTACAGACGTAATCGGTGCACGCTGTTTTAACGATGGCCTGTACGGACTGCAACTGCCTACCCGAGATTCCCACGTCGCTTCGCTCCTCGGAATGACAAGCCTGTTTGCCTCGCGCCACGGAATCACCACATACCTTCCTGCATATTCTGCATATTATTGAAATTAACTGGATATTTTCTGCAAAAATATTGACAAAAAAATAAAATGTGGTATTCTGGATTTACCGAGAGGCACATTGCCAAATAACCGGAAGGAACAGACGGAAAGGAGAAATACGCATGAAAACCCGTAAATTTCTGATATTTGCAGCCCTGCTGCCGCTGCTGCTCCTGCTGGCCGGGTGCGGCGAAAAGCAGGCGTTCAAGCCGATCGTCTTTGTTGCGGGACACTCGGCGGACAGCCTGACGAACGCGGCGGGGGAACGTCTGCAGGGCGATCCGGAGCTGGGCTTTGACAACGACGCCACGACCATGGAGATCGGGGAATCGTACTCTACCAATCTGTCGTACTGCTTTGAGATCCCGCGCACGACGTCCCTGACGCTGCATTCGCAGTATAACCCGGTCATAGAAAGTGCGTCCACGAAGTTCCTGCTGCACAGCGATGCCGTGGAATGCCAGCTGGATGCGACTTATGCCGAGGACGGTGAGCTGACGTTCGAGATCGACGCGGAGTCGTGCAGGCTGCGCGGGGACGACATGGAGTACAGCCTCCTATTCGATTACGGCTGCGAGGACAAGACGACGCTGACCATAAAGGCGGCCGGTTCGCAGGAGGTCACGGTCACATACCGGAACAGAAACGTCGTCATCCAGTCGGACACGGCGTTCACGCTCCGCCAGTTTGCCCCCGGCAGCGACGAAACGGAGCGGTTCTACGATTTTCCGTCGGGCCGCACGGTCATCACGTCCTCCACGCTCGAGGGCGTTACCTGGAAATAAGGCAAAAGGCTCCCGGCCCGGCGGTTTCCCCGCCGGGCCGGTGTTTGTCATCGTCTTTTTGCTTGCATTGCCGGGCGGAGTGTGCTACACTGTAGCTGTATACCTATGGAATAACGGAGAATGTATCATGACCGAATTGATTCAGGAATCCACCCTCGCGGAATACGAGGCATTTGTGCAGAGCCACCCGAAGGGACATTTTGCGCAGAGCTCCCTCTGGGCCAAGCAGAAGCCCGCATGGAAGTGGCGCGTCATCGTCTCGCGCGGCGCGGACGGCCGGATCCGGGGCAGCATCGCCTTCCTGATCCGCACCATGCCCTATATCCACAAAACGATGCTCTACGCCTGCCGCGGCCCCGTCTGCGATCTTGACGACCGCGAGACGTTCGGCGAGCTTGTCGCCGCCGCCCGCGAGCTGGCGAAGGAATATAAGGCCTATGTCATCAAGATCGACCCGGACGTCCCCGTGGAAAACGAGGATTTCCACCGCATGCTTGAGGACTTCGGCTTCCGCACGCGCCACGGCGGCAAGAATTTCGAGGCGATTCAGCCGAAATTCGTCTTCCGCCTCTGGCTCAACGGCCGCACGGAGGACGAGCTCATGGCCTCGTTCCACCAGAAGTGGCGCTATAACATCCGCCTCGCCGTAAAAAAGGGCGTGGAGGTGCGCGTCTGCGGCAAGGAAATGGTGCCGGATTTCGCCCGCATCATGCTCACGACCGGCGTGCGCGACGGCTTCGTCACCCGTCCGCCGGAGTATTTTGCCAACATGCTCGACAACCTCGGCGAGCATGCGCGGCTGTATATGGCCTTCCACGAGGGCCAGCCCATCGCGGGTACGCTGGCCATCCATTACGGCGACAAGGTGTGGTATCTCTACGGCGCAAGCTCGAACGAGCACCGCAACCTCATGCCGAATTATCTGCTGCAGTGGAGCATGATCCAGTGGGCCGTTGAGACCGGCTGCAGCGTCTATGATTTCCGCGGCGTTTCCGGCGATATCTCGGAGGACAACCCCCTGTATGGCCTGTATAAGTTCAAAAAAGGCTTCGGCGGAGATTTCACGGAATTCGTCGGCGAGTACGACCTCGTGCTCAAGCGCACGGCGTGGCTCATCGCCGAAAAGGGCAGTGTGCTCTATAAAAATCTCAACGCGAAGCTCTACCTGCTGAAAAACCGTAAAAAGTGAGGTACGCCCATGAAGGCCTATGTGGTGGAGAAGGAAGCCCTCTCCCATAATATCGAACTGCTGCAGAAAATGGCAAACGGCGTCCCCATCTGGGCCGTGCTCAAGGGCAACGGCTACGGCATCGGCGTGCTGCCGCTGGCCCGCCATCTGGCGGAGGCCGGGATCGACCATTTCTGCGTGACCGAGGTGCGCGAGGCGGAGCTTCTGCGCGAAAACGGCTTTGAGGACGATTCGATCCTGATGCTGCGCTCCACCGGCGACCCGGCGGAGCTGAACCGCCTGATGGACCTGCGGGTCATTCTGACCATCGGCTCGTGGGAGACGGCCTGCGCCATCAACGCCATTGCGGCTGAGCGTGCGGACGTCGTCGAGGCTCATCTGAAGATCGACACCGGCATGGGCCGCTACGGCTTCCTGCCGGAGGATATGGATCACATCCTCGGCGTCTACCGCGAGCAGAAAAATATCGCGGTCAGCGGCGTCTATACGCACTTCAACTGCGCCTTCGGCAGCAAAAAGCTCACGCATCAGGAATTCGAGACCTTCCGGAAGACGGTCTCAGCCATCCGCGAGGCCGGCTTCGAGACTGGGACGGTGCACTGCTGCAATTCGTCTGCCTTCCTGCGCTTTCCGGAGATGCACTGCGACGGTGTACGGCTCGGCTCGGCCATTCTTGGCCGCGTGCCCTTCCACACAAAGCTGCGCCCCGTCGGCTATGCCGAGGCGCATGTGGAGGAGCTGCGCATCCTGCCGAAGGGCCACCCGACAGGCTACGGCGCCATGTGGACTGCGCGCGAGGATACGCCGGTCGCCATTGTCCCCATCGGCTGGTACAACGGCTTCCGCGAGCGCTGCGACGGCGGCATCACACGCTTCCGCGACTGCCTGAGCCTCATTCTGCGCGGCCTGCGCGGGATCTTTTTCCGCGCCCTGCCGCTCGTGGAGGTCAACGGGCATAAATGCCGCGTCGTCGGACAGATCGGCATGCTGCATATCGCAGTTGACGTGCGCGGCATCGAGTGCAAGCCCGGCGACCGCGTCATCGTGCCGATCAACCCGCTTCATGTCAAGGGCATGAAGATCCAGTACCGGTGACGGCTATGCAGTGGGATCCGCAGGCGGTGCGCGCCGCGCTGGCCGCACCGGGGGAAAAGACCTCCCGCAGGCTGCTCTCGGAGCTTTGCGAGGACTTTCGCCGTGAGAAGCCGGAGGAGTGGAAGCAGATCGAGGCGGCGAGCTATTCCGAGCCGGACTGCGCGGCGGCGCAGCGGGCCTATCGGCGGGCGTCTGCCGTTTCGACGGCCCTGCTCGTGCTGGCGCTGGCGGTCGTGATCGCGGCCTTTGTGCTGGGCGATTTCGGAGCGGCCTTCCTGACGGGCTGGGGCAACCGCTATCTGCTGGCCGGGGCGGTGCTGGCCGCCATTTTGCCGGTAGGCACGTTCCTCATCACAGCGCTGGTGTGCAGGCTGGCAGCGGCGCTGCACCCGCTGGCGGGGCTTGCCGTGCAGATGTTCTGGTGCGCCCAGGCATTGGCCGCCAGGGGCCTTGTGCAGGAAAGCCGCAATGTGTACAAAGAGCTGCAAAAGCAGGACCTGCCCGCCGCCCGCAAGGCCGTGGCCCGCATTGTGGGGCGCGATACCCAAAACCTGACGGCGGAGGGCGTGACCAAAGCCGCTGTGGAAACCGTGGCCGAAAACGCCAGCGATGGCGTGATTGCCCCGCTGCTGTACATGCTGCTGGGCGGCGCGCCGCTGGCGCTGACCTATAAGGCCATCAACACGATGGACAGCATGCTGGGCTACAAAAACCAGAAATACCTGTATTTTGGCCGTGCCGCTGCCAGATTGGACGACGTGGCCAACTATCTGCCCAGCCGCCTGGCCGGGCTGCTGTGGGTGGCCGCTGCCGCCCTGACCGGCAGCAGTGCCCGCGGCGCATGGAAGATCTGGCGGCGGGACCGCCGCAACCATGCCAGCCCCAACAGCGCCCAGACCGAAAGTGCCTGCGCCGGTGCCCTGGGCGTGCAGCTGGCAGGCCCCGCCTACTATTTTGGCGAGTATTATGATAAACCCACCATTGGGGATGCGCTGCGCCCCGTGGAACCAAAGGACATTTTGCGGGCCGACCGCATGATGTATGCCGAAAGCCTGCTGGCTTTGGTGTTGGGCATTGCCCTGCGCCTGCTGGCGCTGGCGATGTAACAACGAAAAGGGGAGAACGGAATGGAACTGGTACATGGCGGTGATTGGGCGGGCTACCGCGCCCGCTTTGGGCATGATGCGCTGGATTTTTCGGCCAATGTCAGCCCGCTGGGCCTGCCCCAGGGCGTGGCGGATGCCATCGTTGCGGCACTGCCCACTGCGGACCGCTATCCGGACCCCCTTTGCCGGGAGCTGCGCACGGCACTCAGCCGGGCGGAACAGCTGCCGGAACCGTGGATTTTGTGCGGCAACGGGGCGGCGGATCTGATCTATCGGCTGGGGTGGGCGCTCAAGCCCCGCCGCGCCCTGCTGCCCGCCCCCACCTTTGCCGAGTATGCCGCCGCACTGGAAAGCGTTGGCTGCGAAGTAAAGCGGGAAACCCTGCATGAGGCCGATGATTTTGCCGTAACGGAAGCCTTTGTGCAGGCAGTGAACCAGAGCATTGACCTGGTGTTTTTGTGCCAGCCCAATAACCCTACCGGGCAAATTACCCCGCCGGAGCTGGTGCAGCGCCTGGTGCGCCGCTGTGCGGACTGCGGGGCCGTGCTGGTGGTGGATGAGTGCTTTCTGGACTTTTTGCAGCAGCGGGATGCCCTGACGGCCAAACCGCTTTTGCAAACCGCGCCCAACCTTGTTATTCTGAAAGCGTTCACCAAATTGTACGCCATGGCCGGGGTGCGGCTGGGGTATGCCTTGTGTTCCAACACCGCACTGCTGGCCAAAATGCAGGCCGCAGGCCAGCCGTGGGGGGTATCCAGCCTGGCGCAGGCTGCGGGCGCTGCCGCTTTGCGGGAAACCGCCTATGCCGATGCCGTCCGCGCCCTGATTGCCGACCAGCGTCCCAGACTGGCGGCCGGGCTGCGGGCACTGGGGCTGCAGGTGATCGAGGGCAGCGCCAACTACCTGTTGTTCCGTGCGCCAGAAACGCTGGGCGCGGCGCTGCAGCAGCGGGGCGTCTGCCTGCGCAGCTGCGGCAATTACCCGGGGCTGAGCGCCGGCTGGTACCGCACCGCCGTGCGCACCGCGCCGGAAAACGAACAGCTGCTGCAGACCATGC
>ERZ773193.2405-NODE-2405-length-20076-cov-3.266121_pt1 | contig 20076 bp, 14 predicted proteins | sample MGYA00511110_ERZ773193 | MGnify/ENA primary metagenome ERZ773193 (study PRJEB29015, sample SAMEA2737784) | human gut metagenome | biome: human gut; feature: human-associated habitat; material: faeces | place: China | collected 2012 ...
GGTCAATGCACTGCTTCCACTGTTTGAGGATGAGCTGGATCTGCTGGCGCAGAACCGGAAGAAATTTGAGGAAAAAGGGATCACAGCGATTGTATCGGACGCAGAAAGCGTTGCAATCTGCCGGGATAAGTACGGCTTTTTCTCCCTGCTGCAGAAAAACGGACTGCCGGTGCTGTATACGAGCGCATCTCTGGAAGAGTTTGACTCGGATTACGCGGAAGGAAAGATTGCGTTCCCGGTATTTGTAAAGCCTGTTCGGGGCTGCGGAAGCGTCGGCATCAGCCGGGTGGACAACCGCGAGCTTCTTGGTGTGCTGTGCCGTTATAGCAAAGAGCCGCTGTTGATCCAGCAGTATGCGGACGGTGAGGAATTCGGCGCGGATATTTACGTCGATTTGATTTCCAAAAAACCGGTAGCTATTTTTACGAAGAAAAAAGTGCGGATGCGGGCGGGCGAAACCGAAAAATCGATTTCCGTCAAAGATCCTGCGCTGTTTGAAGTGATTGAAAAGACGGTTTCCGCGCTTTCGCTGGCAGGTCCGATCGACATGGATATTTTCCGGATTGACGGCAAATATTATATTTCCGAAATCAATCCGCGGTTTGGCGGCGGCTATCCCCACGCATGGCACTGCAACGTGAGGTTCCCGGAGCTGATCGCGAAAAATCTGCTCGGCGAGGAAAATGAGCCGCAGATCGGCGCATACGAAGCGGACATGTGCATGATGAAATATTCCGACGAGATCGTGCGGAAGCTGTGAGACGCAGTGAAATAAAAATCCATGCTTCTGAATCAAAATGGCATGGATATAAACAATAGAATGCACGCTCTGCGAGCATTCTATTGTCATGAATAAAAAAGACATGTTAGAATGAAGGGAGAAATGGAGCAGATGACGGAACTTGAAGCTGAGCGTCGGCATAGATACCGGGTTCGGAGCATCCGGGAGGATGATTACGGCTGTGAAGAGCGTCCGGAGGGCGTTTGGCCGACCGTGCTTGTTGAACTGGAGGATGAAAACGGACAGCTCCGTCTGCTCCGGCAAAAGGATCACTATCTGTATGAACAGCAGATCGAGGAGGGCGATCAGGTGATTCTGGAACAGGAGATTCTGAAAAGAATAGAATAATCTGGGAAAGGCTAACAAGAGGGGAAAGGATAATGAAAACAGAAGGGAAAAGAAACCTGCTGAGACAGCCGGATGAGATCAGGCTGATGACAGGCGGTGCGCAGACGGAGCAGGAGACCGCGCCCGATGCAGCTGCTTTCAGAGCAGGTGACGTTACAGTGGAGCTTGCGGAAGCCGACGGCAGCCTTGCGGTATTCGTGCAGGCACAGAACACACCGGTTCGGGAGCTTGTGCTTACCTGGAAAGCTATGTTTGGCGGGGCGGGCGAGGTGCTCGGGGACACCTGGGAACGCGGTTACGGTGATCTGGAATGGAAAAAGGAAGCAGATCATATCGGAATGCCGTGGTACTTTTTCCGGCATGAAGCGGGAAAATGCCTGGCATTTGGTGTAAAGGTGCGTCCATCTGCCATGTGCTGGTGGGAAAAGGACGGTGCGGATGTAAAGCTGCATCTGGACGTGCGCTGCGGGACGTACGGCATGAAGCTTGGCGGACGGAAGCTGGAAGCTGCAAGGGTCGTTATGGCGTCCTATGTGCTGGAAGAAACCGATACGCCGGTAGAAGTATTTGAAGCCTGCAGGGCGTTTTGCAGCGAGATGTGCGACGATCCCGACTGTAGAGATACTGTAATTTACGGCGGGAACAACTGGTACTATGCCTATGGAAAAAGTTCCGCAAAGGAAATTCTCGGAGACAGCGCATATCTTGCGGAGATGACGGAGGGTATCGAAAACCGCCCGTTTATGGTGATGGATGACGGCTGGCAGATTGATCACAGCGATTCTTATAACGGAGGTCCCTGGCGGGGTGGCAATGCGGATTACGGGGACATGGGAGAGCTCGCTGCGCAGATGAGGGCAAAAAATGTGCGCCCCGGCATCTGGTTCAGACCGCTGTACGATCATTCTGCGGATATTCCGGCAGAGTGGAGACTGGAGCGCAATGCAGAGGTGTTCGATATTTCTGTGCCAGAGGTTCTGGAACATATCGCACAGGATATCAGACAGCTTGGAGACTGGGGATATGAGCTGATCAAACACGATTTTTCGACCTATGATATCTTTGGCTGCTGGGGATTTGAGATGGGGACCAGGCTGACGAATGGCAGCTGGCGCTTCCATGACCATACGAAAACCACGGCAGAGCTGATCGTTCGTTTTTATGAAGTCATTCATGAAGCAGCAAAGCGCGAGGATCGTCAGGACGTCCTGATTCTTGGCTGCAACTGTATCGGACATCTGGGCGCAGGGCTGATGCAGGGAAATCGTACCGGAGACGATACAAGCGGTGTAGAATGGGAAAGAACCCGGAAAATGGGCATCAACACGCTAGCCTTCCGGATGCTGCAGCAGGGGACGTTTTACGGGGCGGATGCAGACTGCGTCGGAATCACAGAGCATATTGACTGGAACAAGAACCGACAGTGGATGGAAGTGCTTGCAGAAAGCGGGACGCCGTTTTTTGTATCGGTAAAACCGGGATTTCTGAACGAGAGTCAGAAGGAAGAGTTAAAAGAAGCATACCGGAAGGCATCACAGCCGCACCCGGCAGCAGTGCCGCTGGACTGGATGGAGACAAAAACGCCTGAAAAATGGCAGACCTACGCCGGCAGAAGAGAATACAATTTTTAAAAAGAAAGAAGCCGCTGCACGAGCAGCATGTATAAAACCGTGCCGCCGACGATGGAGAGCAGCAGGATCACATTGTTCAATTGCGGATTGAGACTGACTCCCCGTCCTGAACGGTAGTAGGCATAAGCTACAGCAATAAAACTCAGTCCGACGAATAAACCGAACAGGGTATTTTGTGAAAAAAAATTCTTTTTCTTCGAAGGTGCCATGTATTTTTCTTTATCCTTACAATAAATCGGCTTGTTTACGCAGATAGATCTTTTCTCCTTCTGTCAGCGGACTGTCGGCCGACAGGTAGTTGAACCTGCAAAGATTTTTGAGCCGTACTCCGTATTGCTGTGAGATGCTGTACATGGTATCTCCGGCTTTTACACGGTGGAATTCGTATCCCCGTGCCGCTTTGCTCTTTTTCTTTTTCAGGAAGACCAATTGACCGGGGTCCAGGGTACTGCTGGATTTGTCGTTGTATTGTAATAATTTTTTAAGTTTGATTCCGTAATAACCGGCAATTTTTTCAAAAGAATCGCCCGGCATCGTTTCTATACAGATAATGCCATTGCGCATTTCTTCGCGGTTACGGTAGTTGGTATTACTCGGGTGGTCCTGGGTTGCTACACTTTGGGCAAATTCTTCTGCAGTGATCGTCGGCGGTGTACCCCGTCTTTTGATCGAGCGGTCGAATTTGTACAATTCTTCTTCTTCGATGATTTTAATCAGCATATTGGCATATTGCGGGTTGGTCGCATATCCGGCGGCTTTCAACCCCTTCGCCCAGGCTTTATAATCTGTAGTAGGAATACTGAATAAACCGGCATAACGGGGACGGCTAGTCAGAAAATCACTGTGGTCGATCCACGATTGTTCGATATTTTTATATTTCCGGAAACATTCGTCCCGGGTATCGTCGTCCATGGTATATGTATCGCCGTTCCAGGTTTCGTGGCATTTGATCCCGAAATGGTTATTGGCATTGACGGCCAGTTCCGATTCGCCGCAACCGGATTCGAGAATACCTTGTGCAAGCGTGATACTGGCCGGAATTCCGGTCCGTTCCATTTCACGGATAGCTATATGTTTGTATTTGCGGATAAACTCTTTACGTTTGTCTGCCATAACATTAAAGCTGATGAGCAACAGACTAAACAATACCAATATTTTCATACTCTTTTTCATAACACTCACTCGTTGGCGTCAGGCATTTACCTGGCAAAAGATAAATGCTGATTTTTCAATTTCCGGTTTATAATTATTCTGTATCTTAGGGGGGTAAAAATAGTAAAAAATAGTGATGGATAAAAGAGAACTGAAAATAGATTATTTTGTGTGCCGGAATTCAGTGCCCGCAGGCTATGAGGAATTGTCCGAAAAAGCTCTGGCTGCTGCCGGAAAAGCTTATTGCATCTATTCCGGTTTTGCTGTCGGAGCGGCTGTTTTGCTGGAAAACGGTACGATCGTTTTAGGCAATAATCAGGAAAATGTGGCTTATCCCAGTGGACTATGTGCAGAACGGACGGCTTTATTTTATGCTGGTGCTGCTTATCCGGATGTTCCGGTCAAGGCATTGGCTATTACAGCTTGTTTTAAAGGGCGTCCCAGAAAAGAGGTCGTTTCTCCTTGCGGGGCTTGCCGGCAGGTGATGGCGGAAGTAATCCGGCGTTACGGCCGGGATTTTGATGTACTGATGATAGGTGAAGAAGAAACGGTAGTGATAAAAGCCTCTTCCTTGTTGCCTTTTAGTTTTGAATATATAGGCTGATCCGCTAACCGGGGCCCGAAGTTTTTACACCGCCTCTACCTGAATTTTTCCTTTCGGGGTAGGAGTAAATACCAGGCGTTTGTGCAGAAGGGTTTGGTTGTTGAAATCGATCACCAAAGCCGGATCGATGGTTTTCCCATTTATCCGGATTTCAAAATGTACGTGGTCGGTGGTGGCCCGGCCTGTTTCGCCGGTAATAGAAACCGGAGTACCTGCTTTTACATGATCGCCCGAACGGACCAGGTGTTTGGAATTATGGGCGTATACCGTTTCCAGGCCGTTGTAATGACGCACGACGACTACGTTGCCATAACCCCGGCTCCAACCTGTCATTCTGACGATTCCGTCGAAAGCTGACAGAACGGTGTCCCGGCGATTGATTTTCAGGTCCATGCCGGTATGATTTCTTCCATTCCGTCGTCCATAAGGAGATAATACCCTTCCGCCGGGCAGGGGAAAAACAAAAGCACCCTCTTCCAGGTCGGCCAGGTCTAATACCAATTCGGGCTGGCGGACGAAAAATTGATCGTCTGCATAACCGACCATCGTTTTTTCGATCCGGTTAAAAGAATCCCGGACTTCTGGTTTCGGTTCGAAGAATTCGACGGGCTCCGCTTTATAAAAAGCATATTCGATCGGAGAAGTTGCTAAAAGACTGTCTGGGATAGTAAATACAGGAACAGGGGTATAAGTTAACTGAGTGGGAATTGTGGCTTGACGTGAACAAGAATAAAATCCTGCCAAACTCAAAATAACAGCAACCAGTGCTCTGTTGTGCAATCTCATACTGTATCTTTTTGGTGAATATTAAGTTAGAAATGACTGTTTTTACCATTAAAAAGACAAATTAGATCATTCCTGAAACGCAAAGATAATTGAAAAAGTTTCAAAACCTACTGATTGTCTATAGATTACAACTTTATTTAACATGTTAACGTTTTCTGTTAAAGCATTGTTTTCGTTGCTTTTACCTGTTTATTTTTAATGAATTGAAGTTATTTGTACTACCTTTGTGCCCACTTTTAAATTAGGAAAAACGGGTTCGGATTTTAATAAATCGACTATGGAATGGATAAATAGTATATTGATAGAGCACAGTGTCATACAAGCTGTTGTTGTGATTGCTATGATCTCGGCTTTAGGATTGGCTTTGGGAAAGATCAGCGTCTACGGGGTTTCGCTGGGGGTTACTTTTGTCTTTTTTGTTGGAATTGCGGCCGGACATTTCGGCTTATCGATAGATCCCCAAATGTTGAATTATGCCGAGAGTTTCGGATTGATTATTTTTGTTTATGCTTTGGGATTGCAGGTCGGACCTGGTTTTTTCGGTTCGTTCCGGAAGGGAGGTATGACATTGAATATGCTTGCATTTGCTGTGATCCTGGTGGGCACGGCAATGACTTTGGGCCTTCATGTGGTGACAGGCGTGTCGTTGCCCGATATGGTTGGTATATTGAGTGGTGCTGTGACCAATACCCCTGCTTTGGGGGCTGCACAGCAAACTTTGAAGCAGATGCATATCGATGCGGCTGATCCTGCTTTAGGGTGTGCGGTGACCTATCCTTTAGGAGTGGTCGGTGTCATTCTGGCGGTTATCGTATTGCGTAAGATGTTTCCTCGCCGGACGGCAGAAACCGTTGTGGCAGAAGATAAAGGCAAGCACACTTTTATTGCCGGTTTTGAAGTCCGCAATCCCGGAATTTTTGGGAAGAATGTAAAAGAAGTAGCTCACCTTGCGGCACATCGATTTGTTATTTCACGCTTATGGCGCGATGGGAAAGTGACGATCCCCACTTCCGATACGGTATTGCTCGAAGGAGACCGTTTGCTGGTGATTACCACCGAGGCTGAGGAAGAATCGTTGCGTATCCTTTTCGGTGAAGAGGAAAAGGTGGATTGGAATAAAAAGGATATCGATAGCCAGTTGGTTTCTCAGCGTATTGTCGTGAGCCGTTCGGAGATCAATGGAAAGAAATTGGGATCCTTACGTTTGCGTAATCATTATGGTATCAATATCACCCGTATATATCGGGCTGGGGTACAGTTGTTGGCAACTCCCGGGCTGGTACTGCAATTGGGAGATAAATTGACCGTTGTGGGCGAAGCTGCTGCTATCAGCAATGTGGAGAAAGTGTTGGGAAACCGTATTATTAGTCTTAAAGAACCGAATCTGATCGCCGTATTTGTGGGGATTGTGTTGGGTTTGGCTGTCGGGGCTATTCCCTTTTCTATCCCCGGAGTCAGTTTCCCTGTCCGTTTGGGAATAGCAGGCGGACCGATTATCGTCGGAATTCTGATGGGGGCGTTCGGACCGCGTTTACATATGATTACTTATACGACCCGGAGCGCCAATCTGATGCTCCGGGGATTGGGACTTTCCATTTACCTGGCTTGTCTGGGGTTAGATGCCGGGGTACATTTCTTTGAGACGGTGTTTCGTCCCGAAGGGCTGCTGTGGGTAGCTTTGGGATTTGCGATCACTTTTGTGCCCGTTGTCCTGGTGGCCGTTATCGCTTTGAAATTGATGAAAATAGATTTCGGTTCCCTGGCAGGGATGTTGTGTGGAAGTATGGCCAATCCGATGGCGTTGAATTATGTCAATGCGACCGTCGAGGGAGATAATCCGGCCGTATCTTATGCGACGGTATATCCGCTGTCCATGTTTATCCGTGTGATTTTTGCTCAATTGATCTTAATGTTGTTTTTGTAGATTGGTTCCGGGGTCGATTTTTTGATAATGCTGCCCCATCGCAAAGTGAAGTGCTCCCAAAAAGTTTTATGTCCGACTTTTTGGGGAGCACTTCATTTTTGGGGATTACTTCTTTTTCGGGACTTTGTTTCCGATAGGGAAACAGGTATTTTATTTCAGGTATTCCGTAACGAATGCACGCAATTTTTCAGCTCTGATGTTCTTGGCTAAAATGCGGTTGTTTTCGTCCAGTACGATAATCGACGGCACGGCATCGATGTTGTATTGTTTCACTACTTCGCACTTCCATCCTTTCAGCGAAGAGACATGCGTCCACGGCATACCGTCTTTCTTGATAGCCTGTACCCAGGGTACCTTACGTTCGTCCAGCGACACGCTGACAATAGCAAGACCTTTGTCCTTGAAGTCATTGTAGAGTTTCACCATGTTGGGATTTTCCATGCGGCACGGTCCGCACCAGGAAGCCCAGAAATCGATAATTTTCAGTTTCCCCTTCACGCTGTAGAGCGACACTTGTTTTCCTTCTGGAGTGGTCAGGGTAAAGTCGGGAGCGGTAGCGGCGATACCCACTTTCTCCAAGTCAGCGATACGTGCCTCCAATAGTTTCCCCGGAGCTGTTTCCTTTGCTTTCTCAGAAAGCAGGCTGTAAATCTGTTTCAGCGGTTCCAGTTCCATGATACGTTCCGAACCGGCGGTCTGCAGATAGGCTGCCAGCACATTGTCTGCATTCTTGCGGACGATGTTGTTCATCTTGTCAAAGGCAGCCTGCTGCACTTTGTTTGCTTTGGCCTTCAGCTCGTGGGATGTCTTGAAATGCTTTTGGGCAGCTGCTTCCGATGCTTTTTTATTCAAAGCCCGGCTTTCAGCATTGGCATCGGCTACAATTTTCTGATAATCATTGTAAATATCCTGGAGTTTTCCTCCACGGATATCGCCGGCTCCGTTACGGGTCAGATTCGCGGTATATTCCATGCCCGGTTCGAGTATCATGACAAAACCGCCCTCATAACCGGCAATCTTCAACAAGGCGACTACCGGCTCCTGCAAATTGCCGGTCAGGGCAAACCGGTTGTTTTCAAACTTTGTCTGTGCCAAAGTATCCATGCCTTCCACTTGTTGGGTCAGCACAAGCAATTCCCCTTTGTCAAGCTCTATATTTCCTTGGATATGGAATGTCTGGGCTGCAAGAAAGGAAGTTGCCGCTAACAGGAAAATACATGTCAATAAATACTTCATGATTCAAATTGAATTAAATGGTTTGTTTTTAATAGGGATTATCTTTTAAATAATCCCAAATCGATGCTTAATGCCACCTGCCATGTATTCTTTAAAAGACTGTCCTTCTCCGGAATCAAATAGGCAAAGTCTGCTTTGATGTGGTGACAACCGACACCGCATCCCAACGTGCCGTAGCGTTGCAGTTTGTTGTCCTGTTCGCCGTAGTGATAACCGCCACGAATCGCTACAATCTGCAAAAGAGTGTATTCCACTCCGACACTTCCGCCCCAATTGGTATTGGGTAACACCTGGCAAGCCACATCCAAGGTTCCTTGCAGACGGTGTTTGTCTGTAAATACGTGGTCGATCATACCGCCGGCGGCAACCTTGGAAGCCTGGTCATATTTACCGTAGCCGTAATCGATCTTGGTGCCGAAATTGGATGCCTGCAAACCGACAGCCCACTGCGACTGTTCCCAATTTTCAAAATTGCGTCTATAATAAAGCCCCAGATCAAATGCAACGGCATTGGCAACATCGTCCTTATCAAGACCACTCATATCCGAACGGATAAAACGGGCTGTTGCTCCTACAGACAAATCATCTGTCAGTTTACGGGCATAACCTACGTCCACACTCCAATCTTTGGGAGTAAAAGTTCCGGCATCATTGCCTTCCTTGTCCCATATATTGGTCTCCGAATGGTTGAACCAACGGAATCCGGCGGTAATTCCCTGTTTCTCGTCCAGATTCCAATAACCGGCCACCCCATGTAAATTGCTCCCCTTGGACAATTCGCGCAACCAGGGAGTAAAGCTATAACCGATCTCGGCTTTTTGGGTGGAAAAAATACTCTTGGCTGCATTACGGTATATTGAGAAAGCATTGGCAGTTGCCGCCACTCCCGAGTTTCCCATACCTACTCCGCGAACATCGGGCGTAAGTTCAGGAAATTGTGCCGCCCCTGTGCTTTTTTGTCCAAAAACAGCGAGACTTCCAAATGCAAATATCGCTATCAGGCTATATTTTAATCTGTTCATATCCTTACAATTTTATAATGTTTTTGGTGATTGTTTTATTGTTGCAGTAGAGTTTCAAAGTATAGCTTCCTCCGTCCACCTTGCTTAAATCCAACTCTCCGGCTTTATGTAAAGAGGCTGTCACCTTGCGTTCCAGAACCAAATTACCGGAAGCATCGTACAGACAGGCTCTCATTTCACCGCTAAAGGTCATGCTGGCACGGATAGTCAGAATATCCACCACAGGATTCGGGTACAATTCAACCTCTTGAAGCAGTTCCGGCTGCAATTTAATGGAAAGCTCGGTTGTGCTTGAAAGCCCTCCCCGGTCTGTCACCGTCAATTTTACAATGTGGTCTCCGGCAATGCAATTCCTGTTGTTCACTGTCAACATGATGGTTCCGTCTTGTTTGGTGGCAGTGACACTCTTGCTGGGGTCTTCCAAAACATAGTCCAAATCGGTTCCGTCTTCCGTATCGCTAACTGTATAGACATATTGGGCTGTCGAACCATACGGTATGATTTGCACTCCTTCTATTGGCTTTTGTGCTGTAATTACCGGGAGGAAGTTTATAGGCTCATCGCTCAATGCCAGCAACGCATTCACACATCCTACACCTAACTTGCCCTTATATTCCGGATTATAGTCATCAATAGGCTTCACACCGCGCTTCAGGCGATATTCCACTTCGTATGGAGTCAACCCTTCGCGGGCAAACTTCGATACAATCAAGGCTGCCACTCCCGCAGCCACAGGTGTTGCCTGCGAAGTTCCCACCAATTCCAGGTAGTTATTGTTTCTGGCACAGCTCCACATCTGCCAGCCATATCCGTTTCCGCCTCCGGGTGCTGCAATATCGACCCACTCTGCATAATTGGAATAATCGCTTTTCTTAAAGGCAGGGTCGAGGGCTGCGACTGCGATAACATTATCCAGCGAAGCAGGATAGTGGCTCTCCGGCTCGACTCCGTCATTACCGGCAGAACCGAATACAATACCGCCCCGCATCGGTCCTGTCTGATTTCCGTTTTCGTCGATACCGGCATTCTTTACAAAATAATTGACAGCATCCTGCATGACTTCGGCAACCGAGCCTCCGGCGATAAACCAACTGTTCGTACAGATTACGGCTCCGTGGTCGGCTCCGTATTTGATGCTGGCAGCAGGATTGCCGTTATTGAACGGACAGCACATAAAACGTACTCCGTTGTCAGGGGTGTCACCGCCGGCAACGCCACAAATACCCACGCCGTTATTGTTCTTGGCTGCCAATATACCGGCAACATGGGTACCGTGATCATCCTCCGCAACTCCGGTAACAGGATTCGCTCCGATTCCATGCCAGTCACCTTGATAACCGTTCCCGTCGTTGTCTCCCCAAGGATCCTGATTAAATTCTCCGGGATTCTTCCAAAGATTGTCCCGCAAATCTTCATGGTTAAGGTCAACCTTGGAGTCCACCACATTTACAATCACTTCCGGCTTTCCTTTTTCAATCTCCCAGGCATCCAGAATGCTGATGTCTGCACCTGCCAGCATCCCGTTGCTGCCGTCATTATAGAGATGCCATTGTCGGGGCAGATACGGGTCATTATAAGGTAACGATACCGACTCTGTCTTCCCTTTGTAAATAGGTTCTACAATGGAAACATTAGGCAGTTCTGACAGTGCCTTCATTGCCTCTGCCGTAGGGATATTCTCGTCGAAAGACACCTGATACCACAGATGAAGGCCTGCCTTCCGGGTACGTGCTTCGAACTTCCCGGCATGGGGGAATACCCGCTCCAGGCGGGTACCTCCCAATTGCCGGATAACGAAGTTCAACTGTCCGTTGTCCGTATCCACTCCGCTGCGGGTGGTCACAATCTGCAAATCCTCCGGCAGCTCTTTGAATTTGATGTTCACTTGCCCCTTTACCTGTCCGGCGGTATTCGCTACAACCGACCAGTCGTCTTTGGGAACTTCTGTGATTACGCCCTCTTGCTGGCATCCTGCCAACCCCAATAAAAGCAAATATACTATCTTTTTCATCTTTGAATGCGATTAATAAAGGTGAAACACATATCCTTGATGGGACCGAATCCCTCGAAAATACGGGAGGTCTCGATATCTCCTGCCGTTGTCAAAGTCAGCTCGTGCAGTTCTCCTTTGTCTCCCTTGTCTACAGCAAGTGCCAGACAGCGTTGCATATAATTCCATTCTTCGGTAAGTTGGTGATCTTCCGTGATGCGGAATTGCATTTTTGTAATGGGACTTCCTGCATCATACAGTTCGTATGTTTCCAGACTTGCCACATTGAACAGATACACCTTGGAGTCTACGGTATAGAAAAACTGGTCAGGGAATGCGCTTGTCGTGGCAAACTGCGAATCCTTGTTAATCGGCAATTCCCCGATAGAGTCGCCTGTAATGGTCTGTTCAGTGCTAAGACGGTAAATCCAATAGCTTTGGTCCTTGGTATCCTTGACAATAGCCATTGCAATTCCATCCTTATGCTCTTTGTCCTTGTTGTCCGTTCCCATCCATATCACTTCTTTGCCGGTCCAGTCGTTATATTCTTCGGGGAAAAGCGTAATTTCACCTCCTCCGCCCAAATTGAAATAAAGAAACTTGTCTCTTTCATCATCCCAGAAACACAGGTAGCTACTCTTTTGAGATTTTGCAATCAAATCAACTTGGTAGGTTTCATTCAGTTCTTGTGCTATTTCGGGAACCTGAAATTTACCTCTTCCGCTATTAAAAGTTGAGTAATAAAAACGTTTGTTTTCATCTACCAATATCACGGCACCGCCACTGCTGGGAGACCCATCCAATCCGTATGCCACTTTGGTATTATTCTCAGTGATAACTTCCGGCAAAATATCATTCTGCTTCTTTTCCACCTTCATTTCAAAAGGAAACAATGCCCAGACACTGTCAGGAGAAGCAATATAAAGCCACTCCGGAGCATTTCCGTTTCCGGTGATTACCGGTGCATATACCAACTCGGTAATATCTTTAAAACGTTTTTTATACCCCAATGCCGTATAAGCGTCCTCCGTGAAGAAATAATTCAACGAATCAGGGTCTTCCACGGCAGAAATGCGGGAGTCTTCTTTATCCCCGTTCAATACCAACCAACTGTTGATATACGGATAAACGGTCTTAATATGCAACTCTTTGTACGAACTGACATTCGTCTGCTTGTCCGTCAGGGAGAACACGATATCGAAAGCAGAGGATTTCTTAGGTGGGAATGTCAGCCTTAAATCCCTGGTCGTGATGGTATCGGTCACTGTTTTTTTGTCTTTGCTGTAGCTGACCAGCCACAAGAACTCCAGGTTTTCTTCGTTGGTTGCCTGGCTCTGTGACAAATCAACGGTGTAATCTACATACATCGTATCCACAGGTGGCTGCTTGAACCGGTAATAGCCGTCCTCACTTTCAGGCAATATCTTATAAGTGACCTCGTTAATGTCCCTATATTTATAATTGCCTTTGTCCTCATAGCATCCGGTCAACCCTCCGATTAAGAGGGCTGCCAGCATGAATATTGATATTGTCTTTTTCATAATCCTATTATATTAAATTTACCAAGAAGCCGGAAAATCAAACGGTGTCGGATTTGCACCGGCATATTTCTTCATAAAGTCTTCGTATGTATTGGCGTATGCCTCGGTCAAGGTTGCATGTCTTGCAGGCCAGTCGCTTGGATTTCCCCATTCAGAAGGAGCTCCCAAGAACCAACCGTCAACATTACCATAATTCATAGGCATCAAAGTAATCCATATAAACACCCGTTTCGCTTCCGAGTATTCTCCCAAATAAGGCAACTCATCCCAATAGGATGGTTTGGTATCAACCTCCGGGAAAGTGAATCCATAAGGAGCGTCCGGATGAGCACTGTTGTAGGCTGCCAGTTCATAGCGGAAAATGGGGTTCCAATCTGTCCAGTTTGCCCATTCCTGATATGTTGCACCATACATCGGCATTATCTGCTGCATGAATGCCTCTTTTTCCGGAGAATAGTCGCCTAAATAATAGCTCTTTTCAGCCCACCATCCCGGAGCGGAAACCGGCAATTCAAGCTGGCTGTCCGGATGTTCTTCGTTGTATGCGTTAATAGCATCGCGGATGGCACCCATGACATTATCCATGCTCATATTCTGGTTCACCAAAGGATTGATGTTGCATTCGCCGTAATACATCTGCTTTGTCAATACGGCAACAACCGCAATGTCCCGTTTGATATCCGAATATTCTCCCAGATAAGATTCTCGGAAATCCCACCATTCCGGACGTCCTTCTATCGGAAAATCAAAGGCAAGCGGAGCTTCCGGATGTTCTGCATTGTATTGTTCCAACAACACCCGCAGCACCGGATTGGCATAATCCCAGGTGCCGTCTTTGATTTGATAATCACTGCGCGGGAAAAGTTCGCGGACAATGAATTCCTGTTTCTCGGGCGAGAAAGCTCCCAACAGGGACTCACGCCACCAGGACGACTGCACGGTAACAACCGGGAAAGAGAATTCGGAGATACCCTGTTCCGCAACTGCATCCCTGAACACCAGATTCCAGTATTCCAATTTACTGTTGTTTGCCAAGGTCTCACCCTCTTCACTCAGCAGATTCTTGATAAACTCATGCTTTTCTTCCGAAAATTCACCCAGGAATTTCAGCTGTTTGTCCCACCATACCAATTTTGTCGTTACCGGAAATTTGAATTTCTTCCGGTCTTCCGGTGCTGCATTGGCATTGAATTCATCCAGAGCTTCGCGCAACTCCAGATTGTATTTGTCCGTCTCGTTCCACATGTGGTTGTTTTCCTTGCTGAATGCCTGTTTGGAAACCGTTACCATAAAAGCATACTTTTCTTCGTCAAATTCTCCGAGCCACTCCTGACGTTCGTCCCAACCTTCCGGTTGTTCATACACATCCTTGATATCCAGGCGCAATATGGATTTTTCCACAACACCCTTGTCAAAGAACGCCCCCTTCCCTTCCGTATCGACCGTAATTCCGACCGTATAGGTCCCTCTTGTCTTGGGACGCAACACGGTTATCTTGATGGTATCTTTCAATTGATTGGGAGCCAGGCTATAATACGGCTCAAACACAACCTCGGCAACCTTGCTGGAATCCTGGTCTTCCACCAAAACGGTTTTCAATTTATACTCTCTTTCATCGGGAGTCGGGAACCCCTGCAAATCCAGCACAACCCGTTCAAAGGTATATGCTGCCAGCGAATCCCCGTAATAGAATGTTTTCGGCTCGCCGTTTATTTCCTCTTCATAGGTGGCAGTGGCAAAATTGAACACTTTGGTCATATCTTCACTGCTGTTGGCAGAAAACTGCAAACCGTCTTTTTCCTGCGTATATTGGACCACGCCTTCTTCCTGACAGGAAAACAGACCCAGCAGAAAAATCGAATAAATATATTTTCTCATAGTACTTGCATTTTAATGGTTAACCGTTATTTCCCGTTTCCATAGGCAATTTCATCATCCGGAGTCGGCAGTACGTAATAGTCCATCTTCTCAACCGGACAACGCCAGAAGGTTTTATAGTTGTGCCGTTTCAGGAAATAGAAATACTGTCCTTCTGCAAAAAAATCCTTTTGGTACTCTTTGTTCAGAGCCTCCTTGCGTGCAGCCTCATCGTATGAATCGTTTGCTTCGATGTTATTGTTGCGGGAGATTCCCCTTGCATTCCTCACCTTATTGATATAGGTGACGCTCTCTTTCAGAGAAACGGATTCCGCCAGGATGTAATACATTTCAGAGAGGCGGATCAACGGTATTTTCTCGCTGTAGTTCTTGTCTTTGCTCAGATATTTGCGGCACATCAACCCGTTGTTGCCGTGGATAAACCCGTAGCTGTTCCGGTAGCGTATATCGTTCAAGCCGATGGTGGTGCGCTCAAATACAGTGTTTGCATTATCGTACGAGATATACAGTTCATTACTGTAAGTGTTGATGCTTTTCCAGTCATCTTTCAATTTGTTCGCCATATCATCCATGCCCAGGCAGAAAATAGTCTCATCATACAGGGAGGCATCCTGGATATTGCTTATCACGAGCTCCAGTCCACACTGCTCTATCACCTCCTTGGCTTTCAGCGCAGCGTTTTCCTTGTCGCCAATCCAGAGATACACTCTTGCCATCAACGCCTTGACTGCCATTTTGTTCATTCTGTGCTTGCGCAATCCCAGGAACGGGTTATTCAAATCATTTTTATAATTCAACGGGTCGTCTTTCAACAACTCCTCGGCTTGCGTCAGGTCTTCCAGAATGTGCTGTGCAATGACACCGGCAGACTCCAGGGATTTCTGGTCGGCATTGAATTCCGTACGCCAGGGCAGGCATTTCATCTCCGGGTCTTCACTATATACAGGACCGTACAGGCGAAGCAGGTCAAAATAATGGAATGCACGCAAACCCAATGCTTCACCTTTCATCAGATTCCAATAGCCGTCCGTAAGCACAACATCTTTTCCTTCGTGCTCCAGGCGGTAAAGCAGATTATTGAGGTTGGCAATGGTTCCAAACTGGTTTACCCAAACGGAGTTGACATCCTCTTTGGCATTCGCATTATTCTTGTAATCATAGATTTCCGCACGCGTTTTGTCAGACGGAGCAACCGATATGTCGTAGTTGTCGTAACGCTGGGCAAGTCGTTCTATATAATCATACGACAGTCTCTTCCCGTAATTGTCGGGCAAGGTCATGCGGGAATATACACCTATCAGGGCAACCTTGAAACCGTTTTCCGATTTGAACAGCTTGTCGGCTTCTATTTCATCTTTCGGGCTGACATTCACCCAATCTGCACAGGCGGAAAAGAGCATTGTCATTATAACCCAAGCACTTAAAATTCGTATTCTAAACATGACATTTCTTTTTAATTGAATAATACAGATAAAGACAGGTTAAAGCTCCGCGCAAAAGGATAATCCAGACCTCTTTCCTGTTTTACGGAAGAGATTCGCCCGATATCCTGCATGGAAGCATTCAGCGACAAACTTGCAATCTTGCATGCTTCCAGGAATTTGAACTGCTTGGGCTCAAAACGGTAGCCGATGGATACGGAATTGAATACAAATTCATTTAATTTCTGCAAGAAACGGGTACTTACCGGTGTCTGCTGATTAAAGAAAGAGATTCCTTTGTATTTTGCATAGCGGTTTGTCGGACTCCAGCGGTCGGAACCCGCAGCACGGCGGTCTACGTTTTGCGAGATGTCTATGTTCTCGATTTTATCTACCAGGGTCTGGTTGTAGCGGTCTGCCCCGAACTGATAGGAGAAACCCAAATTGACAGAAAGGTTCTTCCATATAAGCGAAGAGTTGACTGCTCCGCGCACTTTGGGTTCCGTGTCGCCTACCGGCACTTTGTCGGCAGCATCCCAGACAAAGGTCTTTTCGCCGTTCAATTTCTGGAACAGTTCCTGACCGGTTGCCGGGTCGATACCCAAAGAACGTACGGATTTGATGACAGTCGTAGATTCACCCTCTTCGTATATAGGCAATATCTCGTTTCTATTTTCCTGGTTCTTACGGTTCATTTCTTTCAGCTCATTGGACAGCTTTTTAATGACATTCCGGTTGTGGGTGGCATTTACGCTGAGACTCCACTGGAACTGGTTTTCGTAGTTGTTGATGAGCAAACCATTCAATGAAACGTCTACACCCTCATTCAATACAGCTCCCACATTACGGGTCAGCGTGCTGAAACCGGTAGAAGGCTGGATGTTTGTTCCCAGCAACATCTCATCGGTGTAATTGTGGTAATATGAAACAGTTGCATTCAAGCGGCTGTTCCACAAACCGAATTCCAAAGAGACACTTTTCTGCATGGTTTTCGACCATCCCAAATCCGGATTTCCGATTGCCATCAACTGTGCTCCCAGGACATCTCCCGAAGGATAGGGGAACATCAAATCTCCAAACGAATAGGTCTCCTTGGCTTGATAAGGCGAATAACTTTGAGAACCGGTTGTTCCGACACTTCCAAAAAGCGTCAGATTGGAAATGATGCTTCCCTCCAGCCACTTCTCGCGCTCCATGTTCCAACGCAGCCCCACCGACCAGAAGGGTGCCATTTTGGTATCGGCACCGAATTGTGAAGAAAGGTCGCCGCGGATATTGAAGTCTACGGAAAAACGCTGGTCATACATATAGTTCAACGAACCGGTCATACCCACGCTGCGTTGGGTGGATTCCTCTCCGTTCACCCGCTGGTCCATTTCGAAGGCAAACAGGAAATCGTCCATGTTGTCATCCGGGAATCCCTTTGCAGAAAGGTTGATACCGTCGCTTTTCGATGAAGAGACATCCCAGCGGAGCAAGGCGAACATTCCGTGTTTGCCTTTTACCAGGTTGTAGTTCAAGGCAGCGTTGGCATTCCAGCTTACAGACTCTCCGGTACTTTTTGTATAGGAACCGCGCTGGGTCAGGTCTTCTTCAGGAGCAAAATCAGTGTGGTGCGACGATTTGAACTGCTCCGAACGGGCCGTGCTCTTTGTCAAAGACACCTGTCCGTTGACACGGAGATTGTCCATAATGGCATATTCGATAGAGAAGTTGTCTACAATACTGAAATTGTTTGACAGGTCTTTATTGGGAAACTGTACATTATATAATGGATTGGTAACCGTCTTCGGGTTGTTTGCCGATGACATGGGCTTGATTTCTATTACCTGCTGGTAACGGCCGTTTTCATCTGTCAGACGGTAATAGGGATTCAGTTTCGTATATTCCGAGAATGAACCGTAAGGCGAATTATGCGATTTGGTATTTGTCATGCTCAATGAGTTGCTGATATTCCATTTCTTGCGGCGGTATTGCAAGGAAAGGGTCAGACCTACGTTGTTACGGTCCGAGCCTTTCATGACTCCGAATTCATCCCCGTAATTCAGGCTCAGGCTATAACGGATTGCCTCGTCTCCGCCCTCCATGTTCAGGGTGTGGCGATGGGTGAGTGCCGTACGCAACGGTTGCGACAGCCAATAGGTGTTTACTCCGCGCAATATTTCCTGTTTGTATTTGTTGTAATAGTTCAACATGTCTACGCTCTCAAACAATCCGGCAGATCTCTCGTATTCCAATTTTTCGGACGCATTCATCAGGTTGTAGTCGGACAGGTCCGGAACAGAAATTCCCACATTGCCGCTGTAACTCAACGTCAATGCACCCGGTTTCGGTTTCTTGGTTTCAAAAACCAACACTCCGTTAGAGGCTCTCGAACCGTAAAGGGCAGTACCGGCAGCATCTTTCAGAATGGTAATAGATTCTACGCGCTCCGGGTCCAGGTCGATAATGCGCTGCAAGGTCGTCTCAAAACCGTCCAGAATGAACAACGGCATGTTAGGACGGTTGGAATAGTCTCCCATCAACATCTGGAAATCTGCACTGGAACCGGTAGCTCCCTGGCCCAACTGGACGTCTCCGCGCAGACGGAATTCAGGCAATGCGTTAGGGTCGGAACCTGCCGTATTGTTTTCCACGATGCGGAAACTCGGGTCGAAAAGCTGGAGCGCCTGCAACAGGTTGTTCGGATTCAATTTCTTCAACTGATCGCCTTTGACAGTGACATAACGGCCGGTAAAACCGGACACTTTACGGGGCGCCATACCTGTTACCACAACATCTTCCATTTCAATAGACATGGCTGTCAGTTTTACCACGACATCTGCCATATCTCCTTTACCGGCAATGTTGACTTCTTCTTCTTGATACCCGACAAAACTAATAACCAGTGCTGTAGCGCTACCTTCCATAATTTCCAGGTGGAAACGGCCGTCCATGTTGGTCACAGCCCCCACACCTCTCTGTTCCTTCAGTACAATACTGGCTCCAAGCAGCGGCTCGCCTGTTTTGGCATCTTTTACCACACCGCTGATTTTTTGTACGTCATGGGCAGGTAGCTCTTTCCGGGGGCGTAATACAACGGTACGGTTAGGCTGGTATTCCACATCTACGGCATATCCTGCCAACACCTGTCCGATAGCATCCCGCAACTCCTTGTCGGTGATATTTATATTGATTTTTTTAGAAAAATCAAATGACGCATGATTATAGAAAAAGCGGATATCAGCAATGTTGCCGATTTTATTTAGGGCTTGTTCTATTGTTTCATTAACTATCTGTACTGAAATTTTCTTTTTTTGATATTCTTCCTCTGCAGCTTTTAGTCCACCGGAAAAAATCAGCATAAATAAAGCAAACACCAGGAACCGATGGCCTAGAAATTCCTGTAACATTTTCTTCTTTTGCATAAATTTGTAATTTTAGTTAGTAAATATATTGTCGTCAGCTGTAGTAAATTCCTTGTGTAGGATATTTCGCAGATACTGTTACATATTACTTTTGCATTTCAGTCAACTCCTTCTTAAATTTCTTGTTCTTATTGTATTTTTTGAAGTAATCTTTACTAAGTGTTTTGATTACGTCGAAGTCTTGCTGTTTTGATATGGCGTTGTACAAAAACAGATAAAGCACAGCGTCTCTCACATCGCCTTCGTACACTTTTGACAGTTTCTCATACATCTCTTCCATGTTTCCGGCAGGCTTGTACTCTTTGCCGGCTTTCCGGGCCTCGCATTTTTCACGGTATTCCAGATAATCGATCAA
>ERZ773193.2415-NODE-2415-length-20007-cov-4.343775_pt1 | contig 20007 bp, 11 predicted proteins | sample MGYA00511110_ERZ773193 | MGnify/ENA primary metagenome ERZ773193 (study PRJEB29015, sample SAMEA2737784) | human gut metagenome | biome: human gut; feature: human-associated habitat; material: faeces | place: China | collected 2012 ...
ACATAATAAGCAATATGTGGTTGTGAAGGATTTGAGGTATGGGAAGTTTGAGTAAAGTAAAAAACACTCCGTGAGGATGCGAGTACCACACAGAGGAAGGTTGCACAAGCAACCCAGCGGTGACGCGCAAAGTGGGCAAGCCCACTTTGTTGTATTCCTTGTGCAGAGGGTAAGGAATATGGTATTCTAATAGCGGTGGGGTTATCACATAATATGCCGGATAAAGAAAGCTCGGAAGAAACCGAGAGAAAGGATAAGCTGGTTGACAGATCAGTGAATAAAAATATGGTAATAGATTTAGCAGAAAGCCGCAGAAAAATTGATGAAATTGACAAAGAGATCATTCGTCTCTTTCAGGAAAGAATGGACGTTGCCAACGACGTTGCAGCGTATAAGCGCAGTACCGGAAAGAAGGTATATGATCCACAGCGTGAGAACGAAAAGATCGCAGCAATGCGTAAGATGGCAAATAATGAATTTAACGAGACAGCAGTTGAGGATCTGTTTCGCCAGATCATGTCCATCAGCCGTAAATATCAGTATCAAAAACTTGGTCCCGGAGTAAACCATATTCCATTTCGTGAAGTAGAGAAACTGGATGTCAACGAAGACACCAGAGTTGTCTATTTTGGGGAAAAAGGAGCCTTTACCGAGCAGGCGATGTTGGAATATTTTGGGGATAAGATCACCTCTTTTAACAAAACAACTTTTAAAGAAGTGATGGAGACTGTTGCAAATGGAGAGGCACTGTATGGCGTTGTGCCGATCGAAAACACTTCCACCGGAAGCATTGCAGACATCTATGATCTGATGGTCGATCACGATGTAACTATCGTGGCAGAGCATGTTATCAAGGTCGATCAGGCATTACTAGGACTTCCGGGAGCTTCCATCGATGATCTGAAAGTTGTGTATTCTCATCAACAGGGCTTGCTGCAGTGTGCAGATTTCTTAGAGGAACATCCTGCCATTCGTGGTGTGGAATATGACAGCACGGCAGGCGCTGCTAAGAAAATTGCAGAAGAGGGCGACAGATCACAGGGAGCGATCGCCAGTGTGCGCGCAGCTGAGGAGTTCGGTCTTACCGTGTTGCAGCCAAAGATCAACCAGCACAACCAAAACTATACTCGTTTCATCATTATTTCAAATCAAAAAATATATGTAAAAAATGCCAATAAAGTCAGCATTGCATTTGAAGTAAAACATGAGGCTGGTGCCCTGTATCATATGTTGGCAAACTTTTATTATAACGATCTGAACTTAACTAAGATCGAGTCCCGACCAATGCACAAAAGCAGTTGGGAATATCGTTTCTTCGTTGACTTTACCGGAAATCTGCAGGACTCCGGTGTGGGAAATGCGATGGCGTCGATCGAAGAATATGCCAGCAACTTAAAGATCATGGGTAACTTTGCGGACAAGCCAAGAGAATAATGGAAAATCTGCCGGTGCAGAAATAAATGAATAATAAAGCTGTTAGTGCAGATTTAGATAAACATAAAAACTGTTGATGCAGAAATGAACGAGCATCAAAATTATTGATGCAGAAATGAACGAGCATGAAAATTGTTGATGCAGAAATGAATGAGCATGAAAATTATTGATGCAGAAATAGATAAATATAAAATCTGCAGTTACAGAAATGAGGATAGACATGAAAAAGAAACAGATTTTAACAGGCGTGGTAGAACGTGTTGACTTTCCGAATAAAGCAGTTGTAAAGGCACAGGTGCCACAGCCTGACGAAAGCGTGGCAACCGAATATGCTGTCGTAAAAGGTGCGCTTCCTGGACAGACGGTAGAGTTCTCTGTCAAGAAGGCACGCAAAAATAAATGTGAAGGACGCTTGCGCACTGTCCTAAAAAAAGGTCAGTTAGAAACGCGAGAGGCGAAGTGTCCGAATTTTGGTACATGCGGTGGCTGTAACTATCAGGAAATTCCGTATGAACAGCAGCTCGCCCTCAAAAAAGAACAAGTGCTTCGCTTGATCGATGCCGTCTACGAAGGAGATGGTTATCAGTACGATGGAATCTTATCAGTACGAAAAGATGGACAGTACAGAGAGTGGGGATACCGTAACAAAATGGAATTTTCCTTCGGAGATGCCGTTAAAGACGGTCCATTGACGCTCGGTCTGCACAAAAAAGGAAGCTTTCATGATATCGTCGATGCGGAGGGCTGTCAGATCGTACATCCCGATTACTCCGCAGTCCTTGCCTGCGTGCGAGAATACGCCAAAGAAAATAACATTCCATATTACCATAAACGCGATCATCAGGGCGTACTTCGTCATCTGCTCGTTCGCCGTGCCGAAGTGTCCGGTGATATGCTCGTAGCACTCGTTACATCCACACAGCAGGAAATCGATTATAGCGAGCTTGTCAGCCGCCTGCTTGCCCTCCCTCTTGAGGGACAGATCACAGGTATTCTGCAGATCTGTAACGACAGCCTGGGCGATGTCGTACAAAGCGACGAGACAAAAATCTTATATGGCAAAGATTGGTTTGAAGAAAAAGTCTTGGGACTCACCTTCAAAATCTCCCCATTCTCCTTCTTCCAGACAAATACAAGCGGGGCAGAAGTGCTCTATCAGCGTGCACGCGAGTATGTGTTAGGTGAGATTAATATTGGAAATGCAGGAGAAACCGGCAACGGAAATATGGCAGAAAATACATACGGCGAAGAAAACGCACCGGGCGAAGAAAATACACCGGGCGAAGAAAATACACCGGGCGGTGATGCGCTTAACGGAAAAGCATCAGGTGGCAATGCCACAGAGATACATGCGGTAGATTTGCACGATAAAGTCGTATTTGACCTGTATAGCGGAACAGGCACGATCGCACAGCTCATTGCACCTGTTGCCCGCAAAGTTATCGGTGTCGAGATCGTAGAAGAGGCTGTCGAGGCGGCAAAAGAAAACGCTGCCCTCAACGGTCTGGATAACTGCGAATTCATAGCCGGAGATGTCCTCAAAGTCATTGACGATATCGAGGAAAAACCAGACTACATCATCCTTGATCCACCACGCGACGGCATCCATCCAAAGGCATTGCAAAAGATCATCGACTATGGCGTGAAAAACATCGTGTATATTTCCTGTAAGCCAACAAGCTTTGCGAGGGATCTAGCGGTGTTCCAGGAGCGCGGGTATGAGTTGAAGAGGGTCAGTAATGTGGATTTATTTCCTGAGACTGTGCATGTTGAAACTGCATGTTTGTTAGAGCGAAAGGGGTAGGAAATGGGGAGAAGTGGTGCGTTTACGGGCTTTTTACAAGGTGAGTGTCATCAGAGGGGGTTGCGAAAAGCTCGGCGATTATGTAGGAAAACATATCTACTTTTTGGTTTGACTGGAGAAAAAGTGGATGGTCGGAAAATTGCGATAGGGTTTAGGCTGTGGATTAGATGTCATAGGTTGTAGCATTGGGATTGTTGTCAGAGCCGGCTGCAGTTTGAGCCATTCGATACTAAGAGGCAGACTAGGCAGTGGAATAGATAACAGGAGATAGGTGTATGGAAAATAAAATTCAATTTAATGAGGCAATTTATCCAAAAGTAATGTCTATAATTATTGGTAAGCCTTATAACAAAAATGAAAACGATAGTGATGAAATGGTGCCAGAACTTGTGGTGGATCTTCCACGAAGTGCATATTTAATTTATCTTCAGAAAATATTTGATGAGCATGTTGAACCGGAGATAGATTTACTTAAGAAATATGCATATGGGGTGGTTTTGGACGATTCAGATTATATGACACTTTTGAGCTTTATAATGACCACCACCCAGAGGAATTGGAACAAATCTATAAATAGTGGAGATTTGCTTGCTCCTTTTGGCTTGTGCATGAAAGTTGATGATGCAGGGAAAAGAAACCTTGAATTACTCGAGGAGACAAAGGACTCAATTAGAGTAGAAGCATGGGAAGGAATAATCATTGATTTGTTAAGTAAGTCATCAATGGATATTATTTCTTGCTTTGATTTTGACGAACATTTTGAGAGGCAGGCAGAAAATGGTATAAATGATAAGTTGTATATTTCCTTGGGAGCTTGGAAATATACTCCGGATACCGCTGAACAAAATTTGAGCAATGCCTTGAGGGCTGCGTTTATGTTTACATTAGTTGGGTATTATTCAGGAGATAGAAAAAATCAGTATTCTAGCTTTGTGGATTATTTCGAGGCTGAATTTTATAAAAGAGTTTCCTTAGTATATGGTATGTGGGTATCACTAGAAGATAAAACAAAAATAAAATATCTTCCGTTATATGATAGTTTTTATAATTTAACGAGCTCGTCAAAGAATGAACTGATCTCTGTATTGAAAGCAGTTTTGGATAATGATTCTATTGCACTAGATGAAAAGCAGACACTCAAGGCCCAGTTAATAGAAAGCGCAGGACAGTTTCATACAAATATTAGTTCGGCAGATGTTAGTTTAGAACAAACGTTAATAAAGCCAGTTATAAATCTTGTTTTGTTAAGAGAAAAAGCTAAGGAGACTTTGCAATCGGCAGAATTATTATATGGTGAAGATAAATACATGGATTGCGCAAATAGATGCTATTATACCATGATGTTTTCGTTAAAAACTCTACTGGAAAACCAAGGTGAATTGGCAAATTGGAAAGTCAATGAATTAAAGGAGAGCGAAACACATAATTCTCTTGAAAATGGATTAAAAGACCTAGTGTCAGCAAGTATATTAGATGCTACTGATGAGGCTAGTTTTGAATATGTTAAGGACCAAAGATGGAAATGTGATTATTCACTTTATAAGTTCACAAAGGCTGACGCAAATCAGTGCTTGAATTTTGCTAGACAGTTTTTCAAAAAGGTAGAGACTATAATTGGATAAAGTATAAGAGCCCTCCTGGCCATCATGGTCAGGAGGGTTTAGTGCATCTATGGGACTTATGCATCCACATCAATGCTAACACCGGATTTCAATTCGACGGTGATGTGGTCATCCCAGATAGTGATCTGCTTGATCCAGCGTCGTACCATCGATTCGTCAAATTCGGTGAGGTGGGTAGTCTGGTGTGCGATATAATCTTGCAGATCGTTGATCCGATTTATCTGCTCATCCCTTGCAGCGGTATCGACTGTGGTATTCTGGCGGAGTTCTCGAAGAAGGAATATTTCATCGGCAATTTCGTCATAGGCTTCTTTGCTCTGGGTTTTCTGGATAAGCTCTTGCTGCAAGGCCGTTAGCTTCTCGTCGATGTTCTCAACGAAAGTTGCCTGCGAAGCTCGAATGACTGAGGCAATGTTGAGCTATAGTTGTGCTTGATAGCTGCTTTTGTCTCCAAGCATCTGGTTAATAGCTTTGACAACAGCATCCTGAAGGACCGGTTCGTTAATGGTTCTGGCGTGGCATTCCAGTCCAGTGGATTCCGGCCTGCTGATGCAGCGCCAGACGATAGAGTTAACTCCACGATTGTTCCAGTGGAGCCTTCGGAACATTTCGCCACATTCTCCGCAGATGACGATTTGGGAGAAAGAAGAACTTCTTTTGCAATCATTTCTGCGTCAGTGCCACTTCTGCTGTGAAAAGTCTGATTCACGATGTTCACCTCGCTTTCTGTAGGTCGCTTTGTTTCGCCTTACACTACTCAATGGAGGTGAGATTGCCGTTTGGCCGAAAAATAGAAAAACTTTTTGAAAAGAAAAATCGTCCCCTGAAGAATCAGAGGACAACCATTCATATTAGATGTAGTCCTTAAGCTCGGAGCGGAGCTTCTGGAACAGATTGTCCCTACGATATACAAAGGTATTACGAGAGAGGCTTATTTCCTTGCCGCAGTCACGCTCCGATTTTCCCTGCATAATAAGCTGACAGATAAGACGACCTTCCGGGTCCAGCTCATTCAGCTTTACATAGAGAGCGTGAAGAAGTTCTGCATCCTCTAATACTTCAGCGATAGCTGCAGACTCATCTGGCATATCATCAAGCCAGCTCTTTTCGTTTCCGTCACCGTTACTTACGGTATTGTCGAGAGAAAGCTGATCGCTAGCTTTGGCATGCAGACGCAACGACCATGTTCCTGCTGACGTTTACGATAGGCATTGGTGTTACGATAGTAGTTCGTGTAGAATTACTTGTTGACATCAAGCCAGCTTTTGGATTCCTTGATGTAGATATGATATTGTTTACTCTGATTGTCTTTGTTTGCCATAACATTTACATCCGTTGGCTTCATATTTGAAGCGGAGATAACCGTTATGGCTGCCAGTGTTTTTCATAAGATGGTCACGTCGTGTGGATAACTCCGCTTCTTTCCGGTGACCAGCCGTTCGTAAGCTGGCACTCTATTGATATGTTCTTTTGTTCATCAACTACGAACACACCACGTGGCTACAAAGATGGTGAGTTGATGAACAAGTCAGACTGGTTAACGTTTTGTCCGAGACGAGTTTTTAATAACTATCTAAAATATGCCAGATTTCAAAATAAAAACCTCAGACATACCTATGTCCGTTTTTAGGAATAATGAGATGATTGATGGAACGGATAATGATTGAAAATCCTGGATTTACAAAAGAAAAGACCGGACATATACATGTCCGGCTGCCAAAAAACAAATATGAATGAATAGTAAATTTTCTAAGAAAAATAATAACAAATATAAGCAAATAACAAGAAACTGCTTGTATTTGCTACCGAAAATGACTATAATTTTATCGGGTGATTGTATCTATACGTAACTTCGGGAGGTGAAATATGGAAGATAAGTTGAATGATAAATGGATAAACATTTAAGAAGCTGCTGAATACCTAGGTGTCAAGCCAGTGACGCTCCGCGGATGGATACGTAATGATAAAGGAATACCAGCACACAAAATCGGGAAGCAATGGAAGTTCAAATGTTCTGAACTTGATGTGTGGGTTAAAAGTGGAAAATGCGCTATCGAGTAATTGAGACAGTAAATAAAATACAAGGAGATTCTGGCAATGGCAGTAAAGAAAACAGAGCTATATAGCTCCCTTTGGGCGAGTTGCGATGCATTGCGCGGAGGCATGGATGCATCACAATATAAGGATTACATACTTACACTTTTATTTATGAAGTATGTAACTGATAAATACAAAGGACAGAAATACGGAGATTTGACTGTTTTTGATAAGGCAAATGATCCGAATTCTGACCCTGAGAAAAGAACAGGCTGTTCTTTTGATGATTTTATAGCACTTAAAAATAAGAAGAACATTGGTGAAGGTATAGATAAGATTATAGCTCGCCTAGCTGAAGTAAACGAAGGATTGAAGGGCGTTATAGATATTGCTCATTTTAATGATGAAGCAAAAATAGGTAAAGACAAAGAGATGGTTGATAAGCTTACTAAGCTTATTGCAATTTTTCAGCGTCCTGAACTTGATTTTTCAAAAAACAAAGCAGAAGGCGACGATATTATTGGTGACGCTTACGAATATTTGATGCGTAACTTTGCGTCTGAAAGTGGAAAGAGTAAGGGACAATTCTACACTCCAGCAGAGGTGTCTCGAATTCTTGCAAAAATTATCGGTATCGATAAGTGTACAGACCATGATGCAACCGTATGTGATCCGGCTTGTGGAAGTGGATCTTTGTTAATCAGAGCATTAGCAGAAGCTCCTTTTGAAATTTCAGGCTATGGTCAGGAAAAAGATGGTTCTACAGCTGGTTTGGCAAAGATGAATGCGGTTCTTCATAACAAAGCTACAATTAGAATTATGGCAGGAAATACATTCTCAGATCCTCAGTTTATAAAAACTGATGATCCATCAGAACTTGAGCGATTTGATTATATTGTGGCAAACCCTCCATTCTCTCTTAAAAACTGGTCCGATGGATTAAAAGAGTTTGGGCGATTTTCTGGATATGGGGATAGACCACCTGAAAAGAATGGTGATTACGCTTGGTTAATGCACATTTTGAAAACCCTGAAGTCTACTGGTAAAGCAGCAGTAATTCTTCCTCATGGAGTATTGTTTAGAGGAAATGCTGAAGCAACTATCAGACAGACAATTGTTGATAAAGGCTGGATTAAAGGAATTATCAGCTTACCTCCGAACTTATTTTACGGAACGGGTATTCCTGCTTGCATTCTCGTAATTGATAAAGAAGGTGCGGAAAACCGCGCTGGTATATTTATGATTGATGCAGGCAAGGGCTATGTAAAAGATGGAAGCAAGAACAGACTCCGTGAACAGGATATTTATCGTATTGTAACTACTTTTAATGAGCAGATTACAACAGATCCTAAATATGCTCGTTTTGTACCAAACAAAGAAATTAAGAAAAAGAATGGGTACAACTTAAATATTTCTCGTTACATTGATTCTTCTGACTCGGAAGATATTCAGGATATCTATGCGCATATTCACGGTGGTATACCAGCAGCGGATATTGATGCACTAGAACGTTTCTGGACTGCATTTCCGACTCTGAAGAATGAACTTTTTGGTGCGTTTAGTGAAGGATACTATAAGCTGAATGTAGAAGAAGATGTGATTCGTCAGACAACATACTCTAACGCAGAATTTGCTGTTTATGGAGAAATGATTGATGAAGCATTCGCAAGTTGGAAGTCTTACGCAGATTCTAAACTTAAGAATTTGAAGGCTGGCGTTTCTGCAAAAGAACTGATTATTGAATTGGCTCAAGCTATATTGAAAGAGTTTGAGAGCCTTTCACTTATTAATAAATATGATGTATATCAGATACTTCTTGCGTACTGGAATGAAGTGCTTAGTGATGATGTTTCTATGATTATCTCCGACGAAGCTGGTTATGGCGTTGCAAGAGAAACAGAAAACATTATGAAAGAAACAAAGAAAAAAGATGATGATGGGAATCCGGAATTGAAAGTTGCAGGATGGGAAGGAAAACTTATTCCCAAAGCGCTTATTATTTCCGAACTTTTCCCGGAAGAGAAAAAAGCGATGGATGACCTTGTTGATTTTGTTGTAGAAACAGATTCTCGCCTTATGTCTTTAGTTGAAGAATCTGCAGAGGATTCCGTTGTGTCCGATGTGGCTGAAGGTGGAAAAGTTAAGAGCAAGGATATCCAAGAAAAGATGGATGAAATCATGAGCCATGTTCATACTCCACTGATTGATGGACTAGTCAAATTACAGGGCATGCTTCCTATGAAGAAAAAGGAGTATGTGGATTATATTAGTAACAATATTATTCTCGAAGTGGCTTATACAGAAAAAGGTACCGTGACAAAGACATCCGTCGCATATGCATTGGCAATGGCACGCGCAGAAGCACCAGCTCCGGAAGCATATGCAGATGATTATGCAGAGCTGAAAGCTGCGTTTGAATTAGCTAAGAAGTCCGAAGAATCAACAAAGCTTATCAAGGAGATGGATAAAGAACTTGATGAGAAGGCTCGTGAGAGATATGCAACTTTAACAGACGATGAAATCATAGATTTACTGGTAAATAAAAAATGGTATTACACCATCGGTACAGGTATTAATGATTTGTATGCAGCAATCTCCCATCAGCTTGCAGACCGCATTATTGAACTTTCTAAACGTTATGAAAATACTCTTCCTGATCTTATGAAGCAGACTGCTGACTATGAGGCAAAGGTCAAGAGTCATCTGGAGAGGATGGGCTTCAAATGGTAAGAGAATTAAAACATATGGAGATTGGTGATATTCCAGTAGACTGGAAACTCCAAACATTTGACGAAACGTTTAGGGTGATATCCAATAATACTCTGTCACGCGAAAATTTAAATAATCGTGGTGGTGCTGTAAGAAATATTCATTATGGTGATATTTTAACAAAGTTTCCGGAAGTATTGGATTGTAACGAAGAAGAAATTCCATACGTAAATGAGTTATCTCTGTTATCCTCATCGACTCAATTACTTCAGGACGGTGACATTGTTGTTGCAGATACGGCAGAGGACGAAACTGTTGGAAAAGTTATTGAGGTACAGAATCTCGGTGATAGTAAACTTGTTGCAGGACTTCATACCATTCCATGTAGAGTGAAAAAAGGTGATTTTGCTCCGGGGTGGTTAGGATATTACATGAATTCCGATTTATTTCACAATCAAATATTGCCATATATAACAGGTATAAAAGTGTCATCAATATCAAAAGGAGCTATATCAAAGACGTTGATATTGGTACCTCCATTTGATGAACAGGAGAAAATAGTACAATCATTAAATAAAATACAGTTATTAATGACAACAGAAACAAAAGTTGTAAATAAGATAAAGCTTGTTAAAAATGGATGTTTATCGAAAATGTTTCCACAAAAGGATGACACAGTTCCAAAAATGCGTTTGCCAGGATTTACTGAAGCTTGGGAACAGCGTAAGTTGGGGGAACTGGCTGAGATAGTTGGTGGAGGAACCCCAAGTACCAGTGTGGATTCATATTGGGATGGAGATATTGATTGGTATGCTCCAGCAGAAATCGGTGAACAGATTTATTTGGAATCCAGCCAGCGTAAAATAACAGAGGAAGGTTTAACTAAGAGTTCTGCTAAGATTCTTCCCATAGGAACAGTTCTCTTTACATCACGTGCAGGTATTGGAAAAACCGCTATTTTACTGAAAGAAGGCTGTACAAATCAAGGCTTTCAGTCCATCGTTCCGAATAAAGAAAAATTAGATTCGTACTTTATTTTTACAAGGTCTGAAGAACTTAAGAGATATGGTGAAACAGTTGGTGCTGGATCAACATTTGTTGAGGTATCTGGAAAGCAGATGGCGAACATGGAATTGATGATGCCAAAGACGATGCCAGAACAACAGCAAATTGGCGAATATTTTGCAAACCTCGACCACCTCATCACTCTTCATCAGTGTAAGTGTGATAAATATTCGAATATTAAAAAAGGTATGATGAGCGACTTGCTTACAGGGAAAATACGATTAGTTTAGGAGGAATGTACGCATGAGTATTGGCGACACAGAAAGAGCTACCCAAGATCGTGTAGTTAGCTTCTTTAAGGATAGAGATATCCTTGATTATGAATACGTAGGCAATTTAAGAGATGCTGCAAACAAGAACATCCGTGAAGACCGTCTTCGTGCGTACTTGCGCCTTAGCGGTTACAGCCAGAAATTGATTGACGGAGCTGTTTCTGAACTGGTAAAAGCAGCAGATGATATGACACATGGTTTGTACGATGCAAATCATAAAGTCTATTCTCTTTTGAAGTATGGTGCCAAGGTAAAGGAAACAGCCGATGGAGCACCAAAGACGGTTTATTTCATGGATGTGGAAACACCTACAAATAACAACTTTGCGATTGCCGAGGAAGTTACAGTGGTTGGTCGTCAGGAAAAGAGACCAGACCTTGTAATTTATTTGAATGGTATTGCGATGGCGGTCATTGAATTGAAGAAAAGTAGTGTATCTGTTTCTAATGGTATTCGTCAGAATTTGACAAATCAGAAAGATGGATTTATCGCTCCATTCTTTACGACGATGCAGTTTTGTATGGCTGGTAATGAAATAGAAGGTTTGCGCTATGGAACGATTCAGACCAAAGAGAAATATTATATGGAATGGAAACCAGATGGATTCCATGAAAATGAGGATGAGCGTGACCCAGAGGATGCACGCATTATGGCTTATTGCGAAAAACTAGACAACCTGCTTTTACAGCAGATTTACCAGATGTTTGATAAAAAGCGTTTTATTGACCTTATTGAAAACTTTGTTGTGTATGACAAGGGAATCAAGAAGATGTGCCGATACAATCAGTTCTATGGTATCAAGCGTACACAAAGGCGATTGGCAAAACAGCACGGCGGTATTATTTGGCATACTCAAGGTAGTGGAAAAACACTTACTATGGTCTGGCTTTCAAAATGGATTCTTGCAAATTGTGAAGAAGAGAATCCTCGCGTGCTTATCGTTACAGACCGAGACGAGCTGGATGAACAGATTGAAAAAACTTATATCGGTGTTGATGAAAAGATTACCAGAACCAAGAGTTGCGATGACTTGCTTCAGAAATTAAATTCTTATGATGATTCATTGTTGTGTTCATTGGTGCATAAGTTTGGCCGTCGTGGTGGTGAAGCCACAGAAGCTGATTATGATAAGTATATTGATGAGTTGAAAAAAGCACTCCCTGCAGATTTTAAGGCAAAGGGTAAAATTTTTGTATTTGTAGATGAGTGTCACAGAACTCAGTCTGGTAAATTACATGCAGCAATGCAGGCAATTATGCCGGAAGCTATCTTTATTGGTTTCACTGGTACACCATTATTAAAGAAAGATAAGAAGACAAGTATCGAAGTTTTTGGAACATACATTCATAGCTATAAGTACAATGAAGCGGTTAAAGATGGTGTTGTACTGGATTTGAGATATGAATATAGAGATATTCCGCAGGATATTACAGCCCATGATAGGATTGACCAGTGGTTTGATGTTAAGACTCGTACTCTTTCAAGCAGAGCAAAGGCAAAACTAAAAGAGAAATGGGCAAGCATGCAGAAGATTTATAGCTCACGTTCAAGACTTGAGCGTGTTGCTTGGGACATCATTCAGGATTTCGACTTGAAGCCTCGTCTGATGGATGGTAATGGAAATGCTATTCTTGTAGCTGATTCTATTTATACTGCATGTAAGTATTATGAAATCTTCCAGCAGCGTGGGTTTAAGAAATGTGCAATCATTTCATCCTACACACCACAAGCGGGAGACCTCAGAACAGACACTGTAAGTGCTGATGATGAAACAGAGACTTTTGAAAAATACGAGATTTATCTTCGCATGTTAGGCTTTGACCCTGACAACCTTCCGGAGAAAGTTTCAATTCAGAAGAAAGCGGAAGATTTTGAGAAAGAGGTAAAGGAAAAGTTTGTCAATGAACCTGCAAATATGAAGTTGCTTATTGTAGTTGATAAGCTTCTCACAGGATTTGATGCACCTCCTTGTACATATCTTTATATTGATAAGAGCATGCAAGACCACGGTTTATTCCAAGCAATCTGTCGTGTAAATAGACTGGATGGTGATACCAAGGAATTTGGTTATATTGTGGATTACAAGCAGCTTTTTGGAAATTTAAGAAATGCTATGGGTAAGTACACATCTGGAGCATTTGAGAACTATGCCTTTGAAGATGTAGATGGACTTCTTAAAGACAGAGGTGATGAGGCTATTAAACATTTCAAGGATATTTACGAAGAGATAGAAGAATTATGTGAGGGTGTCGAAGCTCCGAGAGAAGATTTGCAGTATCTTCACTATTTCTGCGGCGTTTCCGGTATGAGCGAAGACATGGATGAAATCTATGCTCGTCTTCGTGAAAAATTATATAAACTCGTAAGCAGTCTAGTTCGTGCTTATGCTGAAGCAAAGCAGTATATGATTGATATTTGTTCTGCAACAGAACTTAATACTTATGAGAATAAAGTACATTTCTATATTGAGTTAAAGCAAACTATCGGAAATAAGAGTGGCGATTTCTTGGATTTCAAAGCTTATGAACCTGACATGCGTAAACTCATCGATAATTATATTGTAGCCTCTGATAGTATTAAGATTGGCGAATTTGATGATTTAACATTGCTAGATTTTGTTGTTGACCAAGGAGAAACAATGACGGATGATGAGACTCCTTCCGGGCAAAAGGAAGGCGCTGCAGAAGCCATCGAAAATAACATTCGTCGCAAGATGGTAGAGAAGGTTACTGTCAATCCAAAATACTATGAAAAGATGTCAGCTATTTTGGACAAGCTGATTCAGGATAGGCAGCAAGGAGTTCGCTCATATAAAGAACTTCTTGAAGAGTACATCAAGTTAGCAAAAAATGTAGAGCATCCGGAACAGAATGATGACTACCCAGAGAGCATTAGAAAGAGTAAGGCAATGCAAGCATTATATGATAATGTTGGTAGTGATGAAGACCTTGCTATTAAGCTTCATAAAGCCGTTATGGAAAGCAAGATGAGTGGATTCCGTGGTGATTCTATTAAGGAAAATCGTATTAAAAGAGCGTTATTCGCTATTCTCAATGATGATGCAGCGGTTGAACGTCTCTTCAAAATTATTGAGAAACAGGAGGAATACTAACAGATGAGAATTGTGATTTCGGGCATACCGATTGATATTCAAAAAAAGAATATTAAGAACATGCATCTTCAGGTAAAACCACCTGATGGACATGTTGTGATTTCAGCTCCGGCATCTATGGATGACAAGGCTATCGAGGTGTATGCTCGAACTAATCTCAGCTGGGTAAAAAAGCAGATTGAAAAGTTCCAGCAACAACCTCGAAGCGCTAAGCGTCAATATGTTAGTGGCGAAACAATGTATATCTGGGGAAAGCAGTATTATTTAACCTTTATTCCGGATTCTCAAAAGAACAACTTTGAAATCCAAGGTGATAAAGTGCTGCTTTCCATGAGAGAAGATAGTACAGTAAGGCAACGAGAAAACTATGTTCGTGAACAATATCGTTTGCTGTTAAAAGGTGAAATTGAGAGACTTCTTCCTAAGTGGGAAACCATTACAGGATTGAAGTGTGATTCATGGCAAACGAAATATATGGTTACACGTTGGGGAACATGTAACACTGATAAAAAGAAATTATGGTTCAATCTTCAGTTAGCCCAGAAGCCAATTGAGTGTTTGGATTATGTTATTTTGCATGAATTGATTCATCTGAGGGAACGTACTCATAATCCCACTTTCATAGCCTATATGGATTTGTATATGAAAGATTGGCGAGCTATTAGGAAACAGTTAAATGATTCGAAGCTGGACTATTATGATGCTCAAGATGAAAGCCCATTGCAGAAGCTAATAGACCAAAATCGGTACGATGAAATTAAAGATGCTGTATTAAGCTATTTAGCTCTTGAAGTTAAAGAAAAACGAGCAACATTATCTGATATCGAGATTCAAAATGTTGTTCATATTGAGCAGATTGAAGATGGAGCAATTGGATTTTCTGTAATCGTATCTTGCGATATCGAACATTCTGTATCAAAAAGTGGCAAAGTATCATTCACAGAAAGGTGGTTAAATGTTCGTTGTAAAGTTCTTTTAGGAGTTGAGCTTAGCAATTTTGAAATTGTCCTTATTTCCGAATGTGAGCAGCAGGAAGATTCAGACAATGATAAATATTCTGGAGAGTTAGTTCCTATTATTTCTAGAAATTCGTTTGATAATGAAGCCACTAAGTTTTTGGAGAAATATTATCCTATTGCGCTTGAAGAGCCTGTGGCAGTGCCAATCAGAACTATCGCAGAGGATATGGGACTAATCATTACAGAGAAAGAACTTCTTTCTTCTGAATTAGACGTTTTTGGATTGGTTGTTTTTGAGGACGGCAACGTTCAGGATAAAAATAAAAACATTGTTATCCGCAATGCAAAACGTGGAATGATTTTTATCGATCCTAGTGTGTATTTTGAACGTACTCTAGGTACTGTAAATTTCACAGTTGCACATGAGTGCTTCCATTGGTTTAGACATCAGCCATACCATGCATTAATGAAGATGCTTGGTTCTGATGATAAACTAGGGAAAATTATTCAATGTTCGATTGGTAGCAATGGCAAAGACACAGAAAAGTGGAAACCTATTGACTGGATGGAGTGGCAGGCTAATGGAGTGGCACTGCATATCCTTATGCCAACCAAGACTGCAAAAGTAAAAATTGATGAGTTAATAAAAAAATATCAAATCACTTTTGATGGAATCGATGGCTATAGAATTGAAGAAATGATTTCAGAGCTTGCTGATTTCTATGGCTTATCGAAGCAAGCTGTAAAGATGCGTATGCGAGAGTTGGGTTACTCAAAAGTAGATGGTGCCTTTACATATGTCAATGGACAGTATGTTACTCCATTTACATTTGATGCATCAGCGCTATCTGATAATCAGTCGTTTACTATTGCGTCTACAGATTTATTTAAAGCTTACTGCTTAAATAAAGATTTTAGAAAAGCGCTTGATACTGGTAAGTTTGTTTATATCGAAGGTCACGTTTGTATAAATGATGAAAAATATATAAATCGGTCAGACGGTCAAATCAATCTTACGCAGTATGCTTTATCTCATATGGATGAGTGCTGTCTTGTGTTTGACATGGGATATAGCTACGAATCCAAGTATCAAGGACAAAAATACTATACTCAAATGATGTATAAAACTCCGAGCCAACCTAATGGTCAGGAATACTCATTTGAAATGAATCACCATAACAAAACCTTATTAGCGCAGATTCAGGGTGCAAAAAATAGTGCAGACGCTATGCGATTGTATCCGGGAGCATTTTCTGAAACGTTAGTTTAACTAATGAAGGAAAGAAAATTGTCAAATAAAAAGTTGGCTGATTCGTCCTTGGTCGGCGAAAAGACAATTCAAAGATTGAGAAATAATGAAGAATACCCAACGACGGTACAAACTGTTATAGGATTGTGTTACGGATTAAAATTGTCAGTTCCGGAAGCAGAAATGCTAATCAGTAAGACGGAATTCCATATAAAACCGACAACACCACAAAATAATGCATACAGATGTGCGTTGAGTGCATGTGCTGAAACTAGCATCTATGTAATAAACGAAATGTTAGAGTCCTGTGGGTATGAACCGTTCGGAAGTTCATCATTTGATTAGTATTGGAGGAGGATGCCTAATGAAGAAAATTGAAGGTTCGCCTAAGAATCTAAAACAATTATTACAGAATACAAAATATTCTATTCACTATTATCAGCGTGAATATATGTGGCAGCGTAAGCACATAGAAGAAATGATCGATGACCTTACATCAGAATTCTTGGAATATTATAAAACAGATGATCCAAGACAAGCTGTAGCTGATTATGGCGCATATTTCATGGGCTCCATTGTTTTGGCAGGAAGAGAAAATGCGATTATTGATGGTCAGCAAAGATTTTCGTCTTTGACACTATTGCTGATGTATCTTAATAACAGATTAAAGACTATCGGCCAGAGTTATAACATGATTGAGACTATGATTTTCTCAGAATCCTTCGGTACTAAGTCTTTCAACATCAATGTTGATGACCGTCAGGATTGTATGAATGCAATTTTCAACGATACTGATTTTGATACTACCGGTGCCGGAGAGTCTATAAAGAACCTTTATGGTCGATATCAGGATATTCAGGATGTTTTTCCTGCTGATATTACAGATGATATGTTATTGCATTTCTGTGATTGGGTTGCGGAGAAAGTATTCTTTATTGAGATTGTTGCAACAACTGAGCAAGATGCTCATAAAGTATTTGTTACTATGAACGACCGTGGTTTGAGCCTTACATCTACAGAAATGTTAAAGGGCTATATTCTTTCGGAAATTAAATCCGATTCTTCTCGTGAAAAGATGAATGGTATTTGGAAAGATAAAGTTCTTACATTAAAGAAAGATGACGACAAGGGCGATGAGACATTTATTAAAGCTTGGCTTAGAGCACACTACGCGGAAACAATCCGTGAGACAAAAGCCGGTGCTGTAAATAAGGACTTTGATATCATCGGTGGTTCCTTCCACAAGTGGGTACGAGATGAACGTGATAAACTAGGTCTTAATGACTCTGATGATTTCGAGTTGTTCATAAAGAAATTTGCAAGATTCGCAGAGGTTTATGAGCGTATCCGTCAGGCAGAAACAACGTTCGCTGAAGAAACAAAGTATGTATATTACAATGCGCAAGTTAACTTCACATTACAGCCACAGCTATTATTAGCACCTGTATGTTATGAAGATTCATGGCCAGTTATTATTGAGAAGATTAATCTGGTAGCAAGATTTATTGATGTTTTGATTGTATCCAGAGTAACGAATTACCGCTCTGTTGATTACAGCACAATTAAAAACTTTGTTTTCAATGTTACTAAGGATATCCGCATGACAGACATACCTACATTGAAACAGAAATTAGAACAGCAGTATATCAATCTTGCATTTGACCCGGCAGCAGCATTAAGTGATTTAAGACTGAACAGTTTTACTAAGAAATATATCAAGAATATCCTTGCGCGTATTACTGGATATATTGAAGAACAGACTGATGTTGCCTCAAATTACTGTAATTACATGAATACTCAAACAAAGAATCCGTTTGAGATTGAGCATATTATTACAGACCATTATGAATGGTTTACGGCAGAGTATTCTGACCAAGATGATTTTAGACGTTGGAGAAATAGCATCGGTGCTTTATTACTTCTTCACAAGAGCATCAATGCAAGCTTAAATGATGCAAAATATGATTATAAGCTTAAGAAGTATTGCTCTAACGAAGGCAATATCTACACGGAATCACTTGGTGAATTAGCGTACCAGAATAACCCTAAATTCAAGAAATTTATTGCTGACAATTCTCTTGGATTTAAAGCTTATGCATCATTTGGTAAGAATGAGATTACTGAGAGAATTGCTGTTCTTGTTGATTTGGTAAAACTTGTTTGGAATGATGACATGTTTATATAATCCGGAGAAAGGAGAAAGTTTTCATGGTGTTTAATACTTTTATAAAATGCCAAGTTTGTGGATGTATTACTAGAGTGCGTTTACAAGTTGGCTGGCAAGAGGAACATCCGATAGAAGTAACATGCGGTAAATGTGGAACTTCCTTGTCAGGTAAAGTGAAAATAGGGCAAGACTGTCCGGGTTTAAATTTCTCCTTTGATAATGCTGATGATGCTCAGGACGAGAACGCGGATTATGTTGTTGAATGCTCCGGTGAGTTTCCAACAGCAAAACAAGCAGAAGCAGCCGACTTAGAGGGCTTGGTAGTAACACCGTTTATTCGATATATGAATTGTATGAAGACAGATGACTCTTATGAAGAATTTGTACAAGCTGTATCCCAATTAAATGTAACCGCTAAAAAGTGGAAGAACTACAAAAGAATTCTTACCTTAGCGAAAAATAATAGCAAGTATCTAACCCAAGAGATTCAAAAGGAATTTTCCGGTCAGTTCTTTCAATGTCGAGATGAATCGGAAACATTGAGAGCTGTTCACATGATTGAGGTACATGGTCTTTATTCGGCATTAAGAAAAGATATCCTTAATGATCTTTCATTTAGTGCAGGAATATTGAAAATGGATTCAGCACAAATGAAGAACTTAATTGAGTTTCTTAATTCTCATGATGGGTTCCACCTTGAAGAATTACAGGAGCTTGTCTATAAGGTCTACGGTGAGTTTATGACAGTATATCAAAGACTTATACCTGCACTAGCTATACAATACTGCAAAGAGAACTCTTTTGATTTTGAACATGAAGGTTCTACAACAAGTAGTTTTGATAGCGTAAAACAGTTCTATTTGGATGCTTATGAGGCATTGGGCAATTTGTTGGTTATACCTGTAGCACTCAATAATATTAAATACAGGTCTGATATAAATGCTATGAATCCGATTGAGAAGAATGTAAATTCTTTGGAGGACTATATTAAACTCACAAAAGCATCAAGATATCATTTCTGTTTGGATTCTGAAGTTTACACAGGCTTTTTGAAAACACTCGTGAATGCGAAATTGAGAAATGCTATCGGTCATAATGATGTTGAATACAATTCAGTAGACCAGCTGATAACGTATATTCCTAATCCGAAAGACAGAACAAAAAAGAAAACAGAATACCTTCTTCAGTTTGAAAATGAAGCTATGCATATGTTTCAAGCTATATTGGGTATCTCTGAATATTTGTATCGTCTGAGGAAACTTGAACTTATGTATGATGGAAAAATTCCTATTATGGTTCAGGAAAGAGTAAAATGGCCGAAGAAGATAGGCCGCAATGAATTGTGTCCGTGCGGAAGCGGAAAGAAGTATAAGCGTTGTCATGGACGATGAGAGTATGTAGAAATTAGTTTATTATAGAGTAATTTGTTGGGGAAGGAGGCCTCCTGTTTGAAAAAGAAAAAAGATGAAATAACCATCCGTTCCAGTGCAGCAGAATACTTAACCTATGTTGCCTCTGTTGGTGATCAGCAGGACAGCATTGAGATGCGCTATGAGGATGAGAATATATGGCTGACA
>ERZ773193.2420-NODE-2420-length-19948-cov-5.551098_pt1 | contig 19948 bp, 16 predicted proteins | sample MGYA00511110_ERZ773193 | MGnify/ENA primary metagenome ERZ773193 (study PRJEB29015, sample SAMEA2737784) | human gut metagenome | biome: human gut; feature: human-associated habitat; material: faeces | place: China | collected 2012 ...
GGCGTCAGGCTGACAAGTACGGCGTTCCGCGTATCTGCTTCATCAACAAGATGGACAAGCTGGGCGCGAACTTCTACTACTCCGTCGACACCATCAAGGAGAAGCTGGGTGCTACTCCGATCGTGATGCAGCTGCCGATTGGTTCCGAGAACGACTTCACTGGCGTTGTCGACCTGGTTGAGATGCAGGCTTACGTGTGGAACGGCACCGAGGAGCTCGGCGCCAAGTACGACACCACTGAAATCCCGGACGACCTCAAGGACAAGGCTCAGGAGTACCACGAGAAGCTCGTGGAAGCCGCTGCCGAAGCCGACGACGACCTCATGAACAAGTTCTTCGAGGACGGCGACCTGTCCAAGGAAGACATCCGCGCTGGCGTGCGTAAGCTCACCATCGCCAAGGAAGCCTTCCCGATCTTCTGCGGTTCCGCCTTCAAGGACAAGGGCGTTCAGCCGATGCTGGACGGCGTTGTCGATTACCTGCCGTCTCCTGAAGACGTGCCGGCCATCAAGGGCTACAAGCCTGGCGATGAGTCCGTCGAGATCGACCGTCACCCGGTCAAGTCCGATCCGTTCGCGGCTCTGGTCTTCAAGATCTCCACCCACCCGTTCTACGGCAAGCTCGTGTTCGTGCGCGTCTACTCCGGCTCCGTTGTGCCGGGCGACTCCGTGCTCGACTCCACCCGCGAGAAGAAGGAACGTATCGGCAAGATCTTCCAGATGCACGCCGATAAGGAAAACCCGATGGACCGCGCTGACGCCGGTAACATCTACACCTTCGTGGGCCTGAAGAACGTGACCACCGGTGACACCCTGTGCGCCATCGACGATCCGATCACCCTCGACTCCATGACCTTCCCGGATCCTGTGATCCAGGTGGCCGTCGAACCGAAGACCAAGGCCGACCAGGAGAAGATGGGCATCGCCCTGTCCAAGCTGGCCGAAGAGGATCCGACCTTCCAGGTCACGACCGACGAAGAGTCCGGCCAGACCCTGATCGCCGGCATGGGCGAGCTCCAGCTCGACATCATCGTCGACCGTATGCGCCGCGAGTTCAAGGTTGAGTGCAACCAGGGCAAGCCGCAGGTCGCCTACCGCGAGACCATCCGCAAGGCCGTCATGGACCAGGGCTACACCCACAAGAAGCAGACCGGTGGTTCCGGCCAGTTCGCAAAGGTCCTGATGAACTTCGAGCCGCTCGACACCACCGAGGGCAAGACCTTCGAGTTCGAGAATAAGGTCACCGGCGGCCACATCTCCGCCGAATTCATCGGCCCCATCGAGGCCGGTGTCAAGGAGGCCATGGAGTCCGGTGTTCTCGCCGGCTTCCCGGTCGTGGGCGTCAAGGCCACCGTCACTGACGGCCAGATGCACCCGGTCGATTCCTCCGAAATGGCCTTCAAGCTCGCAGGTTCCATGTGCTTCAAGGAAGCTGCCCCGAAGGCCAAGCCGGTCATTCTCGAACCGATCATGAAGGTCGAAGTCCGTACGCCGGAAGAGTACATGGGCGAAGTCATCGGCGATCTGAACCAGCGCCGTGGCAACATCCAGTCCATGACCGACGGTGTCGGCGTCAAGGTCATCGACGCCAAGGTCCCGCTGTCCGAGATGTTCGGCTACATCGGCGACCTGCGTTCCAAGACCCAGGGTCGTGCCATGTTCACCATGGAGATGGACTCCTACGACGAGGTGCCGAAGAGCGTCTCCGAGGAGATCATCAAGGCCCAGCGCGGCGAGTGACACGCGCCACTGCATGAAGTAGCCAGTGTCTTCAGTCAGCGGTAATATCGTATACCGCTGACTGGGTTCTGGCTCTTCAAAGTGGCACATAACCCAGAAACCCAGTAGAATAAGCGAGTTCCTGTGCGAAAGGGTGCAGGAAACTCACGAGACGTCCAGGAGGACAAAAGTAATGGCAAAGGAAAAGTACGAGCGTACTAAGCCGCACGTTAACATCGGTACCATCGGCCACGTCGACCACGGTAAGACTACCCTGACTGCCGCCATCTCCAAGGTGCTGCACGAGGAGTTCCCGGATGTCAACCCGGAGTACGACTTCAACCAGATCGATTCCGCTCCGGAAGAGGCCGCCCGCGGTATCACCATCAACATCGCCCACATCGAGTACCAGACCGAGAAGCGTCACTACGCTCACGTCGACTGCCCGGGCCACGCCGACTTCGTGAAGAACATGATTACCGGTGCTGCCCAGATGGATGGCGCTATCCTCGTTGTGGCCGCCACCGACGGCCCGATGGCCCAGACTCGCGAGCACGTGCTGCTCGCCCGTCAGGTTGGCGTTCCGAAGATCCTCGTCGCCCTGAACAAGTGCGACATGGTCGACGATGAAGAGCTCATCGAGCTCGTCGAAGAAGAGGTCCGCGACCTCCTCGACGAGAACGGCTTCGACCGTGACTGCCCGGTCATCCACACCTCCGCTTACGGTGCTCTGCACGACGACGCTCCGGACCACGAGAAGTGGGTCCAGTCCGTTAAGGACCTCATGGACGCTGTCGACGACTACATCCCGACCCCGGTTCACGACCTGGACAAGCCGTTCCTGATGCCGATCGAGGACGTCTTCACCATCTCCGGCCGTGGTACCGTTGTCACCGGTCGTGTCGAGCGTGGCCAGCTGGCCGTCAACACCCCGGTCGAGATCGTTGGTATCCGTCCGACCCAGCAGACCACCGTCACCTCCATCGAGACCTTCCACAAGACCATGGACGCCTGCGAGGCTGGCGACAACACCGGTCTGCTTCTGCGTGGTCTCGGCCGTGACGATGTCGAGCGTGGCCAGGTTGTGGCCAAGCCGGGCTCCGTCACCCCGCACACCAAGTTCGAGGGCGAAGTCTACGTGCTGACCAAGGACGAAGGCGGCCGTCACTCGCCGTTCTTCTCCAACTACCGTCCGCAGTTCTACTTCCGCACCACCGACGTCACCGGCGTCATCGAGCTGCCGGAAGGCGTCGAGATGGTTCAGCCGGGCGACCACGCTACCTTCACCGTTGAGCTGATTCAGCCCATCGCTATGGAGGAAGGCCTGACCTTCGCTGTGCGTGAAGGTGGCCACACCGTCGGCTCCGGTCGTGTGACCAAGATCCTCGCCTGATTTTCATCAGACAAGAATCTTCGCTTGAACTAGCGTTATAGAAAATCCCCTTCGAGGAAACTCGGAGGGGATTTTCTATAACCGCAACAGGATATGGATATGTACCACGACTTCCGGCCTGGATGCGCTAGTGTTGCTTTTCAATAGATAAGAGGAATGCGCGTTCGCGGTACGCCGTGCACAGCCGGGACGTGCCGGACACACGCTTATTTATCACGTGTATGCAGGCGACTGGCAGCCGGCAGGGGAGTGCCAGCTTGAGTTGACCGGCTCCACCATTGATGAACTGTGGGCTTCCTTGTGCTCGCAAGCGATCTTGGGGACGCCAGACTTCGAGAATCTGGATGCACGCATCGTGCAGCATGGCGAGATCGAGCGACTCGAAGCCGATGTTGACAAACTTACGCGAGATCATCAGCGTGCTAAGAATCCGGCACAGCGTAACGAAATTTACGCCAAACTCCACAAGGCAAAGACGCAATTAGCGCAGATGCGCGAAGCATAAGGCGTTACAGTTGAACCATGTTCCCTCTGCTCGAAACCCTGGTCGCCGTATACGAGGTGGGTCAGTTCACGCTGGCCGCCGATGAGCTGAAGGTATCGCAGTCGACGGTGTCGTCGCGTATCGCCCAATTGGAGCAGATGGTCGGCGCGCCGCTGTTCGTGCGCAATGCGAAAAGTGACGTGACGCCCACACAGGCCGGGCGGATGCTGTACCAGACTGCCATCGGCATCGACGGATTATGGCGGGATACGCGTGAGCAGATCGCCCGCGTGCAGGAGGCGCGTGAGCCGCTGGCCGTGTCGTTCTCGCACACGACCGCGGCGATTCTGCTGCCGAAGGCGTTGCCGGTGATGGCTCGGGACATGGACGGTTTCGACTTCGCTGTACACGTGATGAACTCGGATGCGATTCTCGAACAGGCCAGCATGAAGGCCGTGCAGCTCGGCGTGGTGGAAAAGCCGATCGTGAACGATTCGGTGGACCGCGTCACCCTGTGCGAGGACCGGCTGGTGTTGGCGGGGGAGCCTGACGGCGTGTGGATGGTGCGCGAACACGGTTCCGGCGTGCGGTATTACACGGATCTGTATTTCAAGACCGCTCAGGTTGTGCCTGCACGCACGATGGAAGTGTCCAGTAATGCGGCGATTGTGGCGGCGCTGTCCGCCGGGTTCGGGCAGTCGTTGATTTCGGAAGCCGCCGTGCCGGCGGGCGTGCCGGTGCAGCGGGAGCTTGGCGATGAGTTTGTGCGGCGGTTCTATGCGCTGGTGCCGAGATCCGGTCTGACGCACGATCAGCGGGAGTTGGCGGAGACGATTATTGCTGCGCTGCGCGGGTAGTCAGATAGTCGACTGAGGGGAGGTTGCGAACGTTGTTTCTCTCCCTCCGTCCGCCTGCGGCGGCCACCTCTCTCATCAGAGGGAGATCAATTAGGTATCGACAAAATCGATGATATGTATTGGTTGCAATGATTTGACCGATGTAAACGCTTGAGCTTCAATAGACATCATGAGAGAGTTCTGTACAAAATGGTGGAAGCGCATTGCCACCGTTGACATGCTGTTCATTGGTGTTCTGACTCTGCTGGCCTCGCTGTTCGCCTCCTGGCTCAAGCAGTTCCCCGGATTCAGCCTGTTCGGCGCGCTCATCATCGCGCTGCTCATCGGTATGATCATCCAGTTCCCGATCCGCAGTGCCTACGTCGGTTCCAATGATGGCCGCAAGGCAGGCGTCAAGGACGCCGCTGGCCTGATTTCCAACAAGCTGCTGCGCCTCGGCATCATCCTGCTCGGTTTCAAGCTCAACCTCGCCGTGCTGTTCACGCAGGGCATCAAGTGTCTGCCGATCGCCGCTGTGGTCGTTACGCTGACCATCATCGTGTGCTATGCCATCGCCCGCAAACTCGGTGTCGACCCGATGCTCGCCATCCTGACCGCCGGTGGCACCGGCATCTGCGGTGCGGCCGCCGTCATGGGCCTGGCCGGTTCCATCAAGGTGCCTGAGGACAAGCAGGACGAGAAGGACAACGACGTGACCATGGCCGTGGCCATCGTAGCCATTATGGGTACTGTGTTCGCGTTGCTGGAGATCGCGCTCGGCCCGCTGACCGGCATGACCAAGGACCAGCTGGGCATCACCGCCGGTGCTTCCCTGCACGAAATCGCCCACGCGGTCGCGGGCGGCGACGCGTTCGGCGCGGTGGACATCGCCACCATCATGAAGCTTTCCCGCGTGCTCATGCTTGTGTTCGCGGCCATCATCATCGCCATCTGGTGGGAGAAGAAGCATTCCGAGGTTCAGAGCACCGGCAAGAAGACCGTGGCCTTCCCGTGGTTCATGCTCGGCTTCATCGGCGCTTCGATTATCGGCACCTTCGTACCGTTCGTCACCTCCATCACCCCGCAGCTCGTGGACTTTGCGTACATCGTGCTCGGCATGGCCATGGCCGCGCTCGGCATCAACGTGAACTTCAAGGCCATCGCTTCCAAGGGCAAGAAGCCGATGCTCGCCAGCTTCCTGACATCGATTCTGCTCATGTGCTTCGCTGCAGGTGTTGCGATGCTGTTCTTCTGATAAGCGCTCCAAATACAAATAGGCGAAGGCGAACGACAGTGAGCAATTGGAATGTGTCACCTAAAAATCACGTACTTGCACAACGGATAACCCCAGCCGAACTGGCAGGCCATCGCAATGAACTTCACCACATATGGACTCAGCCCGGTCGCACCCGGCATCCAGCCGATCAGCAGCGTGCTGAACGTGAAGTTCCAGATCCACAGCAGCACGAACAGCGCCACGGAACGGGTGAAGTTGCTGGACGATTTGAATGTCACGTTGCGGTTCATCACGAAGTTGTAGGTCGCCGAACACACCACGGCGATGCCGTTGGCGATCTGTGAGGGTACGCCGATCAAGTGCAGAATGGCGAACGTCGCATACTCCACAATGGTCTGCGTGGCGGAAACACCCACATACTTGCCCAGCACGGCGAGTCCATTTTGCTTCGGGGTTGCCGTGCCCACGGTATTTTCCGCAGTATTCGTTGTGGTCGAGGTATTTGTGGCGCCCACACCTTGATTCGGCTTCACATTCGCTCCATTGTTCGCCATGCCCATATACCTCCCGGATGTACCTGTGACGTTCGACCTCGCAATGATACCGCTGACCGCGTCGGGAATCGGCGTGGCGGTCAGACGAGAAAACCGCAGGCCGCAGCAACGACCGGCACACCCAGCGACAGCACCAGATAGGCCGCTGCGGTGGGGTAGCGGTGTTTGCGGAAGAGCGTCACCATTTCGTTGATTGCGGTCGAGAACGTGGAGAAGCCGCCGAGGAAACCGGTGGCCAGCACTAGCCGCCATGGTTCATCAAGTGTCCCGCCGAGTGCCAGCGCCGCGACCAAACCGGCTAGGAATCCGGCGATGAGATTGATGGTGAACGTGGAAAGTGGGAATGCGCGCTGCCAGTACGTTTTGATGGTCACGTCAAGCAGATAGCGGCAGGAGGCGCCTACGCCGCCGCACAGGCAGACCAAGATTGGTAGGAATACGGTCATCACGCCTTACCTCCCTTGCTGGTCGTAGCGGCATTCGTATCAGCGGACGCTTCGGCGGATACGTTCGAGGAGCCGGCCAGATGCGTTCCTGCCCACACGCCGGCAGACGCACAAACCAGACCCAGCGCGAACGTCACCAGTAGATAGGCAATGCCGGCCGCCACCTGACCGTCGCGGATTGCGGTAAAACCTTCCAGCGCGAGTGTCGACATCGTAGACAAACCACCGCATACGCCCATGCCGAGTCCGCGACTGGCAAGTTCTTTGGAACGTGCGCCGAACCGGGAAGCGCCGGCCAAGTAAGCGGTCAACCCTGCATAGCAGAAGCAAGCCAGCATGTTGGCCACAAACGTGCCGGTATGGAAGCTGCCAGCCGCGGGAATCTGTGCGAACGCATAGCGGATAGCGGTGCCGATCGCACCGCCGCAGAAGACGACCAACACAATATCAAGATGAATATCGGGGAGCTTGCGCGCCGGGGGAGTGGTCGTGTGCGTAATCGGCCGGGCACCTGCGGATGGGGATTGCGAATCCATAATAGCCTTTCCTGAAACCGCTGAATCCTGCTGAAGACACAACGATTCCATGCAATATCAAATCGTGTGTAGGAACTATCAGCAGTGTGCGGTTCGAAACGAGTTCAGGCGGGTTCCATCGCCGGTTCCTTAGCCTACTCGTGGCGGCGACAACAAACGGCAGCAGTATCTCGGATATTGGCCTATCGCGGTGGATTTCGGCAAGAGACTTCTGCAATGCCGATGAACTTGGTTGCCGTGAGGCGATAAAGCACGTGTAGATGAATTGCTTGGTTGCTTCCATACCTCGTGGGTATGGCTCAACATGGTTTATGGCTATTGGCTAATACAGATCGATTGTCGTTTAATGGAACATGAGGATAACGGGCCCTAATCGCTCGGTGCCGGAAACAAGGAGTTGTGAATATGTCTGAAACCATGAAAGCCGCGATTTTCGTTGAGCCTGGCAAGATGACCGTGGAAGAAGTGCCAAAGGCGGCACTTCAGCAGGATGATGACATCGTGATTCGCATGATGCGCACCTGTGTATGCGGCTCTGATTTGTGGTTCTTCCGTGGGCTGAGCGGACAGGCCGCACACAGTCAGGTGGGCCACGAAGCCATTGGCGTGGTCGAGGAGACTGGCGCGGCGGTCGAATCCGTTAAGCCAGGTGATTTCGTGGTCGTGCCATTCCCGTACAGCTGCGGCAAGTGCCCGGTATGCAAGGCCGGCTTCGAATCCGTGTGCCCGCACGGGGGCTACTTCTCCGCTTGTCAGGCCGAATACCTGCGTGTGCCCGAGGCGGACGGCACCGTGGTCAAGGTGCCCGGTTCACCGGAAGATTATTCCGATGAACAGCTCGCATCGCTGCTGACCATTTCCGATGTGATGTCCACCGGTTATCACGCGGCGGTTTCTGCCGAGGTCAAGCCCGGTGACACAGCCGTGGTCATGGGCGATGGTGCAGTCGGCCTGTGCGGTGTGATTGCCGCCAAGATGCGTGGTGCCACGCGCATTATTGCCATGAGCCGTCACGAGGATCGCGCGGCGCTCGCCCGCGAATTCGGTGCGACTGATATCGTGCCCGAGCGTGGCCAAGAGGCTATTGACAAGGTGCTGGAGATGACCGGTGGCTATGGTGCGGACGCGGTGCTCGAATGCGTGGGCTCCAAGCAGTCCTTCGACACGGCGATTGGCCTGATTCGCCGCGGTGGCGTGATTGGTCGTGTGGGTCTGCCGCACGACGTGGAGATCAGCGCCGAAGGCACGTTCTACGGCAACATCGGCATCAAGGGCGGCCCGGCTCCCGTGCGCCACTACGATATTGACGGTGGTCTGCTGGATGCGGTGCTTAAAGGCGAGATTAACCCTGGCCGCGTGTTCACCGCCGAATATGACCTCGACCATATTCAGGACGCTTATGAGGCCATGGACCAGCGCAAAGTTATTAAGGCGTTGATCCGGTTCTAATCGCGTGGTGTGACGGGGTTTACCGCAGTGGTATTTAACGTCCGTATGTATGCGTCCCCTTTGTAGGGCCGCATACATACGGACGTTGTGATGTGTCTGACGCGGTTTACGCTGAACGATTGTGGTGACGCAAACCGGTCACCTGTTACTCGGCGAGCAGTGCCTTGTACTGTGCAGCGGACTGGGCGAGGGCCTCGTCGGTGATGCCGAAAGCGCCGCACGTGGCGAACGGCTTGAGTCAGGTCGCGCCGATGTATAAGCCGTGCCCTCGATCGGAATAAGCAGCTGCTCGATGGGGTAGTGGCCGGGGTGCCGGTCTGGTAGGCCGATTCCGGCGAACCGGTGGACACTGCGCATCGCGTCGGGAACCGTGGCCAAGGCGTACACCGAACTCGCCGACTGCGGCATCATCGACACCGGTGCCGGCCGCGCGGCGCGTGTAAAACGGGTCAAGCCGATTCCCGAACCGCTGGTGCGCGCGGCCAAGACCTATGCCGACGAGGCCCGCCGGCTTGGCGCGAGCCTCGATGACGCCTTCAACGCCCTGTGCGCGCAGTGGTAAAGCGCGCACCGATGCGAAGCCTACACGGGGTGCACCGTCAGCGAAAAGTCGCCGATGGTGCTGACGGTCGAGGGTGAGGCCAGATTGCAGACATCTCGCAAGCAGTACGTGGCATACAGCGGAAGATAGGTTGTTCCGCCGTCCTGCGCAATATTGGAGCGGGACAGCACCACGCCCTGCGAGATGCGATATTCGGCATTGGCCAATACGGCGTCGATGGCGGCGTGCGTGCGGTAGCTGCGCCCCGACTTGACCTCGAACGGCATCACAGAATCGGCGTTCGTGTCAGCGATGAAATCGACTTCACCATGTTTCTTTGCCATGTAGTAATACAGCGGAATGCCTTGCGCCGTCAGCTCCTGAGCAATCACGTTCTCGTAGATGGCACCCAGATTCGGTGAGGAATCATCAAGGTATGCGGCTTGCGCGGTCGGTTGCGGGTATCGTGCCATGAGCATACCGGTATCAGACTGGTACAGTTTGAACTTCGGTGATTGCGCCGTGCGTTTCAATGGTGTTTTCGGCTCGGTGACGCAGTTGGTTTTCAATGCCACACCCGCATCGACAAGCCAAAGAAAATCCTTCTGATTGCGGTCGTACCGAGCACCGGGGCTGATGGAGGAGACGGCGAATCTGCCGTTACCGTCAATCAGCTGAGTGGGGAGCTGGTCGAAGATCTCCTGCACCTGCAATGCGCGATTGCCTGCGTACTGCGAAATATCGTGGCGATATTGCCGGTTCAACTCGTTCTGCACCGCGTGCACAGCCGCCAAATCACCCTTGGTGTCCAGAAAACGTTGCACGACTTCCGGCATGCCGCCGACTACCAGATAGGTGCGGAAGTTCGTCATCATTGCATCGTGAATGTACCGGTCGATTGGCGTGACCGACCGGCAGGATTCTCGGATGTTTTCAAGTGTCGACTTCTGTACGCCGATGGCCCAACAGAATTCCTCAAAATCCATGGGACGCATGGTTTTTTCGATGACCGAGCCAACGGGGTAGGAGCGTACGCCCTTGAACTCAGTGCCGAGCATGGAACCGGAGAACACATAATCGAAACGGCCATCGGCCACCAGAAACTTGACCATGGTCATCACATCCGGTGCCTCTTGCACCTCGTCGATGAAAATCAACGTATCACCGGGAATGAGCGTTGAAGGTGAGAACAAGGTAAGGCGGCTGATGAACTCCTGCACGTCGTTCGCCGATGCGAGCGCTCGGGCCGCCTGCTTGTTCTCGTACAGGTTGATTTCAAGGTAATGGGCGTATTCGTGCTTGGCGAACTCGCGTACCGCGTAGCTCTTGCCGATCTGGCGAGCGCCGGTCAGCAGCAGTGCTTTGCCGGTACCGCTCCGCTTCCATTCCAGCAGATCGTCCGAGATTTTGCGCTCAAGCATGGCAGCTCCTTTCCGAATCCCTTATGAGGGTAGCATTTTCCGCCTTGTATGTGCAAAATGCCGCATTTCAAAATGGGGCTTTGGTGCAAAATGCCGCATTTCAAAATGGGGCTTTGGTGCAAAATGCCGCATTTTAAAGTAGGGTTTTGGTGCAAAATGCCGTGTAAATGGTGAATTGGACGTGCTTGTAAGGGGAGCTGGATGATCGTGCGGCTGGATGACCTTGTAACTAAATGATTGAACGATTGCGCGGCCGTCGTTTGCGTGGCCGCAAAGTTGTGTGGGCTGTTCGCGAATTATGCGCGGTCGGCCGTCATGTGCCTGCGCTTGGGGTGCTCGATAAGTAGCGCTCGCTTCTTGGCGTCCTCGGCGGTCGAAGCCGGTACGCCGTCGGAGGAGGCGTCGATGATGCGCTGCAGGTAGCCGTATAGGGTGTGCAGCTCGTCGTCATTCAGACAGTCCAGCATAGAGGGGCCTGATCAAAACCAGTTCACGAGGTCCTTTTTGCTTTAATCCCCGCTGAGAGCGCGTAGCGCCGGAGGATGATCGGATGCCGCGACGCCGAATCAAGATTCAGCCGCTCGCCGACCAGCCCGACCAGCAAGGAACCGGATTCGCGCATCGGCGGCATGCGCGCTGCTATTCGCGCTGAAACAGCATGGCATGGGTGCGCTGACACCGCGCCGGCGCAAAGGCCATCAGTGAAACTGGGGAATCGGATTGCAGGTGGCGGACGGTGCCCAAGACGAAAGATTCTCGTCCGGCGTTCAGCCGCTGTCGTTGGCCGTGATGATACTGGAGACCATGAAACTCAGGCGGCGGCAGCCAAGGGCGAAGTCGAGAAAGAGGTGACGGCGTGACACTTGAACAGAGGTCAGATAGCGCGGCGGCAGGCCACGAGGCATGTGACCAGCCGATCAGGAGCCTGGAAATCCTCAACCAATGCGTTCCGCTGTTCGAGACGCTGAAGGATCCGAACCGGCAGCAGTTGCTGGTGCAATTGGTGTGCCATGGGCCGCAGACGGTGGGGGAGCTGGCCGAATCGTCGGCACTGTCCCGCACGGCCGTGTCCCATCACATCAAACTGCTGGAACAAGCCGGATTCATCGAAATCAGCAAAGACGCCACCCGCCGCATTTGCTCGGTGCGTGCGGATCGATGGCTGCCGCTGCTCGATGAACTGTCTTCCGCCCTGAAAGCCGACCTTGCGGCGGCGGAGCAGTGCCGAGCATGAGCGACGATCAACGGCCGCAGGCGATTGAGGTGCGCGGTGCGCGCGTGCATAACCTCAAGAACATCGACATCGACATTCCGCTGGGCGAACTGGTGGGCGTGGCCGGCGTCTCCGGTTCGGGCAAAAGCTCTCTGGCGCTCGGCGTGCTGTATGCGGAAGGTTCGCGGCGCTACTTGGAAGCGCTGTCCACGTACACGCGCCGTCGACTGACTCAAGCCAGCCGCGCCCAGGTGGACGAAGTGCTGCATGTGCCGGCCGCGCTGGCCCTGCACCAGCGGCCCACTGTGCCCGGCATCCGTTCGACGTTCGGCACGATGACCGAATTGCTCAACAGCCTGCGACTCCTGTTTTCCCGCGTCGCCTCGCACGTGTGCCCGCATTGCGGGGCGCGCAATGAACCGACGCTGAACGTGGCGGCCGGCCTGCCCATCACCTGTGCTGGCTGCGGCAAGGAATTCCACGCGCCCGGCGCCGAATTGCTCGCCTTCAACTCGGCCGGCGCCTGCCCGACCTGCTCCGGCACCGGCATCGTGCGCGAAGTAAACCGCGCGGCCCTGGTCCCGGACGAGTCGAAAAGCATCGACGACGGCGCGGTGCTGCCATGGGGTTCGCTCATGTGGGACCTCATGAAACAGGTGTGCGGCGCGATGGGCGTGCGCACCAACGTGCCGTTCAACGAACTCACACCCGAAGAACGCGACATCGTATTCAACGGGCCGGCCGTCAAAAAGCATATTCTTTACAAGCCGAAGAAAGGCGACGATTTCGCCGAACTCGACTTCACCTACTTCAACGCCGTGTACACGGTGGAGAACGCGCTCGCCAAAGCCAAGGACGAGAAGGGCCTGAAGCGTGTGGTCCGGTTCCTCAAGGAAGGCCCATGCGCCGACTGCGGCGGCACACGACTGAGCGTCGCCGCCCGGGCCCCGCATGTGCGCGGGCTGAACTTGGCCGAAGCCGGCGCGATGACCTTGGACGCGGCGGCGGATTGGGTGCGCGGAGTGCCGGAATCCCTGCCCGCCGACATGCGGCCGATGGCCGCCAACATCTGCGAATCGTTCCTGGATGTGGCCCGACGGCTGCTCGATCTGGGCCTCGGCTATCTGGCGCTTGACCGCGCCGGCGCCACGCTTTCGACCGGCGAACGCCAGCGTGTGCAGCTCGCCCGGGCCGTGCGTAACCGCACCACCGGCGTGCTGTATGTGCTCGACGAGCCATCCATCGGCCTTCATCCCTCGAACGTGGACGGGCTGCTCGGCGTGATGCACGACTTGGTGGCGGACGGCAATTCCGTGGTGGTCGTGGACCATGATGTGCGTGTACTCAAAGCGTGTGACCATCTTATCGAAATGGGGCCGGTTGCCGGTGCCGAAGGCGGGCATGTGATCGCGCAAGGCACGGTCGGCGAGGTGGCGGCGAACCCCAGTAGTCGCATTGCGCCGTTCCTATCCGACCAGGTGAGTGCGCGTATACGTGAGCGTGTGGCCGAATCGCAAGTGTTCAGCCTTGGCCGCATCCGCATGACAACCAGTCAGCTGCATACAGTCAAGCCGTTGGACGTTGATATCCCGCGCGGCCGGCTCGTGGCGGTGACCGGAGTCTCCGGCTCCGGCAAAACCACGATGGTACTCGAATCGCTGATTCCCGCACTCAAAGCGCAGGCGGCGGGGGAGCTGTTGCCGGAACACGTGCGCGAGCTTGAGACCGAGGGCATCCGTCGTGCGAATCTCATCGATGCCACGCCGATCGGCGCGAACGTGCGCTCCACCGTGGCCACTTATGCCGATATTCACGACGAATTGCGCCGCGCCTTCGCCCGCACGGACGACGCCAAGGCGGGCGGCTGGAAGGCTGGCGATTTCTCGTACAACACCGGCCGACTGCGTTGCCCTACGTGCGACGGCACCGGTTCGATCTCGCTCGACGTGCAGTTCCTGCCGGACGTTACCATCGAATGCCCGGATTGCGGCGGATCCCGGTATGCGCCCGAAGCCGGCGCGATTCGGCGTGCCGTTAAGGGAGAATCTCACCTTTCGTTGAGTCTGCCGCAGCTGATGGCGATGAGCGTGGACCAGGCGCTGTCCGTGACCGGCGACCTCAAGAAGGTCCACACGCGCCTGACCACCTTGCGTGATTTGGGCCTCGGCTACCTGACGCTTGGCGAGCCGACACCGGCGCTTTCGGGCGGCGAAGCCCAGCGGCTGAAACTCGCCAGCGAAATGGGCAAGGCCCAATCGGACGCGGTATTCGTGTTCGACGAGCCGACCATCGGTCTCCATCCGCTCGACGTTCGCGTGCTGCTGGGCGTGTTCGACCGGCTCGTGGCGAGTGGCGCGACTGTCGTGGTCATCGAGCATGACCTTGACGTGATCGCCAATGCGGACTGGATCATCGACATGGGACCGGGCGGCGGCGAAAGCGGCGGACACATCGTCGCCACCGGAACGCCGGAACAAATCGCGGCCAATCCGAACAGCATCACCGGGCGGTATCTGCGTTGACTTGTATGGCGGTCACGCGCCTTTGCATAGGACCCTGCGCGAGTAGGATAGCCGTCCATGGTGCAGATTCATGGCATTAGACGCGCGAACGCGGACGCGAAATATCGGCAGATGACCGGGCAGCCGGTCAAGCCGCTGATCCTCAAACTGTGCTTGCCGGCCGTCATCTCCAACTTGGTGACCACCGCATACAACCTCACGGATACGTTCTTTATTGGCCAGCTCGGCACCGCGCAGTCCGGTGCTATCGGCATCGCGTTCTCCATCATGACCGTGATGCAGGCGCTCGGCTTCTTCTTCGGCAACGGCGCGGGCAACTCGATGAGCCGCGAACTCGGCAAACAGAACAATGAGCGCGCCTCCCGACTACTGGCCGTGGGCTTCGCGGGCGCGGTGCTCTCTGGTTTGGTGATTGCCGCAATCGGATTGCTGACCCTGCGGCCGCTGGTCGTCATGCTGGGATCGACCTCGACGATCGCCCCATACGCCGTGCAATACCTGACGCCGTTGTTGGTCGCCGCACCCTGTGTATGCGGGTCGTTCGCGCTCAACGGACTGCTGCGATACCAAGGGCAATCGGCGTTCGGCATGATCGGGCTGGTTTCGGGCGCATTGCTGAATTTCCTGCTCGCGCCGTTGTTTATCTTCGTGCTGCACCTCGGAATTTTTGGTGCCGGCCTGGCCACCGCCATCTGCCAGACGGTGAGCTTCACGATTCTGACCACGATGAGCCGCAAATTCGGCGTAATGAAGCTGTCCTTGCGCAATTGCAGGCCGGATGTGCTGCTCATGCGCGAAGTGGCCGGCGGCGGCCTGCCTTCGCTGATTCGCCAAGGTGCCGGCTCGATCTCCGTGACCTGTGTGAACATCGCCGCCAACCCGTTCGGCGATGCGGCCATCGCCGGCATGGCCATTGTGATGCGTATCATGTTGGGCGCCAATTCGGTGATCGTGGGCCTCGGCCAAGGTTTCCAGCCGGTGTGCGGATACAACTACGGGGCCGGCCTGTTCGCGCGAGTCAAAGAGGGATATTGGTTCTGCGTGCGGCTCGCCACCTGCGTGCTCGTGGCGTTGGCAGCGCTGCTGTGGATTTTCGCGCCGCAACTGGTCGAGATCTTCCGTTCCGACCCGGCCGTGGTGGCGGTGGGCGTGGCAGCGCTGCATATTCAATGCTGCACGGTGATTCTCAATGGCTTCAACATGATGGGCAATATGATGACCCAGACCATGGGCCGCACCGGCATCGCCTCGTTCCTGGCCCTGTGCCGACAAGGTCTGTTTTTGGCACCGATCGTACTGATTCTGCCGATGATGTTCGGCGTGCTCGGCGTGGAAATGGCACAATCGGTGTCCGACGTGCTGACATTCCTAGTCACTATCCCGTTCATGCGGCGAATCCTGCATGAATTGCGGTGAATGGTAGATTGCAACTATGAATAATCGAAGTGCAAAGCGGGTGCCGGGCGTTCCTTCTCCCGCGTATATCGAATCGCTGTACCGCACCATGGCTGCCGCCCTTGGCCCGACCGGATGGTGGCCGGCTGAAACCACATTCGAGATTATGGTGGGCGCGGTGCTGACGCAGAATACGGCGTGGGGCAATGTGAATCGTTCGCTTGCGGCGTTGAACGCGGAGGGTGTGCTCGAACCCCATAAGCTGGCGATTATGGGGCCAGCGCATCTGCAGGAACTTATTCGCCCGTCCGGCTTTTATGTCAACAAATCCAAGACGGTACAGTCACTGAGCCGATGGTATGTGGAGCGTTGCGGAGCCTCACCTGAGGGCGCGGCAGATATTCCCGACGCCGAATTGCGGACCGAATTGCTCGGATTATTTGGTATCGGGGGCGAAACGGCCGACGACCTGATGCTATATGTGTTTTCGCGCCGCACATTCGTGGCCGATACTTATGCTCGCCGACTATTCGCCTTCCTCGGATTTGATGTGCCAGCCGGCTATCTGGCATTCCACAAGGCCTATTCGCCCGTGGTGCTGGATACGAGCCTCAGTGTCAAGGATTTGCAGGAATTCCATGGGCTCATTGACGAGTTCGGCAAGGCCTACCGCGACGACGCGGCCAAAAGCGAGTCCTTTTTGGGTGGATGGAGGGCTTGACTGCACGGCGAATCGTTCTCAATAAGAAAAGTGTGAGGCCCGCACGGTGCCAATCGCACATCTGAATCCTTGACTGGCTGCGCTCGATGCTGGGTGTCGAAAACGAGTCTGTGACAGAATAGTTCGACCGACGCAATCGCCAAAACGCCGAACAGGAGCCAATGATGACCGAAGGCAAGCCGATCGCCAAGCCGATGATCGATGATGCAACCCGCGAGAAAATGGCGCTCATGTTCTCCGGCGAAGTCTATCTGCCGGACGATGTGGACGGCTTTTTCGATCTGCAGGCCGCCCAGCGTGACCTCCAGCTCGAACTCAACGCCACGCCGCTGACCAACCCGAAGCGCTGTACCGAACTCATGCAGGCGTTCTTCGGCGCGGCGGGGGAGGGTCTGTACCTTGAATGCCCGGTGTATGCGAACTGGGGCTGCAATACGTACTGGGGCGAACGCTGCTACGCCAACTTCAACCTGACCCTGGTCGATGATGATGAAATCTTCATCGGCTCCCACACCATGATTGGCCCCAACGTCACGCTCGTGGCCACCGGCCATCCCGTGCGCCCGGACCTGCGCTACCGGGGCGCCCAGTATTCGCTGCCGATCCACATTGGCGAAAACGTCTGGATCGGCGCGAACGTGACCGTGCTGCCCGGAGTCACCATCGGAGACAACGCGGTCATCGGCGCCAACTCGCTGGTCACCAAGGACATCCCCGCCAACACGGTCGCCTACGGCAGCCCGTGCAAGGTGATTCGCGATATCAACGAACACGACGACGTCTACTACTGGCGCGACCGCCAATTCAGCGACCGCTTCAAGATCAAGGAGCAGTAACGCAAGCTTACTCCCACACGTCGAGCTTGCGATTTTTGTAGAAATACTCCGGTCCTTGTCGCCGATTTCGCGCACGACCTCGCAGGGCGCGCCGTAGGCGACCGAGCTGGCGGGGATGGACGTCGCGACCGAACCGGCGCCAATCACGCAATTGTCGCCGATGGTCACTCCCGGCAGAATCGACACGTTCGCGCCGACCCACACGTTGCGCCCGATGGTCACCGGAATGCAATATACGTAGTGGTGCTCGCGCAGCACCGGCAACACGGGGTGGCCGGCGGCTCATTAGCACGGGGAACGGTTGAACGAGAAGTGGATTGGCATGTGGTGGTATCGAACATACTGATGCGTGTGCCGCCGAGCCTGTCCAGATGGCTGCCTATATGAACCAGTGACAGAAGAGCACGGGAACGCGAGCGAGAGGAGCGTGCATGGGGCAGTTCGGCGTCATGATTGGCCAGTTGGTCGGATTCCTGATCATGCTGATGGTCGGGTATGGATGTGTGAGGCTTCGATTCTACGGTCAGACGGCGTTGGACGGCATGTGCTCGTTGCTGCTCAACGTGCTCATCCCCGTGCTCGTGTTCTCGAACGCCGTCGACGGCGCGGACCGCGCGCAGCTCGCCGCCAACTGGGGCGTGATGCTGCTGACCGCCGTGATGTACGCGCTGCTCATCCTGGTGTTCTGGCTGGTCGCCAAACTGTTGCGGCTCAAGGGCTCACGCAGCCACGTGTTCCAGGCGGCGCTGATTTTCGGCAACGCCGGATTCATCGGCATTCCGTTGATTATGGCACTTTGGCCGCAGAACGGCGCGATTTACGTGGCGCTGATGTCGATCATCGACCAGACGCTGCTCTGGACGTACGGCGTATGGCTGTGCGAGCCGGTCGCCGAAACGACTGGCGGCAACGCGATTGGCGCGCGAGGTGCGGTCGCGAACGGTTCGGTGAACGGCACCGGTTCGGTGGGGGAGGCTGCGAACAGCGGTTCTCCGGCCGTCGCCCGCCCCTCGCTAGACACCCGCGTCCTCGGCCTGCTTAAACGATTCGTCAATCCCGCCTTCATCGGTGTGATGCTCGCCCTGATTCTGATTCTGCTCGGCGTCAAGGTGCCGGACATCATCCTGAAGCCGCTGCACACCATCGGCAATATGGCCACGCCGATGTCGCTAATCTACTTGGGCGGCCTGTTCGCACTGACCAAGTGGTGGGGCGTCCTCAAACGCTACGAACTCTATGTTGGCCTAGTCGCCAAGATGATCGCATTCCCGCTCGCCTTCTACGCGCTACTGACCGCGCTGACCGGCGCATTGCCGCAACTGCCGATCACCCATGACATGGTGCTGATGATTACGGTCATCGCCGGACTGCCGACCATGACCACCATTGCCATGTTCACCGGTCGCAAGAACAACATGCCCGAGTATGCGGTCGGCTTCGTGCTCGTAAGCACGCTGTTCTCGCTGGCCTCCCTGACGATTGTGTCGGCAGTTGTGTTCTGAATTGTCCCCTTCGATGAAAAGAATGCCGGGGCCTCCGGCGCTTGGAATCTCATCGACGCCGCCAACGACTCGGCATTCGAGGCGGCCGTGCCGTATTTCAAGGAGATATTCGATTACGCGCGCACGCTCGATCCGCAGCATCGCCCGCTGACCTACACCAATCTGCTGATGGCCGCCGGAGGCAAAGACAAGTGCCATCAGTTCGCGGATGTCATCTGCCTGAACCGGTATTACGGCTGGTATGTGCAAGATGGGTATCAGCTCATCGGAGCCAAGAAGGCCTTCATCAACGAGATGAACCAATGGATGAACACCGAACCCAACAAGCCGTTTCTGTTCACCGAATACGGTGCGGACACCGATGCCGGTGTGCACAAGCTGCCGAGCGTGCAATGGAGTGAAGAGTACCAATGCGAGTACCTCACCATGCAGCACGAAGTGTTCGACATGTTCGAGGCAGTGGTGGGCGAGCAGGTATGGAACCTCTGCGACTTCCAAACCGGTGAAGGCATCATGCGCGTCGACGGCAACAAGAAGAGCGTCTTCACTCGCGACCGTCAGCCCAAAGCCGCCGCCTATGTACTCAAGGAGCGTTGGGAGACTAAGTAGCGGCCCGCCCCTGGAATATTCCAGGAGCAACACACATCGCATAACACACAACGCAACATACAAAAAAGAACCTCGTGAAACGAATTTCACGAGGTTCTTTCTAGTTACGCTGAATGACTCCCATTAGACTCCCACGAGGGAAGAGCAATGGGAATTCCAACGTGGCTAAGCTCTCAAACTCAGATGTGGAAGTAGAGCTCGTACTCGAGCGGGGTCGGGGCCAGGCGAGCCTGGTCGATCTCGTCGCGCTTGAGGCCAATCCAGGTCTCGATCAGGTCGTCGGTGAACACGTCGCCGGCGGTGAGGAAGTCGTGGTCCTCTTCCAGGGCGTCCATAGCCTCGGCCAGGGAGCTTGGCACCTGCTTGATGCCAGCGTGCTCTTCCGGCGGCAGCTCGTAGAGGTCCTTGTCGACCGGCTCCGGAGGCTCGATGTGGTTCAGGATGCCGTCCAGGCCAGCCATCAGCTGAGCGGAGAAGGCCAGGAACGGGTTGCAGGACGGATCCGGAGCGCGGAACTCGATGCGCTTGGCAGCCG
>ERZ773193.2436-NODE-2436-length-19852-cov-7.798303_pt1 | contig 19852 bp, 15 predicted proteins | sample MGYA00511110_ERZ773193 | MGnify/ENA primary metagenome ERZ773193 (study PRJEB29015, sample SAMEA2737784) | human gut metagenome | biome: human gut; feature: human-associated habitat; material: faeces | place: China | collected 2012 ...
AGGGATTCATGGCGAAGCCATGTACACCGCACCCACACTGCGCAGCGCGTGCAGTCATTCAAGCTACAAGCCGGCAATGTTGGGGGTCGAGGGGTCCTCCCCTCGCGTTCTCTTGGGGGTCTAAGGGGGCCATTCTCTCACGTGAGAGAATGGCCCCCTTTCCCGCGTCCCCTGCACGGTGCAGGGGAACATATTGCCCGCGTCAACGCAGAAGAACTTACTTCTCCTCCGCCGCCTTGATCTTGGCGAGTTCTTCTTCCTCCAGCTGGCGATACGCCACCTTACCAACCAGAGTCTTGGGCATATCCTCCTTGAACTCGATGTCATACGGCATGGCGTACTTCGCCACATTCTTGCGGCAGTAGGCCAGAAGCACCTGCTTGGTCTCCTCGGTCGCGGGCACACCGGCGGCAAGCTTGACGAACGCCTTGACCTTCTGCATCTTGTAGGGATCGGGCACGCCGATCACGCAGCTCATCTGCACGTACTCGTGCGCGTCGAGGATATTTTCGATCTGGCCGGGATAGACATTGTAGCCGGACGAAATGATCATGCGCTTGGCACGGCCGCGGAAGTAGACAAAGCCCTGCTCGTCCATCATGCCCAGGTCGCCCGTGTAGACCCACGTCAGGCCGTCGGCGTGCGTGCGAAGCGTCTGCGCCGTCTCTTCGGGATTGTTCATGTACTCCTTCATCACGGTCGGGCCCGCGAGCAGGATCTCGCCCTCCTGCCCGTAGGGAACCTCCCGGTCAGTGTCCGGCTCGACGATCTTGATGTAGGTATCCGGGAACGGCAGGCCGATGGAGCCCTCCTTGAACATGTGCGGCGGTGTCAGGCAGCAGGCCGTGACCGTCTCGGTCGTGCCGTAGCCCTCGCGCACCTGAATGGACGCCTTATGGTCGTAGAGGAACTTGTCGAACTTCTTCTTCAGCTCGATCGACAGGCTGTCGCCGCCGGAGAATACGCCCTTGAGCGAGCTGAGGTTCGCCCCGTCCATGCTCGGCAGGCGCAGCAGCGCCTCGTAGAGCGTCGGTACACCCGCGATGAAGTTGCACTTGTACTTCACGATCTGCTTGGCGTAGCTCTTGGCCGTGAAGCGCGGGATCAGGATGCAGCGGCCGCCCTGCGAGAGCATCGTGTGCACGCACACGCCCAGGCCGAAGCCGTGAAACAGCGGCATCGCCGCCAGCATGCGGTCGCCGGGGCGGAACATCGGGTTCGCCGCGATAACCTGCTGGCCGAGAGCGTTGAAATTCTTGTTCGTCAGCACGATGCCCTTTGTTGTGCCGGTCGTACCGCCGGAATAGAGGATCACAGCGGGGTCCGCGCCCTCACGCTTGACCTTATAGGTCTTATAGTAGCAGGAGCGGGAGAGCTTCATGAAGTCCTTCCACATGATGACCGGCGCGTCCTCGGGAATCTTCTCGATCTTGCGTCCCTCGGTGAGCATATAACCCGCCTTGATCGTCGGGGACAGCGCGTCGCGCACGCTTGCGATGATCATGTTCACGACCTTTGTGCGCTCGCGCACCTTTTCAAACTTGTTGTAGAACTGGTCGAGCGTCACCGCCGCCACGCTTTCCGAGGCGTTCAGGTAAAATTCGATCTCCTTCTCTGCCGACAGCGGATGGATCATGTTCGCAATGCCGCCGACGAGGTTGACCGCGTAGAACATATAGATGGCCTGCGGGCAGTTCGGCATGGCAATGGTCACCTTGTCACCCTCGCGCACGCCGATGGTCTTGAGCGCCTTGGCGCACTGCTCGATCTCGCGGATCATCTGGCGGTAGGTCGTCGACTTTCCCATGAACGTAAAAGCGATGTTGCCCGGATATTTCTTAGCAATCTGCTCCACGGCCTCGAACATCGAGCCGTCGAAATACTCAAGGTGCATCGGCACCTCGCCCATGTAATCCTTCCAGGGCATTCTGACAATGGAATCACTCATATTCTACTTCCTCCGATAGCGGTCGTTCCAAAAGGGTGGGGTGTTCTAACAGATATTTGAAAAGGCGCACGCTCTTTGCGTAATAGTAGCCGTCGGCAATGCGCTCATCCACGGTGAGGCCGAGGTCCACCGTCTCCTGCATTTCGACAAGGCCGTGCTCGTCGTACAGCGGCGTCCACTTCTTTTCGCCGATGATGCAGAACAGCGAGCTCGTGCCCCAGTTCGTCAGGTGGTGGTAGCCGCTTTTGAGATGAATGGAACCGAGGTTGGAGATGAACACCGAACTGTAGTTCGGGTCCTTGCCGATCAGGAAATCGGGGCACCAGCCGTGCTTGTCGAGCCAGCGGATAAATCGCACCGCCGCCTTGGACAAAAAGCGCGGCAGGCTGTTGAGCACATTCATGCTGTTGTCGGTCGTGTTGACCTTCTTCTGCTCGCGGCAGGCCGCAACCTCCTGGTGGATCTCCTCGTGGATCGTTTCGATGGTGCTCTCAGGCTTTATCTCCAGTAGAGCCATGGCCTCTTCGCTGCCGTCGGCAAACTCCTTTTTGATGACAAAGCCCGCTGTCACCTTATTGCGCTGATAGTAGTTTTCATTCGCGTAAAAGCGGTTGAGCTTCGGCCGTAAAATGACCGTCTTAACGAGCGCCGTCAGGATCACGTGGAAAAATGTGTACTTGAACGGGATGCCCTCATAGTTTTTCGTCGCAATGTACTCCTTGATGGGCTCTAAATTCACGCGCTCTGCGATATACGCCTCGTTGTCCGCGCGGTTGGGATAGATGATGCCCATGATAAAGTGCAGCGAATCCACATCGCGCAGCAGTGTTGCGTCGCGCCGGTCGCCCCAGCGTCTTTTCTGTTCTGCCATAAAACCTTCTTCCTTTTCTTTCGGTTTTGCTTCTTTTCCCCACCCTTCCACAAGTGGGATCCCTCTTTAGGGAATAAACCGCTCAAAAATGGCGATCGCGCCCTCGCGCTCCGCCGTCTCCAAGTCTTCTTTCGACCGGATGGTCCAGTAAACGCCCTGCGCGCCGTAGAGCTTACGGCATAAACGCGGCGCCCAGTTTTTCTTATCTTCAAATTTATAGGCGACAAAATCCGGCTGCGCCATGATGTTGCCCAGCAGGTTCGTCGTCGCAAACGCCATCGGCAGGCTCAAATTGCCGCGCTCTTTCAAAAAGTCGCAGCTCAACTGCCCGCGGATGACCTCTGGCCGGTGCTTTTTCAGCCACGCCACGCACCGCGGGTCGAACGACTCCACGCAGTACTTGACGCCAAATTTGTCGAGTTCCGCCATCGTGCGCTCGGTCAGCTCGGCAAAGTTGTCGCGAAAGCTCTTGACCTCCACAATGAGCGGTAGCCCCGTCCCCGCAAACAGCGCGAGCACATCCTTGAACTGCGGGATGCTCTCCTTCGTCCCGTCCAGCGCGTAGTCCTTGAGCTCGTCCGCGCTCAGGTCTTCGAGGTATCCCTCGCGGCCCGTCATGCGCTTCACATCGCTGTCGTGGAACACGGCAAGCGTCCCGTCGCGCAGCAGGTGCACGTCGAGCTCCGCGCCGAAGCCCCGCGCGATCGCGCGCGAGAATGCCGGCAGCGAATTTTCGGGAATGCCCGCCGCCTTATCATAGAGCCCGCGGTGCGCATAGCGCAATTTCCGCAGTGCCGCCATCGACTCCGTCCCGCGCCGCGCGCGCAGTAAAACCGCCCACGCGACCGCCAGAATCAGGCAAATTCCGACAACGATCCGTAAAATTTTCATTTTAGATCACTTCTTGTATTCGATTTAGTCCGCATCCATGTCCTCAAACGCCGCAAGGCCGGCCTTGGCCTCCACCTTGCAGTCGCCGTGGCGCACGAAGCACATCGTCACAAAGCTGCACGCCACGAAGAACGCCGCATACGGGAACAGCACGCTGTAGCTGATGTGCTTTAAGAGCGTGCCCGCCAAAATCGGCGTCACGACCTGCGCCGCCATCGAAAACGTGTAGTAGTAGCCCGTGAACTTGCCGATATCGCTGCCCTTGCACATTTCAACGACCATCGGCAACGAGTTGACGTTGATTGCCGCCCACGCAAGGCCGACGAGCGCAAACACGACAAACATCACGGCGTTGATGCTCTGATAATGCGTCGTCAAAAAGTACGCCGACGCAAAGCACGCCGCAAGCAGGATAACGCCGCCCTGAATGGTCTTCTTGCGTCCGATCTTCGACGCCAGCTGCCCCACGGGGATGTACGACACGATGGCCCCGCCCGTCGCGACGAGCAAACACGTCGACGCGCCGCCGAGGCCCTGCCCCATCACGCGCCCGACATACGTCGTCCACCACGTCGTCACGCCGTTGTAGCCGATGTACCACAGCGCGATCGAGTTCAGCAGCATCACAAGGCTGCGCTTGACTTCTTTGGGCAGCTCCTCACTGCCGTCCGGCTCCTCCTCCACGAGCTGCTGCTCGGGATGCTCGGCCTCGTATTCCTTCTCCGCCGCCGCAAGCTTCGGCTCGTTTGTCGTGAAGTACAGTACGATGACCGAAACCGCCATCAGCACCGACACGACGACAAAAAGCGGTTGGTAGTTCACATGCGCGGCCCCCGCTGTCTTGCTGTTCGGATACAGCACCGCCGCCACGATCAGATACGAAATGCCGCCGACTGCGCCCATCAGGTTGATGATCGCGTTCGCGCGCGATCTTATGGGCTTGGGTGTCACGTCCGGCATCAGCGCCACCGCGGGCGAGCGGTAGGTCCCCATCGCCACGAGCAGCAGCCCCAGCGTGACGACGAACATCGCGAGCTTACCCGTGCTCGCGCCATTTGCGTAGCCGTTGTCAAAAAGCGGCAGCAGATTCATCAGGATCACCGCAGCCGCCGTGCCGCCGAGGATAAACGGCATCCGCCGCCCGATCTTCGTGCTCGTCCGATCGCTCAGCGCGCCGAAGAACGGCAGCAAAAACAGCGCCAGCACATTATCCGCCGCCATGATCGCGCCGGAAATGGTCTCGTCTAAGTGGAACGTGTTCGTCAAGATCAGCGGGATGATGTTGTCGTACATCTGCCAGAACGCGCAGATGGACAAAAACGCCAGCCCCACCAGCACCGTGCGCTTGTGGTCAAGCTTCATAGCCGTTCTCCTTGCAAAGAAAAGTCGATTTCCTTAGAATCACAGTAGAATATCATGTTTTCGCCAAAATAGCAAGCGCCCGTCGCCCGCCGCTCTGTCAAATTCCCGTAAAGCGCCAATATTCCTTGCCTTTTCGTCCCGTTTTCGCTATAATGGAACAAAAATTGCGAAAAGGAGCCCCCATGCTGTTTTGGAAGAAGAAAACGCCCCCGCTCGTCCAGTCCTCCGCCTCCGCGTGGCGCGAGCAGTGGCGCGCGATCGTCCCGCCCGAGTGCCGCGATGTCCCCGTCACCGTCGACGGCCGCACCGTTACCGCCTACGTGCAGATCAACCATTTCGTGATGATGCTTCAGGACGGCTTACTCATGGAGGAGCACTTTTTCGACGTCTGCTCCCACTTCCAGCGCGCGGGCTACCATGTCATCTGGCTCATGCGCTGCACGCAGGACATCGAAAACGGCTATTTGAAGCTCAAAAAGCAGCGCGGCGACAAATGCCTCTGGAAGTGGCGCAAGCCCACGACGAACTTCGGCCGCTGGACGTCCGACAACCGCTGCGTGACCATCCTCCTCCAATATAAGCCCGCGCCCGACGGCCCGCTCGAGCACTGCACGGAGCACATTTTGCAGCGCGTCCAGTGGGCGGAGAGCTCGGACGACGCGCAGATGGTCCCCTCGCGCACGGAATTTGCCACCGTCGGCGTCCCCGGCACCCCCGCCGAGCTCGCCAACTGGCTCCGCGGCGGCTTCATGTCCGGCGATCTGTAAAATTTTCAGTTGGTTGCCGTCTTTCGTCCAACAACTCCTTTCATGCTGAACAAGCATGAACCCCCGGTTTTCCGGGGGTTTTATTTTTACTGTTTTTAAGGAGATTGCTATGAAACGCACAACAAACTACGCTCTTCCCACGTGGGAAAAATCGGACTTCATCCAAATGTCGGACTTCAACGACCTGACGCAAAAGACCGACGCGGCGCTCAAAGCCAACGCCGACGCCATCGGCGAAAAGGCCACAGCCGCCGCGCTCGCGGCCCTGGCCAAAAACCTCGGTGTCGTCGGCCACAACGCGCGCGTGACGTGGGGCAGCTACACCGGCACGGGCACCTACGGCGCATCCAACCCGAATTCGCTCGAATTCGGCTTCTGCCCCGTGCTGGTGGCCATCACCTGCGACGAGCTGGGCCACTACCCCGCTGCCCCCTCGATTCTGCTGCGCGGGGCGGGCCTCGCACCCACGCTGACGGCGGCAAACGGCGGCTCGATGGGCGCGGAATACACGGCCCTTCGCCCCACATGGGGCGACAGCGGCGTCAGCTGGTATTCCGAAAAATCCGTTGCCTGCCAGCTCAACGAATCCGGCATCACGTACTTCTATGTTGTCATCGGCTACGACAAAGCCAAAGAAGAGGAATAAAAACAGCCCCGAGGCAAAAGCCTCGGGGCTGTAAAACTATGCAGTTTTAAGTGTTTAGGCAATTACTTACTTGGAAGTGACCTGAAACACAGCATAGTAGGGAGTACCATCAACGGTGATGGAGACAGCAACAACGTTCTGCGCGTTGGTGAACTCGATCATACCCGTGGAGATGATCTCCTGATCGATCTGTGCAGCAGTGACATCCGCAGTGTTGGTGAAGTTGCGATACTTCACGCTGGAAGCGTTCACACCGCTGTTGAGCATGAGCTGCGCAGCCTGGGCCTTATCATAGGAAAGGCTCTTCACGTTGGCGATAGCAGTGTCGAGGTCGGCATAGCAATCACCGTTTTTGCTGTAAAGAACGGTCTCGTGGTTGTTGAAGTCGATCAGGCTGGCAATCAGATCCTTGACGCCGGAACCGGCAACGTCCCAAGTCAGGGTGTACTCGGTCACGCCGTCCTCAGCGAGGACCTTAGCGCTGGAATCGAGGTCGGAAACATTGAGCTTGAACGCACCGGTAAGGTAGTCCATATCAGCATAGGAACCGAGCCAGGTGTAACCATCATAGTTGATGAAGGAGTTCACACCAGCGGTGACCAGCTTGAAGTTGCTGTAGGTGTACTTGCTGTCGAGCTTGGTCTCGAGGTCGAGCTTGAGAGCGTTGTTCTCGTCCGCAACGAGAGCGAACTCGCCGGTCTTGGCAACGCCCTTCGCGTCGGTGTAGGTGTAGGTCAGCTTGGCGGTAACGTCATCGCTGAGCTTCTCGCCGACGTAGACATACTTGGCGTGGTTGTAAGCGCTGACATCGTCGTTGGCAACAACCCAAACACCATAGGTGTCGAAGATATCGCTCTTGGCGAGGTCCTCAACGGAAGTGATCTTCTCATCGGTGGAGATGACAGTAGCACCAGTCAGGTAGTAGCCGACACCCTTACCGTTGGTATCGGGCTCGTTGCTGCTGACAATGCGGTTGCCGGTCACTTCAGCCTTGCTGCCGGTGATGTAGTCAACCAGATACTCGTCAGAATACTGATAATCGGTGGCCTCATTGACGAGGTCAAGGTCATACAGGTAACCGTAAGCATAGTAGACGCCGTCGAAGCTCTGACCGCCGCGCTGAGCGAGGTCCGCAACGAAGAGCTTGCCAACGTTCTGAGCGAGGGTCTCCATCAGTTCCTTGTTCGGGGTCTTGACGGTAACCTTATCACCGCCGAGGTAGGCATCCATGTAGTAGATTTCCTGCTTTTCCTTGTTGTTGGTCTCAACATAGCTCTTGTAGCTGTCGGAGATGGAGAACAGCAGGTTGCTCTGCTCTTCAGCAGCATCAAAATCGTAAACGTAAACGCGCTTAGCGATCTTGTTGGAGTTCAGGTCATACATGACATAGACAGAGCCAGCAGCCATCTCGGGCAGCTTGTCAGTGCCGGTGTAAGCGGTGTAAACATTATTGTCCTTCTTGTCGACCGTGCGGACGATGATCTGGGTGTCATCGGTCAGGTAGGCAACAGGAGCGTTGTCATTGAGAATCGCGCTGGTCTTGAGGTCGATGGTAGCGCTGCCGGTGGCATAGATGATGTTCTTCTGGCCTTCGAAGCCCTGAAGATCAACAGTGCCGTCATCGTTGGTGTCAACGCGGTAGAGCGCCAGGCCAAGGAAGTCCTCGTTGTTCTTGGGCTCACGGGACACGTCGATATAATTATCGCCAATGTCGCCCAAATCATCATAGGTAGGCTCGACATCATCAGTCTTGGCATACCAATTAAACGCATTGTAATTCTTGAAGCCATCCATCTTATTGACGGTAGCAGTGTACTCCTTGCCTTCCATGTCAACGAGGGTAGCCTCGGCATGGCCCTTGGTCTTGTCGTTGGCATAGACCCAGTTCAGGTCCTTGAGAACAGCGTAGTTGCTGTTGTCGATGGTGACAGAACCGATCAGGTTACCGAACTGGTCGAGCAGCCAGGTGAACTTGTTGGTCTTGTCCTTGCCGGCAGCATCCTTGAAGAACTTGACGGCATCGTTGTACTCCTTATCGGAGACAATGTGCTTGTTGGCGTTGTACCAGATCTCGGTCTGAGCACCCTCGAAGGACTCAGCCTTGGCAACATCCTCAACATACTTGTACTCGCCCTTCAGGCCAGCAAACTCAACGTTGTTAGCCTTAGCTTCGTTGATATTGACGAGAACATAATCGTCCTTGGCATAGTCGTTGCCATCAACATAGACGGTCTCGGTCTTGCCCTCGTCGACATAAGCTTCAAGGACAGTGTAGTCGTCACGATCAACATGGTTGTTCTTGTCGATCTTCTCGCTGACAACGCTGGTGACCTTGGCGAGGTAGGTATCAACGATGACCAGACGGTAACCGTCCTTGACCTCGTAGAACTCGATCTGCTCACCCTGAGCGCCGACCATAGCCTTGGTAGCGGTTGCCTTGTAGGTCTCAGCAGCGGTGCTCTTCACGCCGTTGGTGTAGGTCTCAACGATCTTGGCGGAAGTCTTCTCGCCGAGAGCGCTGCAGATGTCGCACTGAGCGGTGGCAACATTGTAGGAAGCGTCCGGAGTGGCAACAACCTCAGCATAGGTCTTGCTGGTCTTGGTGTTGTACCACTTGGTGGAGGGACGGCCCCACTCATCCTCAGAATCCTTGGAATCGAGGTTGAAGTTCTTCTTGCCCAGAGTGGTCTCGTCGAGTTTCAGAGCCTTGTCAGTCACGTAGCCGAAAGCCGGGGTATAGGTGACGGTGGGCTGCTGAATAGCGCGGAACAGGATCTCGGCAACCAGCTCACGGGTAGCGGGAGCGCCGAGGTTGGTGGTCTTGGCAACGTTCTTCAGAACGCCGAGCTGCTCGGCATACTTGGCAACGTTTAGGGACCAGTCAGCGCCGGAGAACTCACCGTTCTTGTCGTAGCCGACAGCGCGCAGGATCATCGCGAGGACCTCGTAGCCGGTCACGTTGCCGGACGGCTTGAAGGTGCCATCGGGATAGCCCTTGACCAGCTCAGCGTTGGCGCAGTAGCCGATGTAACCGGCAGCCCAACCGGCACCGGTCATGTCGCTGAACTTGTTGTAGGTGGAGTACAGACCGGACTTGTCGTTCTTGGCGACGTCGCCGGTGTAGATACGATAGATGATCGTAGCCACTTCTGCACGGGTGATGTTGCCCTGGGGCTTGAAGGAACCATCTTCATAACCCTTGAACACATCCATGCCATTCAGAACGGCAACGGCCTCAGCGTAATCAGCGCTGACGTCCTTGTCATCCTTGAAGGCACTGGCGCTGACAGCCAGAGACAGAGTCATGACCAGAGCCAGCACCATTGCGAGTAACTTTTTCATAGATGTTACTCTCCTTTCATAAATTTCCATCCCCTTGGAGCCGAACACCCGCCGTCTCTCCCGCTTTCCCGTGGTTGCTGCCAAAATTCGCAAATCCTCAAATTATTGCAAAAACAATTGAAAATAAGAAAAATTCAGCAGAATCAACGCAAAATCGTTCAATTCGGTGGATATCGCATCCCCTTAGGATTTTCACCTTTCCTTGTATTCCAGTGCTTTGCGGGCTTATCGTGGTAGCGGTTTGGTAGCGGTCCAAAAATTTAAAGCGCGGTTTTTCCTGTGATACCAACGGTTTGCAGAATCGCTACCATGGTAGCGCACCCGTTTCGCTTAAAAAAAGACGGCGCAGGAAATCTGCGCCGTTAGCGGAAATTTATGATGGAATTTTTGAAATTTTACACGTTGAAACGGAAGTAGATCATGTCGCCGTCCTTGACGACGTACTCCTTGCCCTCGCTGCGCAGCAATCCCTTTTCCTTTGCCGCCGCGACGCTGCCGCAGCGGATCATGTCATCGAAATTGATTGTTTCGGCGCGGATGAAGCCGCGCTCGATGTCGGAGTGAATTTTGCCCGCGGCCTGCGGGGCCTTGGTGCCGTTTTTGATGGTCCAGGCGCGGCACTCGTCCTCGCCGTAGGTCAGGAACGAGATGAGGCCGAGCAGCGCGTAGGAGCACTTGATGAGGCGGTCGAGGCCGGACTCCTGAATGCCGAGCTCCTCGAGGAACATCGCGCGGTCCTCGCCGTCGAGCTCGGCAATGTCCTGCTCGAGCTTGGCGCAGATGGGAAGCACCTGCGCGCCCTCGCGGTCGGCGAGCTCCTTGACCTGCTGGAGGTACTGGTTGCCGTCCTGATTCGCAAAGCCGTCCTCGTCCATGTTCGCGGCGTAGATGATGGGCTTGAGGCTCAAAAGATCGGCGGTCGCGATGAGCTCAGCGTCGTCGGACGAAACCTCGAACGTGCGCGCGCTCTTGCCCGCGTCGAGGTGCTTGGCCAGCGCGGAAAAGAGCTCGACCTCGTGCAGGAACTTCTTGTCGCCCTTGGCCATCTTTGTGGCCTTTTCCACGCGGCGGTTGACCATCTCAAGGTCGGCCATGATGAGCTCCAGGTCGATGGTCTCAATGTCGCCCAGGGGGTCGACGGGGACGTTCGTGCTCGCGTCGGCCACGACGTGCATGATGTTTTCATCGTCAAAGCAGCGCACAACGTGCACGATGGCGTCCGTGCGGCGGATGTTCTCTAAGAACTTGTTGCCGAGACCCGCACCCTGGCTTGCGCCCTTGACGAGGCCCGCGATGTCGACAAATTCGATGACGGCGGGAGTCTTCTTCTTGGGGTGGTACATCTCGGCGAGCTTATCGAGGCGCTCATCGGGAACGGCCACCATGCCGACGTTCGGCTCAATGGTGCAGAAGGGGTAGTTGGCGCTCTCCGCGCCCGCGTTGGTGATCGCGTTGAAGAGAGTGGACTTGCCGACATTCGGCAGTCCGACGATACCTAATTTCATTTGTACTCATTCTCCTTCGATTTTCCTTGATTTTCAAGGGGTTTCAGCGTTTGGTGTCTTGGCTGTTACACCATTTTTACACCATTTCCGCATTTGCTTTATTGGATTTTATCAGACTACACCACTTTGCTGAAATTGCTTGATGGCATAATCCAGCGATTCGGCAGTCACATGAACATACCGATCCATTGTTGTTTTGATGCTGGCATGACCCAGCAGCTTTTGCAGCACCTTCGGCTGCATACCGCTTTCGATTGCTCTTGTAGCATAGGTATGTCGCAGGGCGTGCATACAAAAGTGTTTGATCCCTGCTTCATCGCAGAGCTTATATAAGTGGGTATCATAGGAACTGTTCTTTGCTGGCTCGCCTGTTCGCCAGTTGATAAAAACAAGGTCACGCATGGACAAGCTCGCCTTTTCCCCAGTATGCCGATCCAAATAATCCAATGTCAGTGACAGGATATCCGTTTCCTTGCGCTCAGGAACCCGTGCGTGAACCTTTTCCAAAATCTCGTATGCGCGGTTTGTGAGCGGGATCGTTCGGTAGCTCTGCTGCGTTTTAGGCGGTCCAGCCCGCCATTCGCCTTGCTCATGTCGATACTCCAACGTCTTATTGACTGTCAAAGTGCGCTTCTTCCAATCAACCGAATCCCATGTCAGTCTAATTAGTTCACCAGTCCGAAGTCCCGTCTCCAATATCAGCGCATATTGATAATAGTTGTGAGACTTTTTAGCGACTGCTAAGAATTTTTGCTGTTCCTCCACCGTTAGAAACTTGATATCATTCACCGCCCGAGTCGGTTTTGTAAACCGCACTCCATCCATCGGGTGCTTTTGAATCATGTCGTTCATAACTGCAGAGCGAAGCATTGTTCCCATTGCGATATAGGTTTGCCGGATGGTTGAGCCAGCGTATTTCTCCTCCATCTGATTTAAGACCATCTTGCAGTGCATAGGCTTGACATCTGCAAGCTACATGCCACCAATAAGCGGCTTCACGTTATATTCATAACGCTCACGGTAATTTCTGCGAGTATTGGGAGCCAGATCCCCAACGATATGAACGATCCAAAACTCAAACCACGCATCTACCGTCATATCTGGCGGAACAAATATATTTTCGTGCTTATCTGCATACTTGGCATCGTCCAGCCAATTTCGTGCTTCCGGAAGTGAGGAGAAGCACTTGACTTGGCGCTTCCCGGTTTTGGTCACAAATCTTGCGCTATATAAGCTGTCCTTTCTTTGGCAGATACCCTCGTCACATTCTTTGCCTCGTAAACTCTTGCCCATTTAGAGCCTCCTTTCTCAAAAAGAGAAAAAAGCCCTATGCAACAATGTGATTGTAGCACACGAGCTTTCTTTTCTCAATAGTGAAATTACCGTCAAAACATCAACTTATGGCTGATATATTGCTCGAACTCCCTGCGTTTGACCAGCTTTTTGGACCCAACATAGAGAACAAACGGGCAATTCGGACTGCGCAGCATACTCTCGATCTTGTTGATCCCAATGTTGCTGCATGCTGCGGCTTCCTTAATCGTCAGCGTCATTTTGAGATGGATCGGCACTTGCAATTCCTCGACCATACTGTTACCACCTGTGTGTTACATTCCGGACTGTTGACTTAGAAATGTAGCATTTGGGGAAAGTAAGAGTTCGTCTGAGCTATCATCTCTTTCCGTATCCAAGTCCAGCAGCCATTTGTCTGGGATCGTGATCAGATTGGGTCCTGTGTTGCAGATCCGTTTTACAACATCTGCCTGGCACGAAAACAATGCGCCTCTATCCAGCTCTGCCCGCATTTGCTTCCCCTTTTTCAAGGCATACGCCTCCGAAAGCAGCTCCAGACTGAACAGATACAGCGGAAGCATAGATGCTTTGCAAATGCTGTTTTGCTGTAAATACCGCTGAAACCGATACAGCATCGTTTCATCCAGCGTCAGTTTCATTAACCGCAGACCCATCTCGTCCACCGTGAAATAATGAAAGCTGCTGTTCTTGCTGAAACGGATCAGACGGCTACGCGGGTTTACGCAGGTGTAAAATCTCGGCTGATCGTGCTTCGGAAATGCCCGATGAATCGCATTCCGCAGCAGTCCTGCCAGGAAGCGGGATCGGTCATTGTCCTTTCGCCGCGGCATGACGCAGGGAAGCTCCATTCTCAGCCAGCCTTCCGCAGTGATCTCAATAGAGACAGGAAAACCGGCGTCACCACTTATTTCGGGAATCTCCCACACGGGCGGCAGCGTTGCCGCTGCGTACTGCCGGAGCTGGATGGCTGCGTCCTCCGCGGAGCGGACAGCCTCTAAAAGAATCTTCCTGCTATGGAAACTGAATTGATCCATTTTGTATCCTTTCATTCATTTCGGCTGGTTCATTTTTGCGCAAGAGAAATGCCAATCTTGTATCAAAACAGCACAAGTAACCTCCGTTCTGTCAGCCGGCACTCATTCTAAAAGACATAACCAGTGAGATTTTTTACGGCCCGCCCTTGTTTCCATCCGAGACAGATTTACTACATATAGCCATGGGGGTATGCGAACGAAGGGGTGACGGCGGCAGCTTCCAACTCAGGCAAAATTCATATCGGTTTGGCTCGCGTGTTGGCTTTCTGGAATAGACTCTGATAAAACAGGCAGCTTCCAGCTCGTTGATGTGCTTCCGCAGGCTGGAAGGCGCGATTCCGTACTTTTTTGCGTCCTTTTGTGGAAGAATGAAATTCTTCCTTCCGCCGCTCTCCATGGCCATGCAGAAATAGAGAAACCGGCTGCCGGTGCTGAGTGCATGGAACTGCTTGGAGAGGAGCAGTGAGTTTCCAACCTGAATGAATCGTTTTCCTTTGTTATCCACCTTGGCGGATAAGGCCGGTACAATCGTAGGTCCGTGTTTTCGTTTACTCAAATCAAACTCCTTCTTTCGTGTGAGAATAGGGGGGTGGATGTCTCATCCCTTCGTGATAAATGTAGAAAACCGGCCCTGTTTGACCACCCATTCAAGGCAGAAAAAATTACACTCAATGTAAACTTTCGTAAACACAGAATGGTCTGAATCTACATTAGGTCTACACTGAGTGTAATGCTTGTGAGTATGTTTACTTATTCCAACATTAAGCGTAGTGCGGCATCGAATGGGTATCTTCCGGTACACAGCCGAGAAAGGCGACTCTTTTTGCGAATCGGTCGCGGAACACTTCTCCGGCAGGATCTGCGCCGCATGCTCAGCTGCCAATATCCAGCTCGTAGGTGCAGAGGTAGAACAGGAACGATGTCATCTGGTAGCGACTGATGCGGGTGCCAGCGGATGCCAGCAGCTCGTCAAGGCTGCTGTCCCGGGTGGTGATGTCCTTTTCATCGCACCAGAGCATCGCTTTGGCTGCCTCTCTGTTGAGATCGGGGTTATCTCGAAGGAGCTGCCTGAGCTGCGTCTGATCCACGCCGGTATCGACGCCTACCATGATCGCGTAGCGGCGAATCAGTACGCATGCCGTCTGATAGTCCACCTTGTCATCGTATTCGGCATTGGGATCATTCTGTCGGAGCAGCCTTGTCTGATAGGCCCAGCACACGGCGTTATAATAGGGATGGGCCGCGTTGAATTCCTCGTTCTCGTAGTCAGCCGGAAGGGCGGTGTTGTCCGTTTCCGGCCGGCCCGCGATGCGGTAGAGCACATCGACAAACTCACCCAGTCTTGCCGTGGCCTTGCCGCCGAAGGTATCCGGCGTCTCCGGATCCACATAGCCTTTGCGGTACATGTAGAGGACGCTGGCCTGATTGAAAATGCTCTTGATGTCCGTGAATACCACCGTGTCCGCAAGGCTTCCGCCGCTGGACTCCCTGGCAAAGACGTGGGCGTAGTAATCGCTGTTGAGGATGTTGCCGGAGAGCTGGAACCTGCTGTCCACATAGAGCCGGTAGGCTTCCGCCAGCTTGCCGGAGACTGTGGTATTCTCGTCGGCGGGGATCACGGTTTCCGTACCGGCGTCATAGCGGAAGGTCTTCGTCAGAAAGGACTTATCCGACAGCACCGCTACATGGAGGCCGCTGGAGAGCACATCGGTGCCCGCCAGCAGACGGGAATCATAGTCCACACCGAAGAGGTTCAGCAGCGTCGGCAGAATGTCCGCCGTGGAGCAGTATTCATCCACCACGATGTTCTCCGAAAGACCGGGGACATAGCAGATAAAACTGTTGCGGTACTTTTCAAAGGTCGTGTCCAGCGTCTGCCCTGCCAGCTCGTTGTACTCGTCTTCGGTCAGGCCGTAGGGGTAGTGGTCGTTGGTCAGGACGATGCAGGTCTTGTCGGCAACGCCAGCTTCCTCCAGCCGCTGCATCAGGTACTCCAGCGCATACTCCAGCTCCAGATTGCAGGCAATGTACGCTTTCACCGGCTCAGAATAGGGCAGATCTTTCACCGCGTCGCGGTTTTTGGCGCTCATGGCGTTGTCCCAGTTGTACTGGTAGTGACCGCTGAAGGTCATGTAATAGGCGTGGAAGGGTTCTCCGCTGTTGATGTAGTCGTCTATGGAGGCCTCCATCATCTCCAGATCGGAGGAGGGCCAGTCGATCTTCACGTCCAGGCCGGAATCCGCCGCCTTGAACGTGTAGCCCATGTTGGCGTGGGTGATGTTCCGGTTGTAGAAATCCCCGATGTAGTCGTGATAGGCCCAGGTCTGATAGCCCATGTCCTTGAGCGCATTGCCCAGGCAGAACGGCAGATAGTTGGTGCCCGCCACATTGAAGCTGGAATCCGTCTTCGTGCGGGACATATCCGGATAAAGCCCCATGCACATGGTGTATTCGCCGTTGGTGGTGACGGACTGGAACGTGCCGTAGTAATTTTCAAAGAGAATACCCGTATGGCTCAGCTTGTAGAGCGTCGGCGTCAGCTCCTCGCTGATAAACCACGGGCAGAAACTCTCGGCGCAGATGGTGATGAGGTTATAGTCCTTAAGAAGTCCTGTGTAGTTGTTTTTGCGGGTGGGCGTTGCATTTGATAGATACTCGTCTGTGGCCTTGAGAATATCGCTGCCGGCGCTGCCTGCCAGAGCCGTAAAATCGATGCTTTCGATCACGTTATAGGAGTTGCTGCTGTATGTCCGCGGAACATCGCTTATATTCAAGGACGACGGCGTGATCATAATGCTGCCGCTGCCGCCGAAGAGCATGTATCGAAGCTCCTGCGCCGTGGTGGCCAGCATGCCGATTTTTTTATAACTGCTGTCGGTGGAGGTGTTCACATTGGTGAAGGTACGATAGGCGGAAAAGGCTTTGTCCCGTCCAATATACATGAGTCCCGTGACCGTCAGCAGCAGTGCGAGGAGCACGGCAAAGGAGGCCATAGCCTGTTTCCAGCGCAGCCGAAACCTCAGCGCCTGCGCCCTCCGCAAGATAAGGCAGAGGATCACGGCAACCAGCGGCAGCAGGAGGAGCAGGATCTTCAGCAGATTTTGGCGGATCCCATAGAGAAGCTGCGAGTTGAAATTGACGATCACATTTCCGCCCATGCCGATCTGGCTGACGGGCATGAAATCTCCGAAGATGCAGTGATAGACCAACTGCACCTCGGCCAGCATCACCTGTGCTGCCACCAGTAGAAGCCCTGTGATCTGTCGCAGAACCTTTGGCAGGCTTGAGACTACCAGCGTGCAGAGTGCGCCACCCAGCAGGCCAAACAGGACAGGATATCCCGCGTACCGGTCCATCGAACCGAATACGCACAGATGCAGGCACAGCTCCACATAAACGCCGGTCAGGCAGAACAGCAGGAGATTTTTGCGCCACGTATTCCAAAGGCCATGGCTCATGGGCACTGCCGCTTCAGCAGCAGTGCCAGAGCCTTGATTTGTATTTGTCATGGATACATCGGATGTTTTTTCTTTGAGCATATTAGTTCTCCCGTTGGGGCTTTTTTAAAAAGCTTCGTAGAATTTCAGCTGAATATGACAGATAGAGAGCTTATCTTAAAACAAATATTGAAAAAAGGCAACGGTTCCTGTAAAAAAATCAGGAAAGATTTACAGGTCACGCGGAGAATTCTATGCACCAAAGTCTGCCAACCGCAGCTTTGCAGCTCGCCTCCGGGCTGCAAATAAGGACTCTGCACCTGAAAATTGTACAAGATACATACAGACACATTGCAAAAGCCGTGTTATACTGTACGGAAAATTGAGAGTACCATTGTTTCAAGGAGGTGTGTGATGTGACGGAGACTGTGTTTCGCTTAAAGCGGCATCTGACTTCTTTTCAAATTATGATCCTCGGCTTTGCGGGCGTGATTCTATTGGGGGCGCTGGTGCTGATGCTGCCTATCGCCACAGTACAGCGGGTCTGGACGCCGTTTCATGAGGCACTGTTTACCTCCACTTCCGCTGTCTGCGTGACGGGGCTGGTGGTGCAGGATACCGGCAGTTATTGGTCCGCCTTCGGTCAAACAGTCATATTGTTGCTGATCCAGATTGGCGGGCTTGGGGTGATCACCGGTGCGGTGACCTTCCTGATGCTCGCCGGACGGAACATCACGCTCAAGGAGCGCAGCGCCATGCAGGACGCCATCTCCGCTCCCGCGGTGGGCGGCATCGTGCGCCTGACGAGATTTATCCTCAAGGGGACCTTTCTGGTCGAGCTGCTGGGCGCGCTGGCGCTGCTGCCGGTGTTCTGCCGGGATTATGGACTGCGGGGCGTATGGATGTCCGTTTTCCATTCCGTTTCCGCTTTCTGCAATGCGGGCTTCGATATTCTGGGGCGGACGGATTCCTTCTACCCCTCGCTGACGGCGTATGCCGCCGACCCGCTGGTCAACATTGTGATCATGCTGCTGATCATCGTGGGCGGCATCGGCTTTCTAACGTGGGACGATGTCTGTACGCACGGTCTGCACCTGCGGCAGTACCGGATGCAGAGCAAGGTCATTCTGAGCGCCACGGCCCTGCTGATCGCGCTCCCGGCGGTCCTCTTTTTCCTGACGGATTTTGCGGACCTGCCGATAGGAGAGCGGATATTGGCCTCCCTTTTTCAGTCGGTCACGCCGCGGACGGCCGGCTATAACACAGTGGATCTGACGGAGATGACGGATGCCTCTCAGGCGGTCACCATTCTGCTGATGCTCACCGGCGGGGCCCCTGGCTCCACGGCGGGCGGCATGAAGGTCACAACGCTGGCCGTCCTGATCGCCAACGCCGTTGCCGCCTTCCGCAGGCGGGAGGATCCGCAGCTCTTCCACCGCAGATTGGAGACATCCACTGTCCGCAACGCCGCCGCCATTCTGCTGCTGTATCTGGGGCTGACCTTTGCGGGGGCGGCGGTCATCAGCACAGCGGAGGAGCTTCCCCTCGGTGCCTGTCTCTATGAAACAGCGTCCGCCGCCGGTACGGTGGGCCTGACGCTGGGGCTGACGCCGCAGCTGGGAGTCCTGTCGCAGAGCATTCTCATCCTGCTGATGTATTTCGGGCGCGTCGGCGGGCTGACCTTGATCTACGCCGCATTCTCCGGGCATGACCTGACCTATGCCCGCTATCCGCAGGAGAAAATTACCGTAGGCTGAAAGGAGCACACGATGAAAACGGTATTATTGATCGGACTGGGCCGCTTCGGGCGGCATCTTGCCATGCAGCTCAACGAGTTGGGACATCAGGTGATGGCAGTAGACAGGGACGAGGAGCGTGTCAACGAGTGCATGTCCTTTGTCACCAACGCGCAGATCGGCGACAGCACCCGTGTGGACTTTCTGCGCTCGCTGGGCGTGAGTAATTACGATGTCTGCTATGTCACCATCAGCGGAAATTTTCAGAATTCGCTGGAGACGACGTCGCTGCTCAAGGAGCTGGGAGCAAAATATGTGGTATCCCGCGCTGAGCGGGATGTGCAGGCGAAATTTCTGCTGCGCAACGGCGCGGACGCGGTCGCCTACCCGGAAAAGCAGCTGGCGAAGTGGGCGGCCATCCGCTATACCTCCGACCATATTTTCAGCTACATTGAGCTGGACGAGCAGCACGCCATTATCGAGGTTGCCGTGCCGGGGGATTGGCAGGGCCGCAGCATCGGTGAGTTGGAAATCCGCAGGCGCTATGGCGTCAACATCCTCGGCGTGAAGCGGAACGGCAAGACCGATGTGAATGTCTCACCGGAAACTGTGCTGGACGCTGATATGACGCTGCTGGTGCTGGGGGAAAACCAAGAACTTAAGAAGCACTTCCGGCTGTAAAGCAACATAGAGTCTTGCACGTATAAGGGCTTTACGCGCCGGAGAGGCATCTCAACAAAAGCGCGCAGGTTTGCGGAGGAGGATTCCGCGTTGCGCAAAAACAGCAAAAAATGAGGGAGGACGGCTCTGTCCTCCCTCATTTTTGCCCTGCGCTTTCGCCCTTCTCCGTCAGCTGTTTTTCCAGTGCGGTCTGTCTGGCGAGGATGGCATTGACCTTGTCGTAGAGGTCTTCGATCATGATCTCTGTCTTGAGGTTGACTCGGTAATCGTTCTCCGCGCGGCGGCGGTCCTTTTCCTCCTGCCGGTTCTGGCTCATCA
>ERZ773193.2444-NODE-2444-length-19768-cov-67.383148_pt1 | contig 19768 bp, 14 predicted proteins | sample MGYA00511110_ERZ773193 | MGnify/ENA primary metagenome ERZ773193 (study PRJEB29015, sample SAMEA2737784) | human gut metagenome | biome: human gut; feature: human-associated habitat; material: faeces | place: China | collected 2012 ...
CACCCAATATTTGGAATAGCAAAAGATATTCAGAAAGATTTAGATTTACTATGTACTCCAAATAGTGCTTGATTATTAATGATTTGCAATTTTATGATATTTCTTGAATATGTAGGTTCGAGAGCCTGTCTCTCCGCTGAAACCTAAGACATCAGGTAGACAATTTAAGATAAGTCCCGTAAAATCAACGTTTTACGGGACTTTTTCTATTTATCCGGTGGACAACCGAAAGACATTCAAATGCCCACTTCTGACAAAGTTCCGTTACATAATCGTTACAGGAAAATCGGGAAAATCTTCTGTAACGATTTTCGATATAAGTCCTTGATTTGTCGCTCATTGACGTTCAAATGTCTGCTTGTAACCCAATTATTAATTATTCCTTTGCAGAGGGAAGTCATTACACCCACTGTAACGGAGCTAAATTAAAAAAGGATATGAGTAAGAGTACATTTAAGATTCTGTTCTATCTAAGAAAGAACTATCTGAACAAGGAAGGAAAAGCGGGTATTATGATTCGTCTGTCGCTTAACGGTGAAATTTCTCAATTCAGCTCAAAGCTGGATATAGAACCTGATAAATGGGATACCACATTGGGCAAGGCGAAAGGAAATACACAAAAAGCCCGCCAGTTGAATGAAACATTGGAGGACATCCGTGCTTCGCTGAAAAACCACTACCGGGATATTGAAGTGCATGAGTCATTCGTAACGGTAGAAAAAATACGCAATGCGTTTTTGGGAATAACGGCGAAACAAAGAACACTGCTGGAACTTTTCAAGAAACACAATGAGGATGCAAGAAAACTGGTCGGCATCAGCAAGACTCCTGCCACCCTCGCGAAGTATGACCGCTGCTACCGGAGGCTGGAGGAATTTATGAAAGTGAAATACAATATTTCGGATATATCACTGAAAGAAATCGGCCATATGTTCATTACGGACTTCGAGAACTATCTGAGAACGGAAAGCAAATGCAATGAGAATACTACGGCAAAATTCATGCAGACGTTCAAGATGATTGTAATCATCGCCAAAAACAACGGTTGGATTTATACTGACCCGTTTTCAAATTATAAAATCAGACTGAAACGTGTGGACAGAGGCTATCTGACGGATGCGGAACTGCAAAAGATAATGAAGAAGAAGTTCCCGACTAAAAGACTGGAACAGGTACGGGACGTGTTCCTGTTCTCCTGTTACACGGGATTGTCATATGTGGACGTGAAGGAACTGAAGGCAAGCGACATCAGAATCTCGTTTGACGGGAAACCGTGGATCATGACGCACCGTCATAAGACAGATACTCCGGTAAACGTACCGCTGCTGAAGATACCGCAGGCGATACTCCAGAAATATGAAGGTCAGCTCCCCAAAGGTCAGTTGCTGCCTGTGCTGAGCAATCAAAAACTTAATTCTTACTTAAAAGAGATTGCGGATTTGTGCGGTATAAATAAAAATATTACTTTCCATGTGGCACGTCACACATTTGCTACGACCACAACTCTGGCTAAAGGCGTGCCGATTGAAACGGTGTCGAAAATGCTGGGGCATACGAACATTGAAACGACACAAATTTATGCCCGCATAACCAATGAGAAGATAAGAAAGGATATGGAGGTCCTTGCGGGAAAACTGGATGCCATGTTATGACCTCCATGCTGAGATTCCATATATAATGTATAAAAGCAACTATTATGGTGAGATTTGGCAATTTTGAAGTGGAATATAACCGCAATACACCTGATAAGGTGAGCGTAAGGATAGAAACGGACGACAAGGGCGAGGTATGGTTGCCGAAATGCGACATCGCACGGGCATATGGCGTGTTTGTACAGTCGGTAAATGCCGGACTGAAATCCCTTGCAAAAACCGGTGACTTTGATGAATACCGGGACGTGCGGGTGGAACATTTCATCTATAACGGGAAAAATTGCAGTGTGGACCTCTACAGTCTAGCAACCATCATTGCACTGGGATTCCGCATGAAGGGACTGAAATGCGAGGCATTCAGAAAGTGGGCTGCAAGACGGCTGGCAGAATCATTTGAAAAGAAGAAAAATACGGTGATTCTCTGCATGAGCGGCGAAAAGAGAAATAGCTGGAACTGAAAGCCGCAGGATATGGCGGATATACGTGTCGGGATAGTCTCCCCTGTTCGGGAGGCTGTCCCGACACGTGTTTTATATAAGTTAAAAAACATGAAACTGTAAACGTGCTTATCCGTAAACCGATAATAATGTGTAACTTAAATCCCTCTTAAACCTGTAATTAAAGACAGAAACGGTATGGTGGAAGAATTTGACCTGCTTGAAGAGGTGGAAGTGCAGTTCTGCGATGAGGAATGCACGGAGTCGGTATGGCACGGAGTGAATTACAGCGAGAGCCTGTTCTGCAGGGAGAAACCGAAGTCGGAACTGACGGTAGTCATCAGAGAGGAAGGCATGATGTACTTCCTGACTGCGGACATAAAGGAGTTTGCCGGCCTGTGCCGGAAACACGGGTGGTACATCGTCTCGCACCAGCGGTTCAGCGAGGCGATGGAAATCGGTATGTGCCTGATGGAAGCCGGGAAACATGCGGGATGGTATTCGCTGGGCAGGTCGAAGGAATGGAATGCCATGATGAGGGATGTGCTGAACTTTACGTTTGAAAGGGAGAAGAAAATGGACTTCTACCCGTACGAAACGATGTTCAAGGGAGAAGTTCTTATAGACGGATGCAGGTGTCACTACCTGCATGACTATTACCCAACGAAGATTGAAAAGACGAATGCACACCAAAAACGGGTAAGCAACCTGATATTCCGTTTTAAGGAAGGTGGACACTGCGGCGAGCTGGTCGCACGGATACTGGCATTGTGTCTGAAACATGCGGGATTCAACGGAACGAAGGAAGACACGGTACTGATACCTATACCCGCATCGACAAGGGAAAGACAGCGGAAACGCTTTCCGGTGGTATGCTACTACCTGTCGGAATGGCTGGGCATTACGGACGGTTTCAAGGCCATCTGGATAGAGGAAGACCGCGAGCAGCTGAAAGGAAAGGGAAAGGATAAGGACATACTGCGGAACCTGCAATTCACACGGCGGTATATCAGAGGAAAGAATGTTGTCCTGCTGGATGATGTACTCACGACCGGGGAGAGTTTCAGGCAACTGCAACGAAAGATGAAGCAACTGGGGGCATTGTCGGTTATCGGGGTGTTTCTGGGGAAGACGGTGTGAGTCAGTCGTATTTCATTTTTTCAAAAGTTGCCCTAATTCACTGTCTTTAAAGTTTGGGGTACTTTTTATTCGAGATACAATCTGTTGTGCTGCTTTAGATGAAACTGGATTTTTTTTCAATCAGAGATTTCTGTAAATCCGACCGTTCAAAAAGACACTCTATAATGCGGTTGTCATTTATTGTCCAATCTTCGATGAACGTCGTTTTTTCATATTCTGGTAGATTATTAACCAAGTATCCATATTCAAAGTCACCACTAGTTGAAGGCAATAAATCTGCAAAAAATATAAAGTTTGGGCACTTGCAAAAAAAAGCACAATTAATCATTATATCTAAGTTGTCTGTAATAACTCCAAAATCACAACTTCTTTTTAAATAAAATAGTAAATCAGCATTATCGGAAAATTCTGAGATGATATTATCAAAAGTTGCAATATAAATATTGGAATATATCTCAGGAATATCCCCTCCATTCAAATATTGCTTCCATTCTTTTTCTGCATCTATAACCAAGTCATAAATCTGTTTGTTTTTAAAGGCACTTTGAAAATTATCAGGGTGAAGATGCATTAAATAATGGATGGAACGCCATAATAAGGATACTGAGAAATAAAATAATTCATTTCTCATCTTTATTGGCTGAATGATTGTTTTTTGTTTATTATGATAATAATCAAACACGTTTTCTTTAAACCATTTTTCTTGTTTTGAAAATAATAGTTCTGCCTTATTTCCCAAAAGAGGAATTTTAATACCGTCTTTATGCTCTAATTTAGGATTATAAGTAGAACGAAAATAGCAGCCTCCTTTTTTCTTTAAATCAGCATAAAAGAATTTTGGTATGATATGTGAGGCTTTTAAATCAGTTACTTCTCCTGTTAGTGCACAAAATTTATTCATGTCTATTGATTTATATATTTTTCAATGTATAGCTTTTATAATACTGTTAGTAACAATATGTGTTGTAACTGGTTAAGTATATTTTGCTTCTAAAATACTTCTTTCTCTTGGAATTGTTATAGAAGCTTCAAAATTTATATTGGGATAAAATTTTATAGGAGAATATTTATCTTCTTCCCCCAATGGAATATTTTTAATGAAATTATATTTTGTAATAAGTTTATCATTTATATTGTTGGCATTATACTCCCATTCAGCCCCTAAATCACTTATTGTATCATAGAATAATAACTTTTCTTCTGTATTAGACATCTGACATCTTAAAATCTTTATATATTCATATTTCTCCATATAATGTAAAAACCGTTGCTTATTCACATATTTTACGCACTGAAATAGTGTTCTAAAATAATTACCACTTTCATGTTGAAATCCTGTGTAATATTTGTTGTCATTATTTATAATATTTGAATATTCAATAGGACCATGATATATTGCTATATTGTTACTGCCATTTATCCTTAAACGAAAACTTTTTAAAATATCATTTATGACATCTTCATTATATTTTTTCAGATACCTATTTTTCAAAAGATTGTATCCATATTTCTTTACGCCAAAGAAAACAATCAAAAAACTAATATTAATAATGGTACGCTCTTTTAACAACTCTTTCCATTTATTTTTGTCTTTATTGAATTCATTAATATCAGCGTATACAGTATCAATTTCTGCACCACTAATAATCTCATCTACAATTACTATAGCCTCTTCAATCTGTTTAACAAAGAACTCCATAAACTCAATAGACAAATCCTGATTAGGATTTTTATTGAGCAGTGAATTAGCTTTTTCTCTATTAAATTTTATCAATTCAAAATATTTGCTTTCAAAATTTTGAATTTGAAACTGCCTTCCTTGTTCTTTCAGAGTCTGATATAAATAATAAATACTTATAAAGGCTGCTATGCCACCCAGAAATGAACCATATTTATCCAAATAATCTGCATCAAATAACCAACTTAAACCAGTTTGAATAATCAAAGTTATTGCAGCATAAATTAATAGTAATATGGTTATGCCTAAAATAATATATTCTATTCGTTTACAGTTCCTGAAAATTAATTTCATGAGCATTAGCTTGAATTATAGTTAATTGTGATTTTCTCTTTGCCGAATGACCTTGGATACTCATAGACATATAAGAATTAGAAGAAAATCCATACAATTTTTCCATCTTCTTTATTACGTTGTCTACATTTGTATCAATAATAAATATAGGTTTAGATATACATTCATGTAATATACTATTAAAGTGCTCATCAGATTTATTGAATGAATAACCTACAATAATAATTTTGTCAGCTTCTTTCATTTTTTGCTCTGCTTTATACCATGTTTGAATAAAGGTCTTAGAAAGCACAGGTTTAATTTTTATTGGTGGCAAAAACTCAGGAATAGAATACTTTATATTATCCTCCTCAAAGTTTATATTGGGAGTTAATTGGTTTTCAATAAATGAAATAATATCTAATGAGCAATATTCTTGATCTTCAATTTTTATTTCTGTTTTATTCTGAATATCTACATAATTCATCAAATTACCATGAAAATATAATGCAGGATAGTCATTTCCTTTTGTAAAGAAATATGCAAATGAAGAGTAGTTAAAAGTAACAATCTGCCAATCTCCCGGAATCTTAGAATATACGGGAAACTCATGCATTCGTTCACTATATGTTGTATATATATCATTTTCCTTCTTTTTTAAATATACCCACAACATCCATGATATATAAATGTAATTTTTTATAGATGCTGGCTTGTCTATATAAAAACCGATAAAATAATTCATCAACAAATCTTCAATATCTAATAAATTATGATATACGTGTTTTAATATAGGATGATTAGGCTCTTGCATACTTCTTTCCAAAATCTGTCTCATAACACTTTTAAAGGTGTCAGTATATACTAATTTTGAAAAATCGATAATTGATTCATCTGTAACGGCAAAGTTTTCTCCAAAAACCTCTTCAATTAATTCAGCAGTTTCTTGATCCAATGTAGCCCCTGTTTTCATTGATTCTACCTTATTCATAATAGCAACAATCAATTGACCCATTTTTTGGTTTTCAGGACTCAATGTGTTATCATTAGTAAGAACAGTTTGTACCCCTTCTTTAATTTTAGTAATTTCTCTACCAAAATCTTGTACAAATCTTTCTATTGTATCTTTTATAAGTTTGTCAAAATGAAATCTTAATGATGGAATAATATTACGTAGCTTCTCATCTATTTCTCGTCCATCATTTTTTATAAAATCATTAATTTGAGGAATAAGTTCATTTGTCAATGGCATTTCGATACCAGATGTTGCATCTACTCCAGCTCCTAAAACTATAACTGTCATATTTGATATTTTAAATTTCTTGCAAAGATAATGATAATAAACAACTTATAAGAAAATCAGGAAGGAAAACGAGGAAAATCATTCCCTACTATGGAAATACTATGGATTGTACCTGCGTAGAGTTGCGCACCTTTGCAGCGTAACCAATACGGAAGGATATGGAAATAATAACGATGGACAATGAGGTCGTGAAGACGATGATGGAGAAGATAGACCGCATAGCGGACTATGTTTTCAAGAAAGACAACGTGCCGAAGGAGGAAGCGGAAATCCTGCTGACGAGCGAGGAGGCGGCGGACCTGCTGAAAATCAGCACGAGGACACTGCAACGGATGCGAAAGGACAAGACTATTCCCTACATGATGGTGAGAAGCAAGTGCCGGTACAGACTGACGGATCTGGAGGAATGCGTGAGACGGAAAATCGTACACTGCAATCCCAAGACGCTGGAGGAGTTCAAGCATAACTACCTGATGACAAGAAAGGAGGCGGATGATGGAAGGGATTGGTAAGGAAATGTTCGAGGAATGGATGAAGCGCCTCATGGAACGGATTGACCGGCTGGACAGCATCATATCGGTACTGATAAACAAGGAAGCGGCGGGCGTGAAGTACATGGACGGAGAACGGCTGTATGACAATCAGGACCTGTGCGAGATGCTGAGAACGAGCAAACGGTCGCTACAGCGGTTCCGCAGCGAATACGGACTGCGTTACCAGAAAATCAGCCGCAAGACCTACTACAAGGAATCGGACGTGCTGGAGTTTATCAGCCGGAACATGGAAGAGGTGACGCTGGACGGCAAAAAGGTGCTGAAGGTGAAGGAAGGAACGGGAAAGAAAGCTCCGGGCAAAACGGCGAAAGGGAAAAAAGGAGGCAGAAGGAATACCGGGACTGACAAGCACACGTGAAACGGAGGCGAAAAGAAAAATCAGTAATGGATGGTGACCGGATGTAAACGGAAAGCTGAGGGTGAGACTGATGCAAACCGGGACTGACAAGCATACGTGAAACGGAGGCGAAAAGAGAAATCAGTAATGGATGGTGACCGGATGTAAACGGAAAGCTGAGGGTGAGAATGATGCAAACCGGGACTGACAAGCATACGTGAAACGGATGCGAAAAGAGAAACCGGAAGTGGATGGTGAACCGGATGTAAACGGAAAGCTGAGGGCGAGCCTGATGCAAACCGGGACTGAAAGGTGAACGGGAAACCGGAACGAAAAGAGAAACAGACCTGCACGGGAATACCGGCGGGACTATCATCAAACAATAAAAAAAATCAATCAATGGAACAGAAAAAGAAAAAGCAAGAGGATGTACTGGTCGTCCGCGACGAGAAGACGGGCGAAATCAGTGTGGTTGCCGGACTGGATGCCAGGGGCTATCCCAAGAGGGCACAGGCAAAGGCGGAACACTCGCAGGAGTTTTTGCGCTTTGACCGCCACGGGGATGCGATAGACAATTTCATGAGAAATTTCTACCGCCAGTGTAAGGAGCCGACACGATTCGGTTTTTACAGGGTGGCAGCGGACACGGTGGAAGCTCTGCTTCCGGTTATCAAAGACCTGCTGAAAGACCCTGTGGCGAACGCTGACCTGCTCGCACCGCACAAAGTGGATACATCGGCGTACCAGCAGGCTGAGGAACAGCAGACTACGGAGGAGGCGAAAAAAGAAAATGCCGAAACGGAGACTGAGGAACAGCAGACTACAGAGGAGGCGAAAAAAGAAAATGCCGAAACGGAGACTGAGGAACAGCAGGCTGCGGAGGAGGCGAAAAGAGAAAATGCCGAAACGGAGACTGAGGAACAGCAGACTACGGAAGAGGTGAAAAAAGAAAATACTGAAACGGAGACTGAGGAACAGCAGACTGCGGAGGAGGTGAAAAGAGAAAATGCTGAAACGGAGACTGAAGGACAGCAGATTACGGAGGAGGCGAAAAGAGAAAATGCTGAAACGGAGACTGAAGAACAGCAGGCTGCGGAGGAGGCGAAAAGAGAAAATACGGAAGAAAACAATGTGGAACAGAAAACAGACGAGAAAATGGAAGAAATGAAACAGAAAAATCAGGAACAGCAGCCGCAGGCGACGGAAACGCAGACGGCACAGGGACAGCAGCCTGCACAGGAAGGGCAAGCGCAGGCAAAACCGGAGAAACCGAACCTGATTGCGGACAGCGATGTGGACTGGAAGGAACTGGAACAGTTCGGCGTGAAAAAGGAAAACTTGTCTGAAAAGGACATGAAAGCCCTGATGAACTACGGGAAGACAAGGCTGGTGACGGTGGAACCGGTGCTGGGCGGAGAACGCTACGAGCTGCAAGCCCGACTTTCGTTACAGAAAGCGGAAGACGGAAAGCTGAAACTTACCCCCCACTTCGTACGCCATGAGCCGAGACTCGACGTGCCATACAACGGCTATACATTCACGGATGAGGACAAGCAGGCACTGAAACAGACGGGTAACCTGGGCAAGCTGGTGAACGTTGCCGATACGAAGACCGGAGAGATGCGCCTGGCGTATGTCAGCATCGACCGACTGACGAATGAGATTGTGGACGTACCGACGAACAAGGTGCGCATCCCGAACCGGATCGGACTGACGGAACTGTCGAAGGCGGAACAGGAAATCCTGCGTGCGGGGCTGGCACTGCCCAAGGAGGTGACACTGAAGGGCGGGCGCAAGTTCGAGGCCATGCTGCAGGTGAACGCTGACAAGCGCGACGTGGAGTTTGTGCCGGAGCATCTGTGGCAGGGACAGTCGCAGCGACGCGGAAACGGACAGGAGAAGAAACAGAAAAGCCCGGAAGCTCCGGATGCTACCGGACAGCAACAGAAGGAAGACGGGAATCAGGAGAACGGACAGCGGCGCAACCGCTCGTGGACGAATGAGGACGGAAGCATACGTCCGATAGGCAAATGGAAGGACGACAAATTCACGGAACAGCAGAAGGCGGACTATGTGGCGGGCAAGGTCGTGGTACTCGCCAACGCGAAGGATGACAAGGGACAGCCCTGCACAAAATACCTGAAGTTCGACCGTGAGAAAGGCAGACCGCTGACCTATTCGGAAAACCCTGACCTGGCAAAGACCGTTGCCCCGTCGAACGAGAGCCGCACACAGCTTGCGGTGAACAACGAGGGCAAGACCAACGAGGCGACCAAGCACCTGAAGGAGCCGCTCACGCAGGGACATACCGCACCGAAGGACGACGCCCAGAAACAACAGCAGGAAAAACCGAAGAAGAGCAAAGGCATGAAGGTATCCTGAGTGCCACCACTAAATCCATTACAAGAGAATAAACAACGGATTGAAACGGGGCCTCATGCGCCATGTACCGCATATCCCACGGATAACCGGCGTATCCCGTTCCACTCCACAAGGAACAAAAGTATCAATGATTAAAACAGAAAATGTATGATTACCATATTGGCAGAAAAACCGAGCGTGGCACGTGAGATAGCACGCATCGCCGGAGCAACAAGAAAGGAAGAAGGATTTTATACAGGAAACGGCTACCATGTGACATGGGCACTGGGACATCTGGTACAACCTGCCCTGCCTGAGGGTTACGGCTTCAAGGGATTCAGCAGGGACAGCCTGCCGGTGATACCGGAGGAGTTCATGCTGATACCACGCCAGGTAAAGACGGACAAGGGCTACAAGGCGGACGCGGCAGCGGTGAAACAGATAAAAGTGATTACGAAACTGTGGAACGAGAGCGACGGCATAATAGTGGCAACGGACTGCGCACGCGAAGGGGAACTGATATTCAGATACCTGTATGCCTATACGGGCTGTACGCTGCCCTTCCGCCGCCTGTGGATAAGCTCGCTTACGGACACCGCCATCCGCAAGGGATTGAAGGAACTGAAGGACGGGCATGAATATGACGACCTGTATCTGGCGGCAAAGGCACGCAGCGAGGCGGACTGGCTGGTGGGCATCAACGGCACGCAGGCACTGACCGTAGCCGCCGGACGGGGCACGTATTCGGTGGGACGCGTGCAGACTCCCACGCTGGGTATGGTCTGCAAGAGGTACTGGGAGAACAGACGCTTTACACCGGAACCGGTACACCAGCTGCATTTCTCGGTGACACCGGCGGGTACGGATACGGTAGTGAAGTTCTCCTCGGTAAAGAAATGGCAGGACAAGGAAGAGGCGGCTGCATCATACAATAAGGTAAAGGCGAAGATGTGTGCCACCGTCACCAAGGTGGAAAAGAAGGAGAAGGTGGAGAACCCGCCGCTGCTGTACGACCTGACCACACTGCAGAAGGAGGCGAACACGAAACATGGATTCACGGCGGAACAGACGCTGGAGCTGGTGCAGAAGCTCTATGAAGCGAAGCTCGTCACCTATCCGAGAACATCGAGCCGCCATATTCCGGAAGATGTGTTTGCTGAAATACCGCTGCTGTTTGAACGGCTGGCAGGACACTCCGCCCTTGCGGAGAAAATCAGGGAACTGGGAGAACTGAACCGCCGTTGTGTGGATGCCTCGAAAGTGACTGACCACCATGCCCTGCTGGTGACGCCCAACCGCCCGCTTGCCCTGTACAAGAACGAGCAGATCATCTACGACATGATTGCCGGACGCATGGTAGAGGCATTTTCGGAGGAATGTGTGAAGGATACGGCTACCGTAGTAGCGGAGGTGGTGCCGGACGCAGGCGAAAGATGCGAGGGCCTGACATTTGAGGCGAAAGGCTGCATCGTGCGCAAGGCAGGCTGGCGCGGCGTGTACGGAGAGTACGGCGAGGACAGCGGCAATACGGCATTGCCGGACTGGGCGGAAGGCGACACACTGGTGATGGCAGGATGCTCGATGAGTTCGGGCATGACCCGACCGAAACCGCTGCATACGGAAAGTTCGCTGCTGGCAGCGATGGAGACCGCCGGACGCGACGATGTGGAGGACGAGGAGGCACGCCAGGCACTGAAGGACTGCGGTATCGGCACACCTGCCACACGTGCCGCAATCATCGAAACGCTGCTCAGAAGGGAATACATGGTGCGTGTGAAGAAATCGCTGGTGCCGACGGAGAAAGGGCTTGCCCTGTATTCCATTGTCAAGGAGATGGACATCGCCAATGTGGAGATGACCGGACGCTGGGAAGCGGAACTGGCAAAAATAGAACAGGGAAAGACACCGCATGAGGCTTTTATGAGGGACATAGAAAGCTATACCCGCAAGATTACCACGGACTTGCTTGCGTGTGACCGCATTTTCGGGCACAAGGCATCGGGTTGTACCTGCCCCAAATGCGGCACGGGCACGATGCAGTTCTACGGCAAGGTTGTGCGCTGCGACAATCCGGACTGCCTGCTGCCCGTGTTCCGCCAGATAGCGGGCAAGACACTCACAGACGAGGAAATGACCGGTCTGCTAACGGAAGGAAAGACGGCGATGCTCGGCGGGTTCAAGAGCAAGCAGGGCAAGCCCTTCAGCGCTGCGGTGACTTTTGATGCGGAGTTCAATACGAAGCTGGTGTTTGCGGAGAGTAAAGGCGAAAGAAAAGGTACGAAAACAAAAGGAAGAAGAAAATAATGAGTAATTTTGCCACTGATTCATGTCATAATCTGTTTCAACCTGGTTGTACTTTTTATTTACATGGATTTAGTGGTGACTGATTGTCGGCTGCACTCGGCATAGTTCTGACAAGTCCGACTCTGCCCTCATTTGCACGACAATTAGTGGTGGCACCCGGAGGGATACCGGGTGCCTTTTTCTAATCTTCCATCCAGCGATATTTGCGCGTGTATCCACCCTCCGTTTCAAAAATGCGGTCATCATCTGATAATACGCTTTTCAATATATGTCCAGCATCTTTGGCTGCTTGCTCAAAAGCGTAATCATGAGGTTTGCCAGCATTTATGTAACGGAAATACAATACTCCAAGTGGATAATGTTCCCAATAATAATTATCTCCACCGATAAAATCTCTTGCTGAGAACCATTCTCCCTTGCGATTTTTACACCAGCAATAAACGGCTCCTTGTAAAAAATCTCTTATACGCTGCATGTCGCTTGCGCTGATTCCATGAACAACTTTAATGGTTGTATTATCTCCTTTAAGCATATGGTTTTATATAAAAATTCTAATTGCAAAGTTATCAATAAATCCACTAAATCCATCATAAAATGAAACAGAACAAGAAAACCGCTCCGGCGGAGCTGTCCTACTACGGGCTGTATCTGCTGGACTATCTGAGAAAATATCATCCGGACAAAGTATCAGACACCCCATTCATTACAGGAAGGGAGGAAGCCGCCTCGGAAACATTCGAGAAGGAAAGGACGGCGGGAAGTACGGTGGAAGCCGCACAGGAGGAAGCCATGCGCGTCCTGCTCGAAGGGCTGCACTTCTCCCCCTATGCACTGCTGCTTGAGGTGGTGGAAAACGAGTTTTCCGAAGAGGTGCAGGAACAGGAACGCGAGGCGTTCTGCCGGGAGATATTCCCACACCTGAAAAACCTGTTTGCCGGCTATCCCACAACGGACGACACATTCGCCCTGTCGCCCGAACACGACCTGCTCTATACGGAGCTGACGGGTGCGATAATGCTTTATCTGGAGGCTTATGGCGTTTAACAAGAAGCAGAGGCTCAGGGAAAACATCGAGGCGATACGGACGGCATTCACACTGGAGAAGGAACAGCGTACGCCCACCGCACGGGAACGGGCACTGCTGGAGAGGTACTGCGGCTTCGGGGGACTGAAGTGCATACTGAATCCCGCCAGGGAACTGACGGATGCCGTACACTGGGCGAAATCAGACCTCGAACTGTTTGCCCCGACGGTGGAGCTGCACCGTCTGATACGTGAGAACAGCCGGGACGAAACGGAGTACAGGCGGTATGTGGACTCGCTGAAGGCATCGGTGCTGACGGCATTCTATACGCCGCAGGCCATTGCGGACACCATAGCGGACGTGCTGCACGACCGCAAGGTACGACCAAAGCTGGTGCTGGAGCCGTCGGCGGGTATGGGCGCGTTCATCAGCCCGGTATTGTCGAAAAATCCGCAGGCGGAGGTGATGGCATTTGAGAAAGACCTGCTGACGGGCAAGCTGCTGGGCTGCCTGTACCCGCAGCAGAAGATACGCACGGAGGGTTTCGAGAAAATAGAAAAGCCGTTTCTGAACCATTTTGACCTTGCCATCTCCAATATCCCTTTCGGGGATTTCGGAGTGTTCGATGCGGAGTTCAGCCGCAGCGCATCCTTCGGCAGACGTTCGGCACAGAAAGCCATCCATGACTATTTCTTTCTGAAAGGTCTGGATGCGGTGCGTGACGGCGGCATCGTGGCGTTCGTCACCTCGCAGGGGGTACTGAACAGTTCGAGGGTTTCCGTCAGGAACGAAATGTTCAGCAAGGCGAATCTGGTATCGGCAATACGACTGCCCAACAACCTGTTTACCGACAATGCAGGCACGGAAGCCGGCAGCGACCTGATCATCCTGCAAAAAGACCTGCAAAAGAAGGGACTGACACAGGAGGAACGGGTGCTGACCATCATACAGACGGAACATAACGGCGGACTGACGGACAACGCCTATTTCGCCTACCACACGGAACGTATCATACATACCGATGCGAAGAGGGGTACCGACCCGTACGGAAAACCGGCGATGGTATATACGCACAGCGGAGGTGTGGAGGGTATTGCCATGGACCTGTACAGGATGCTGTCGGAAGACCTGTCGGCACGGCTGGACATGGAACGCTACAACGGCATGGGGCATGAAAGAGAGGATGTGCGGCAGAACATTGCCGTACAGACTGAGGGTATTGAGGTGAAAAGAGAAAACTCCGCTTCGGTTGCGAGAGAGCTGGAGGAGGCGAAAAGAGAAAATATCCATCCGGTTGCGGGTGAACGGGAGGAGGTGAAAAGAGAAAACTCCGCTTCGGTTGCGAGAGAGCTGGAGGAGGCGAAAAGAGAAAATATCCATCCGGTTGCGGGTGAACGGGAGGAGGTGAAAAGAGAAAACTCCGCTTCGGTTGCGAGAGAACTGGAGGAGGCGAAAAGAGAAAATACCCATCCGGTTGAGGGTGAACGGGAGGAGGTGAAAAGAGAAAACTCCACCTCTGTTGCTGGTATCGCGGACGGGACAAAACGGGAAGAAAACAGTGTGCAGCCGAAAGCGCAAGTGATGACCGGCATGTCGCAGGAAACGCAAAGAAGGCAGACGGGAGGAACGGTAATGGACCTGTATGACCTGTTCGGCTATACGCAGGAGGAAAGACGGATGGCTGAACAGGGCCTGAAACCGGACAGGAAGAAAGGCGGAAAGTACAAAGGGAAGAAACCCGTGCAGCCGACACTGTTCTCCCTGCCAGTGGAGAATACGGAAAGGACAACGGACAAGGGAAATGCAGAGGCGGTTGCCGGCATCAGCCCGGAAGAGGCACGCGAAATGGACGAAATCATACGCGGCGGAACGAATGCGCCGACGGCTGCCGAAACGAAGGCGGCTGTCCCGACAACGGAAAAGACGGGACCCGGCACCGCAACGGAAGAATCCTATGACCCGGAAGATGAAGTGTACCGCAGTCTGGACTGGGAAACGAACCCGCCCATCAACGGATTCTATGAAATGATGATGGACCTCACGCCGGAACGACGTGCGGAGTTGCGCCGGCTGGGAAAGACGAAGATGGAGGCCAACGCCGCCAGACAAGCGGCCGGAACAACGGAGGCGAAAAGAGAAAAAGCCGATGCAGGGAAAACGGCGGAAACGGAGGATACGACTGCTACGGTAGTCTATCCGGTGGAAAACGGATTCGAGGCGGAAAGAAAGCGCCGGATTGCGGAGGTGGAAGAAGCCATGCGCCGTAAGGAAGCCGCCCTGACACCGGAAGAACGGCAGCGCAAACGGGAGGAGGAAATGACGCCGCGCCCGTTCAAGGGCATACTGGAGCCGCACCTGAAGGACGGCTCGCTGGCATGGGAATACACGGCAGGCGTACGGTTCCAGGTGGGTGTGCTGAAGGATGTCACCCGCTACGGCGCCACATTCCAGCCGCTGGACATGGACGGGATGCAGGCACAGAAGGCACAGCTATACATAGACCTGCGCAACACCTACGAGCGGCTCTATGCCTACGAAACGGAGAAGCACGAGGAGAACGAAATGCTGCGCCGCCACCTGAACACCTACTATGACGAGTTCGCGATGCGGTACGGCTGCCTGAACGCCAAGCAGAACGTGAAACTGCTGATGATGGACGCTTCGGGGCGCAACATGCTGGCACTGGAACGCAGCGAGGGCGGCACGATGGTGAAGGCGGACATATTCGACCGCCCCGTTTCCTTTTCGCAGGAAACGGCAGTCGCCGCGGAATCGCCGGAGGAAGCCCTGTCCGCCTCGCTGAACCTGTATGGCGGAGTAAACCGGCCCTACATGGAATCCATCTGCGACATGCCGCAGGCGGACATGCTGGAGGCACTGAAAGGACGGGTATTCTACAACCCGCTGGCAGAGGGCTACGAGATAGCCGACCGCTTCATAGCCGGGAACGTGGTACAGAAGGCCGCCGATGTGGAGGAATGGATAAGCGGACACGGGGAGCACGGGATGCTGCCGCAGGCAAGGGAGTCGCTGGAAGCGCTGAAAGAAGCCATGCCGGAACAGATCCCGTTTGAGGAACTGGACTTCAACTTCGGGGAACGATGGATACCCACGGGCGTGTATGCCGCCTACATGAGCCGTCTGTTTGACACGGACGTGCGGATAAGCTACTCGGAGAGCCTTGACGAGTATTCGGTGGCGTGCAGCCACAGGACGATGAAAATCACCGACGAGTTTCTGGTGAAGGGGTACTACCGCCACTATGACGGGATGCACCTGCTGAAACACGCCCTGCACAACACCTGCCCCGACATGATGAAGAAGGTCGGCGAGGACGAGAACGGGAACGACATAAAGGTGCGGGACAGCGAGGGCATACAGCTGGCGAACGCGAAGATTGACGAAATCAGAAACGGATTTACGGAATGGCTGGAAGAGCAGTCGCCGGAGTTCAAGAAACGGCTGACGGACATGTACAACAACAAGTTCAACTGTTTCGTGCGACCGAAATATGACGGCTCGCACCAGAAATTTCCGGAACTGAATCTGAAAGGACTGGGAATCACAGACCTGTACCCCAGCCAGAAGGACTGCATCTGGATGCTGAAACAGAACGGCGGAGGAATAGCCGACCACGAGGTGGGAACCGGCAAGACGCTGATCATGTGCGTGGCAGCGCACGAGATGAAGCGTCTGGGGCTGGTGCACAAGCCGATGATTATCGGACTGAAGGCGAATGTAAGGGAGATAGCCGAATGCTACCGCACGGCATACCCCAACGCAAGAGTGCTGTATGCCTCGGAAAAGGATTTTGCCGCATCCGGCAGGGTATGCTTCTTCAACGACATACGGAACAACGACTGGGACTGCATCATCATGAGCCACGACCAGTTCGGGAAGATACCGCAGTCGCCGGAGCTGCAACAGCGGATATTGCAGGCGGAGCTGGACACGGTGGAGGAAAATCTGGAAGTGCTGCGCTCGCAGGGCAAGGACGTGTCGCGTGCGATGCTGAGAGGACTGGAGAAACGCAAGTTCAACCTGCAAGCCAAGCTGGAGAAGGTGGAACACGCGATAAAGTCGAGAACGGACGATGTGGTGGACTTCAGGCAGATGGGCATCGACCACCTCTTCGTGGACGAGAGCCACCAGTTCAAGAACCTGACGTTCAACACCCGGCACGACCGCGTGGCGGGGCTGGGAAACTCGGAAGGCAGCCAGAAGGCACTGAACCTGCTGTTTGCCATCCGCACCATTCAGGAACGGACGGGAAAAGATCTGGGAGCGACGTTTCTGTCGGGCACGACCATCAGCAACTCGCTGACGGAGCTGTACCTGCTTTTCAAGTATCTGCGTCCGAAGGAGCTGGAAAGGCAGGACATCCGATGCTTTGACGCATGGGCGGCAATCTTCGCCAAGAAGACGACGGATTTTGAGTTCAATGTGACGAATAACATCGTGCAGAAGGAACGCTTCCGCTACTTCATCAAGGTACCGGAGCTGGCGGCGTTCTACAACGAAATCACGGACTACCGCACGGCGGAGGATGTGGGCGTGGACCGTCCGCACAAGAACGAGATACTGCACAACATACCGCCCACACCCGACCAGGAATATTTCATCAAACAGCTGATGGAATTTGCCAAGACGGGCGATGCCACACTGCTCGGCAGATTGCCGTTGTCGGAAACGGAGGAAAAGGCGAAGATGCTCATCGCCACGGACTACGCAAGGAAGATGGCGCTGGACATGCGCATGATAGACCCGGAATATGAAGACCACCCGGACAACAAGGCGAGCCACTGCGCAAGGATGATAGCGGAATACTACCATCGGTATGAGGCTCAGAAAGGAACGCAGTTCGTGTTTTCGGATCTGGGAACCTACCAGACGGGAGAAGGCTGGAACGTGTACAGCGAAATCAAGCGCAAGTTAGTGGAGGACCACGGCATACCGGCACAGGAGATACGCTTCATACAGGAATGCAAGAGCGAGAAGTCAAGGAAAGCGGTGATCGAAGCGATGAACGAGGGATATGTGCGCGTGCTGTTCGGCTCGACCTCGATGCTCGGCACGGGCGTGAACGCCCAGCGCAGGGCGGTGGCCATCCACCACCTGGACACGCCGTGGCGCCCGTCCGACCTTGCACAGCGTGACGGGCGTGGCGTGCGTGCGGGAAACGAGATCGCTAAGCATTTTGCCGGCAACAATGTGGATGTCATCATCTATGCGGTGGAAAAGTCACTGGACTCGTACAAGTTCAACCTGCTGCACTGCAAGCAGACGTTCATCAGTCAGCTGAAGAGCGGCGCGATGGGTGCGAGAACCATAGACGAGGGAGCGATGGACGAGAAATCCGGCATGAATTTTTCGGAATACATGGCGATACTGTCGGGAAACACCGACCTACTGGACAAGGCGAAGCTGGAGAAGAAGATAGCCTCGCTGGAGGGTGAACGCAAATCATTCAACAAGGGCAGACGCGAAACCGAACGGAAACTTGAATCCAAAACCGCTGCATTATCCGACTATGCAGAGAAAGCCAAAGGAATGACGGAAGACTGGGATAAGTTTACGGCAGCGGCACAGACCGACAAGGACGGCAACCGCCTGAATCCGATACGGGTGGACGGACTGGAACAGACGGATGAAAAATCCATCGGCAAACGCCTGCAGGAGATAGCGAAGAACGCCACGACCGGCGGACAGTACAAGCGTGTGGGCGAACTGTACGGCTTCCCCATCAAGGTGATCAGCGAAAGGACCCTAAAAGAAGGTCTGGAGTTTATCGACAACCGCTTTGTCATAGAAGGCAATTACAAGTACACCTACAACAACGGGCATCTGGCAATGGCTGACACACATGCCGCCGCCACGAATTTCCTGAACGCACTGGAAAGGATACCGGGCATCATCGACCAGTACAAGGAAAAGATCGCCACGCTGGAGCGTGAAATCCCGCAGTTGCAGGAGATTGCCGGAAAGACATGGAAGAAGGAGGACGAGCTGAAACAGCTTAAATCAGAACTCGCCGCACTGGACCGCAAGATACAGCTGGAGTTGGCTCCGCCGACACCGGAAGGCACGGAAGAGAACCGGCAAGGCAGCGAGAAGAAACAGACGGAACAGCAGCCAGAAAATTCCGTATGTAATCATTCTTTAATTGAAAATTTTGGATTAACAAGCCCCAAAATTAATAAAGGACTAAAAATGTGATTGTATTAAAAGGAGTTTCAACATGGGTTGTATAACTCCTTTTAATATATGTTCATTGTTTTGATAATGAAATATTTTATTCTGCATTATGATGAAAGTCTATATGCCTTAGGAGTCATACCCATGTGATGCTTAAAGTATTTTGAAAAGAACGAATGATTAGGGAAATTCAGCTCATTGGATATTTCCTGTATTGTCTTATTGGTTGACCGTAACAAAATCTTAGCTTCCAGAATGGTATATCTGTCTATCCAGTCATGAGCCGTCAGTCCGCTGGTCTTCTTTATAATATCTGACATATATTTTGTTGAAATAAACAGTTTTTCTGCATAGAAATCCAGTGTCCTGTTTTCCTTGTAGTGTTTTATTATCAACTGAATAAATTTACTCAGTAATTCTTCTTTTCTCTCCTTTTTTTCCCGTTTATCA
>ERZ773193.2485-NODE-2485-length-19437-cov-6.583583_pt1 | contig 19437 bp, 14 predicted proteins | sample MGYA00511110_ERZ773193 | MGnify/ENA primary metagenome ERZ773193 (study PRJEB29015, sample SAMEA2737784) | human gut metagenome | biome: human gut; feature: human-associated habitat; material: faeces | place: China | collected 2012 ...
ACGGACTGAAGCTGAAAAAGGGAGACTACATTTCTATTATAGGAAAGGCGAATGGTACGCAGTATTGGGACGAAGTAAAGAAAGGCGTGACACAGGCTGCAGAGGATCTGAATGCAAGTCTTGGATATACAGGAAAAGACAAGATAAAAGTAACGTATAATGCACCGGATAAAGCAGATAATGTGGATGATCAGGTGAACCTTCTGGATGAAGAATTGGACAGATATCCGGTTGCGGTCGGAATCTCAATTGTAGATCTGCAGGCTTGCCAGGTACAGTTTGATCTCGCAACAGACAGCGAGATCCCGGTTGTCACTTTTGATTCCGGGTCTGATTATCAGGGAGTGGCTGCGGATGTATCGACGGACAATGTAGCTGCAGGAACAGAAGCAGCACAGAGACTGGCAGAAGAGATGGGAGACAGCGGGGAAGCAGTTCTGTTCATTCAGGATTCGAAATCACAGGCTGCTCTTCAGAGAGAAAAAGCGGTGACGGATGAACTGACAGCAAACCATCCGAATATTTCTGTGGTAAATGTATATCACATGGATGAATTGAGCAATATGCAGAAGACAGTATCTGACGAGATCAATGCCGGAACTTACCGTCCAAAAGACAGTGAACTTCCGGATGGACAGCTTACCGGAGAAGATATAGTGGCTGCAGACAGTATTACAGAAGACCAGGTAGTCGATTACATCCTTGCCAACCATCCGAATATCACCGGCTGCTTTGCGGCAAACGGTGATTCTGTGAAACTGGCAGTTGATGGACTGAAAAGAAATAAAATGGAGAAAAAAGTAAAAGTGATCGGTTTTGATGCCAATGATGATGAGATCCAGGATCTGAAAGACGGTACGGTTGATGGATTGATCGTGCAGAATCCATTCGGCATGGGATACGCAACCGTGGTGGCTGCGGCAAGAGCTTCTCTTGATATGGGAAATGAAGCTGTGGTGAATACCGGATATACCTGGGTGACAAAAGAGAATCTGAAGACGGATGAAGTGCAGAAGATACTCTATACAAAATAAAAAAGAAAGTCATTTCTGTGAATATGAGCAGAAGTGACTTTCTTTTTTGGAAGATAAGGGATAATTCCCTGTTACATTAGCCTGCAGCTTTCGGAAGTGAAAATGAAAACTCTGTTCCTACTCCTTCCGTACTCACTACAGTGATGTTCTCACCATGTGCCTGCACCGCTTCTTTCACGATCGCAAGTCCAAGACCGGTGCCTTTCTTATCCTTCCCGCGGGAGAGATCACTTTTGTAAAAACGTTCCCAGATTTTTCCGAGTGCCGCTCTTGGAATTCCGATCCCATTATCTTTGACTGCTGTATATACTTTTTCACCGCGGTCTGTTGTTTCGATGGTAATAATAGAATCCGGATCGCTGAATTTAATGGCATTGTCCAGCAGGTTGTATAAGACTTGCTGGATTTTACGTTTGTCGGCATTTACATTCAGATGCTTTGTTGCGAAGATCAGTTCAATAGAGATCTTTTTCTGGGTGCAGACTCCCTCGAAGGATGCTGCCACGTGTTTGATCATCTCGTGGATATCGAATACTTCCCGGTTGAGAAGCAGGTGATTGGTGTCGAATTCATTTAATGTCAGCAGATCATGTGTCAGGTCTGTCAGACGTTCCGTTTCAAATAAGATAATCTTCAGGTACTTCTCATGTAGTTCAGGCGGGATAGTTCCGTCTGTCATAGCTTCTACATACCCTTTGATGGAAGTAAGCGGAGAACGGAAATCGTGGGATACATTTGCCACAAATTTCTTCTGGTAATCTTCCATATCACGAAGCTGTGAAGACATATAGTTCAGTGATGCAGACAGATAACCCATCTCGTCTTCGGTCGTGACCGGAATCTCATACTCCAGATTGCCGGAAGCATACTGTGTTGCAGCTTCGGTGATCTTGTGAAGCGGGCGGTAGACAAGGAAATGGAATGCCAGCAGGATAATGAACGAGAGCAGGAAGATCACGATGAATGTGATATATACACCACGCATCAATATATCCGTCATAGTATCAACGACGGTAGTGTACTGATGGATCATCAGATAACCTTTTGGAAAATAGCCGTAAGTCACCGGAACAGTCACAGTGATGACATCATTGTCGAAATATCCGTGATAATCACCGGTCTGTGAACGGTCACTTCCGGATTCGGCAGGATCAAAATCCTTGATCGTATCCGGAGCGGATGGGTACTCACTGGAATGAGCGGAGGCGATCATGTTACCGTCTCTGGAAACAAACCAGACTGCGGCATCCAGCTGGGTCTCAATCCCGGATAAGATCATCTGTGTATCAGATTCCTGCAATTCACCGGAAAAATAACCGGGAAGATAGCTGGTGGCAACCATCGTAGCCTCCCGGTACATGTTGTTACTTATACGATTAAAGATCGGTGTACGGACCAGATTCTCTGTCAGCGTTGCGGCTGTAAAAAGGCTTAAGAATCCGAATATGATATAGATAAATATGAATTTTAAATATAATGTACTTTTCATGATATCTACCCGCTGTTATTTTACTTCAAATTTATAACCGATTCCCCATACGGTGCTGAGACTCCAGCCGTTGTGATCCTTGATCTTCTCGCGGAGCCGTTTGATATGAACATCTACGGTACGGGTATCGCCGATGTATTCGTAACCCCAGATCTGATCCAGCAGCTGTTCTCTGGTGAAGACCTGATTTGGAGAAGATGCGAGGAAATAAAGAAGTTCCAGTTCCTTCGGCGGCATCTCAACGGTATGTCCGTCAACAATGACAGAATAATTAGTCAGATTGATCTCAATTCCCGGATATTCGACACATTTTCCCTTATCTGCCTGAGGGGTCTCAGGTTTTGAACCAACCTGATAGCGGCGTAAAACAGCTTTTACGCGGGCAACAAGCTCTTTGGCATCGAATGGTTTCATAATATAATCATCTGCGCCTAGTTCAAGACCAAGTACCTTGTCGAATACTTCGCCTTTGGCTGAGAGCATGATGATCGGGGTGTTGGATCTGGTGCGGATCTCACGACAGACCTGATATCCATCGATACCAGGCAGCATAAGATCTAAAAGGACCAGATTCGGTTTGTAAGTATCAAAGGCAATCAGTGCCCGTTCGCCGTCGTGGACCATCATGGTATCAAAGCATTCTTTGGCTAGATATAAAGAGACCAGTTCGGCAATATTTTCATCGTCATCGACGATCAGGATTTTCTGTTTATTCATAGATGTATACGCCTCCCATATGCAGATGCATTTTTGTTTTATTTCAGTTCGGCAATGGTTACGCCTGCGTCACCCTCGCCGAAAGCCCCAAGACGGAATGATTTGACATGTTTCTGCCGCTTCAGATATTTGTGGATGCCGGCTCTTAAAGCTCCGGTACCTTTTCCGTGAACGATTCTTACGGAACTGAGATGTGCAAGCGATGCATCATCCAGATACTTATCCAGTTCGGCCACCGCCTCATCGACCGTTTTTCCAAGAAGGTTGATCTCCGGACTGATCGCAAGGGATTTGCCCATTTTAACTTTACCTTTGCCGGTCTGACGAGTTCTTCCGGTAAATGAATATGCCGGCGCTTCGTCGATGATCTCCAGATCGGAAATGTTGACTGTGGAGCGCAAGATTCCCATCTGCACGGTGACATTCCCTTTGGCATCCGGAAGTGAAGTGACAGATCCGGTCAGGTTCATGCTGAGTACTTTGACAGATTCACCCAACTTGAAATCACTGGCTTTGTAAGTCTTTTTCGGTTTTTTCGCATCCGTCTTCATGGAATTCTGTGTGGCATTCATTTTCTTGCGGAGACGTTCACGTTCTTTTTCCATCTCGGCAACGGAAATATTTGCCTTGCCGAACTTGTGGAAGTTACGCATCGTCTCATCGGCGGTTTCCTTGGCATCGGCCAGAATCTCATGCGCTTTTTCATTGGCTTCACGGATGATGCGGTCGCGCTGCTCTTCTAATTTGTCACGTTTCTGACGGGTCTCTTCTTCGAGACGTTCCAGCTCACGTTTGTAGTGCTCGATTTCTTCCTGTTCTTTCCGGATAGTACGCTTACTTGTCTCGAGATCGGTCAACAAGTCTTCGAAGGATTCATCCTGTTCGGTCAGGTGTGTTCTGGCATCATCGATGATGTAATCAGGAAGGCCAAGCTTTCCTGCGATGGCAAACGCATTACTCTTTCCTGGGATACCGATCAGAAGACGGTAAGTCGGACTGAGTGTCTCGACATCAAATTCACAACAGGCATTCTCAACACCTGGTGTGGAAAGAGCGAAGACTTTCAGCTCACTGTAGTGAGTAGTTGCCATGGTGCGGATCCCTCGCTGATGGAGATAGCTTAAGATGGCGATCGCGAGAGCGGCACCTTCAGTAGGGTCGGTTCCTGCGTTCAGCTCATCGAACAGCACCAGAGAATGTTCATCTACATGTTTTAAGAACGAGACGATGTTCGTCATGTGAGAGGAGAAGGTACTGAGGCTTTGCTCAATACTTTGTTCATCTCCGATATCGGCATATACATTTTCAAAAAGAGCCAGCTCCGAACGGTCCAGTGCAGGGATATGAAGTCCCGCCTGTCCCATCAGGGTAAATAATCCGACCGTTTTTAAGGAAACAGTCTTACCGCCGGTGTTTGGTCCGGTTACGATCAGAAGGTCGAAAGTGTCACCGAGAGTGACGGTGATCGGAACGACTTTCTTCTTATCTAACAGAGGATGACGTCCTTCGCGGATATGGATTTTTCCATTTGTATTGAAGACAGGCTTACTTGCGTTCATAAGAATTGCAAGGTTCCCTCTTGCGAAAATGAAGTCCAGTTCCGTCATGATTTTATAGTCGGTGCGGATGGACTCTGTATATTCTGCGACATCGGCACTTAAGCGTGCAAGGATTATCTGTATCTCTTCCTGCTCTTTGCCGTAAAGTTCTTTCAGGTCATTATTCAGTTTTACAACAGACATTGGTTCGATGAACAGGGTAGAGCCCGTGGCAGACTGATCGTGGATCAGACCGGATACCTGGCTCCGGTATTCGGCTTTGACCGGGATACAATAGCGGTCCCCGCGCATTGTGATGATCGAATCCTGCAGATAGGTGCGGAGTGAACCATTGACCAGAGAAGATAAGGTAGAATGTACTTTATCGTTGATCTGGTTCATGGAGCGGCGGATCTGCTTCAGAGTGCTGCTGGCATCATCGCTGATCTCATCTTCGTCAATGATACATCTGCGTATCTCGGTGCTGATCAGTGTCAGCGGCTCAATCTGCTGGAAAAATATATCTAGACAATCTTCCGCATCGTCTACAGTCTCATGACGGCCGTAGGCTTTGATCTGCCCTGCATTTTCCAAAAGCTTGCAGATGCGCAGGAGTTCCCCGCTTCCAAGAGCTGCACCGACTTCCAGACGCTTTAAAGATTCCCCGACTGGGTTGCAGCTTCCGAAAGAAGGACGTCCCTTCCTGATGATACGGGTAAATGCGGCGGCAGTTTGTTCCTGTGCAGTATTGATATCCGGAAGAGATGTCATGGGTTTCAATCTTTTGCAGCGTTCTTTGCCGCCGAAAGAGGTTGCCTGTTCTATTAAGATGTCAATAATTTTATGATATTCTAATTTCGTTAATGTTTTTTTATTCATGTTTTTCACCTGGATCTATTCTATGTTACTGTATGTACAGTAATTCTGGTCAGTAACTATTCTACCTTATTTACGCTATAAAGAAAAGGATAATATTGAACATTCCCATTCCATACGGTATACTATAAAAAGGATTGTAAAGGAGACGGAAGAGCTGATGGATGAGCAGAAACATCTGAAAAATGAACAGGGCGAACCTGGAAATAAAACTGAAAAATCAGAGTATTTATTTATGCAGGAAACAATCAAAGATGAGAACAGCCGCGGGAAAAAGTACCGTAAAGATCTGCTTCGGATCGCAGGACTTGGAGTGGCGTTCGGTGTGTGTGCCTGCATTAGTTTTTCTGCGCTCAGACCATGGCTGGATGAAAAGTTTCCCGGAGATTCACAGGAAGTTGTAATACCGGAAGAAAAAGAGGAAGAAAAGTCGGATGAAACCACTGCAGATACCGGCAATGACAGTACAGTACAGACGCTTGGCATTGACAGTTACAGAGAACTTCAGAAAGCAATGAATTCAGTAGCATCCGAAGCCGCAAAATCGGTAGTTGAGGTCATCGGTATCTCGGGAGAGCAGGACTGGACGGAAGAATCTTATGATAATAAGAACAGTGTGTCCGGACTGATCATTGCGGATAATGGACAGGAACTTCTGATATACGGAAAGACTTCTATATTAAGAGATACAAAAGAGATCCATATCAGATTCGCGGATGGGACAACGAAGCAGGCTTCTGTGAAGAAGAAGGATGAAAGTCTTGGATTTGCGATCTATGCTGTAGCCAAAAGCAGCATCGCGCAGTCAACATGGCAGCAGATCAGTATTGCAACTCTTGGCAGTTCCGGTTCGGTACAGAAAGGAGATGCTGCGGTGGTTCTCGGAAAACCGTTCGGTTATGCGGGAGCGGTTGGATTCGGAACGATTGCGAGCAGCAGAAATGAACTGGACGGTGATGACGGAAGTTATCCGCTTCTTTGTACAGACATTGGTGCGGCAGAGGACGGGACAGGTGTGATCATCAACCTGTCGGGCGAAGTGGTTGGAATTATTGACCAGGGCATATCCGGAAACAGCAGCAAAGAACTGGTGACCGGTTATGGAATCTCAGGATTGAAATCAGAGATTGAACTGTTATCCAACGGTCAGGCGGTGCCATATATCGGCATCCGTGGACTGGATGTGACGGCAGAGATCGAAGCGCAGGGAATTCCCGAAGGCGTGTATGTCCGGACTGTAGAGACGGATTCACCGGCAATGGCAGCAGGGATCCAGAGTGGAGATATCATTACGGAGGCAGCAGGGAAGAAGATAACATCACTATCAGCCTACCAGAGTGTACTGCGGGACCAGAAAAGCGGCAGTAAGATCAGACTCAAAGGACAGAGACAGGGATCCGGTGGTTATGTGGACATTTCCTTTGACGTGACAGTCGGAAGTAAGGAGTAGTCTGCCGGACTGGATGTTTTGGTGCCGGGACAGTTGTAAAATAAAGATATAGAATATAGAAAGAGGAAATAAGATGAGATATATCAATACCCTTCACGAAGGGGAAACGATCAGAAATGTATATTTGTGTAAAGGAAAGCGTTCGGCGGAGACCAGAAACGGAAGACCGTATGATAATCTGATCCTTCAGGATAAGACTGGAACGTTAGACGGAAAGGTATGGGATCCTAATTCACAGGGAATTGCGGATTATGATGAGAAAGATTTTATCGAAGTATTTGGAGATATCATTAATTATAACGGGAATCTTCAGATGAACATCCGTCAGATCCGGGTGGCTCAGGAAGGAGAATATAATCCGGCTGATTATATGCCGACAACAGAGAAAAGTGTGGACAGTATGTACGAGGAACTGGTGGCATATATCCGTCAGATTTCCAATCCATATCTGAGAGCGGCACTGGAATTTTACTTTGTGAAAGATGAAGCATTTATTGCAAAATTCAAAGGTCATTCTGCTGCGAAGACGGTTCATCACGGATTTGCCGGAGGTCTGCTTGAGCATACACTTGGCGTGGTTCATTTATGTGAATATTTTGCTTCAAATTACAGTATCCTGAACCGGGATCTTCTGCTGACTTCAGCAATTTTCCATGACATTGGAAAAGTAAAAGAGCTGTCTGCATTTCCGGATAATGATTATACAGATGAGGGACAGTTGATCGGTCATATTGTGATCGGTGTGGAAATGATCGATGATGCGATCCGCTCGATTCCTGATTTCCCGGAAAAGATAGGAAATGAACTGAAGCACTGTATCGTGGCACATCATGGCGAGCTGGAATATGGTTCACCAAAGAAACCGGCACTGGCAGAGGCAATGGCTCTGAACCTGGCAGACAGTGCAGATGCGAAGCTCCAGACACTGACTGAGCTTTTTAAGAATAAAAAGGGAACAGACTGGCTGGGATTCAACCGTTTATTTGAGTCAAATATAAGGAAAACCTCAGATATTTAAGATATTTGCAAAGCGTATTTCTCATAATTTAAGATGTCAGGGTCAAAAGGTCTGAAACAACGTGTGCTTGCACACTGGTGGTAGAATGACCTTGAGACCCGCCCCGATATGAGCATAAAAGTGGGGCGTAAGCACCATGATATGCGAATAGCGGGTAGGATTGTGGGAGTGCGTAGCACGAAACAATCCGTTGGCATCATTGTTGGGGGCTTTTGACCCCAACATCAATTTAAGAATCGGCTTTCAACAAGAATAGAAATAGGAACAGAAATAAAATGCTGAATAAAAATGACGTTGTAACAGTAGAAATAACGGATATTGGTGTGGGCGGTGAAGGAATCGGCCGCGTGGATGGATATACCCTGTTTATTAAAGATGCGATCATCGGGGATGTAGTAGAAGCGAAAGTGATGAAAGCAAAGAAAAATTATGGCTATGCCCGGATGATGGAGATTATCCATCCGTCGGCAGATCGTGTAGAACCGAAGTGTGCATTTGCAAGAAAGTGCGGTGGCTGTCAGATCCAGGAAATGTCTTATGAGCGTCAGCTTGCTTTCAAAGAACAGAAGATTCGTGGCAATCTGGAACGGATCGGTGGTTTTGACAGGGGAAAGATCGATGCAGTAATGGAACCGGTGGAAGGAATGGATGAACCATTCCGCTACAGAAATAAGGCACAATTCCCCTTTGGTACAGATAAAGAGGGGAATCCTGTTACTGGATTTTATGCCGGAAGAACCCATGATATCATTGCCAATACAGAATGTATCCTGGGAGTTGAGCAGAATCGGGAGATTCTCGAAATTATTTTGCAGTATATGAAAGAAAATTGTGTTGCAGCGTATGATGAAAAGTCAGGTAAAGGCCTGATCCGCCATGTACTGATCCGCTATGGATTTACAACAAAAGAGATCATGGTCTGTCTTGTGATCAACGGAACGAAATTACCGAAAGCGGACCGGCTGATTAAAAAACTGACTCAGCTTGAAGGAATGACAAGTATTACGCTCAGTCCGAATACACGCAGGGATAACGTCATCATGGGAAATTCTTATGAAGTACTGTGGGGACAGGGATTTATCACAGATTATATTGGAAATGTAAAGTATCAGATTTCTCCTTTGTCCTTTTATCAGGTGAATCCGGTGCAGACTGAAAAACTGTACGGACTTGCACTGGAATATGCAGATCTGAAAGGGACGGAAACTGTATGGGATCTGTATTGCGGTATCGGAACAATTTCTCTCTTCCTTGCACAGAAGGCAAAGCAGGTCTATGGAGTTGAGATCGTGCCGCAGGCAATCGAAGATGCAAAGAATAATGCGAAGATCAATGAGATCAATAATGCAGCGTTCTATGTTGGAAAGGCAGAAGAAGTTCTGCCGGACTATTATGAAGAATATGCTAAAACTCATGGTGGCGAGAAGGCACGTGCGGATGTGATCGTAGTAGATCCTCCGAGAAAAGGCTGTGATGAGACGCTGCTTGAGACGATCGTGAAGATGGAGCCGGAAAAAGTTGTGTATGTAAGCTGTGACTCTGCGACCCTGGCAAGGGATCTGAAGTATCTGTGTGAAAATGGGTATGAGATCAGGAAAGTGCGGGGAGTGGATCAGTTCCCGGAGACGGTGCATGTCGAGACGGTAGTTCTTTTGTCCCAACAAAAGCCAGATGACACGATAGAGATCGACTTAGACTTGGACGAGCTGGATGCTACCAGTGCCGAGTTGAAAGCAACCTATCAGAAAATCAAAGATTATGTGCTGAAAGAATTTGGCTTGAGGGTTTCAAGTTTATATATTTCTCAGGTAAAACGCAAATGTGGAATTGAAGTGGGGGAAAACTATAATCTTCCAAAATCAGAAAATGCAAGAGTTCCACAATGCCCGAAAGAGAAAGAAGATGCTATCAAGGCTGCCCTGAAATATTTTGCGATGATCTAAGGACATCGCTGATTTCAAGGAGGAATAACACATGAAAAGCACATTTGAAAAAATGGGTGGAACCTACACACTTGGCGCAGACGGAATTTACTATCCGAATCTTGTCAGTACAGATGAAGAACCGCATTATGGGAAATATGGAATGATGCGGAAAACGTATCTGAAAGAGCATCGTCCGGCAATGTATTCACTGTATATGTTGGAAGACAGACTGGTGGAACATCTGAATCTTGTGGATGATGAAGCGCAGGAGAGAATGGAAGTTCTGGTGCATCAGATGATGGAGAGGCAGGGCATTACGGAAGAAATGAAAGCTCGTGACCAGATGGAATGGGTTAGGGCGGTAAATGGTATTCGTAATATGGCAGAAGAGATTGTGTTAAAAGAATTAGTGTATATTTAAGGTAATGGAAAGCTCTTTCGGGAGCTTTTCGTTGATTATAGAAAATTTAAAGATGATAAAGTGTAAGGTGGAGGTAAAATTATATGAGAGATGATTTTTCACAAAGAACAAAGGATTTGTTAGCTAATAGAGTTGGATGGAAATGCAGCAATCCTAATTGTAGAAAAGCAACTCGTGGAGCAGGAATAGGAAAAGAGAATATCATAAATATTGGAGTTGCATCTCATATTACAGCAGCTTCTAAAGGCGGACCAAGGTATGATGAGAACATAACGTCTCAAGAGAGAGCATCAGCAGAAAATGGAATATGGTTATGCCAGTCGTGTTCAAAATTAATAGATTCAGATGTGAATAGATATACGATTGCTAAATTGAAAAAATGGAAGGAAATTTCAGAGCAAATGGCAGTTCTTGATTTGGAAGAAGCAACAGCAGAGGAGCAACATGAAGATAAAGAACTTATAAAGTTCTTTGTGCAATGTTTTGATCGTCCAGCATTTCAGGATAGAATATATCAAGAAGGAAGAATGGAAGATTTTGATAAGGCTATTGAGGATACTATTATCGCTTTAAATACGGGAGTTCTTAGAACCAGAGACGGAAGTATCTTAAAAAAAGCAGACGGAAAATCGTCTGTTGTAAATATAGAGTGGCGGGAGAAGCTTAATACAATTTGTGATATGTTGGTTGCACTAAGAAAACGATTAAAAATTGCAAAAGACACTGGAGCATATTCATTATATGGAGAAGATGATGTGATGTATTGTTTCTATGACAGAGATTTGGCAATATGGTTTGATTCAACAAGGGAAGAAATATTAAAGATATTATCTTCAATTTGTGAAGAAATAGGAATACATGGATTAGGTTTTCCTAGGAAACGGTACGAGTGGTAACTGATAATAATGGATAACTGTCATAAAGGGCTATTGGAAGTAATAAAGAATGATGAGCAGTTTACATTCCTGCGTGAAAAATATTGAGATGAAATAAACATGTTATATTACGGATTCTTCAAATGGAAAGAAATATGTTGGCTCTGCAACAGGTGAAAATATGACTTGGGGAAGATGGAAGGATTACATAGCCAATGGAAATGGTGGAAATATTGAGTTGAAGAGTTTGGATTTTGAATATATCCAGAAGAATTTCAGATATAGCATCTTGGAAATATATAAAAGTACAACAGATGATGATGCGATATTAGAGAGGGAATCCTGGTGGAAAGAGCTCTTAATGACTCGACAATTTGGATATAACAAGAATTAGAAATCATAGAGAATGGGGGAATGCTTTCAAAACTAGAAAGCAGAAAAGAATGTATGGAGCAAATTGAACTTATACAGCATTGGAATTATTTTTGTTCCCTTGCTGAACGATTGGATGATACAAGCATTATATAGACCATGGTTTGCAAGAACATGATGGAATAAGAGAACTTGTACATGGAAAAGTATACTCTGATATTTTTAAACAAATAATTGTTTTAGCAGCCTCTGAATTTGAAATAATGAGTAAGGCCTTATGTAGTGCTAAGGGAGTAAAAACCAAGAGGATAGGAGATATAAGCGAAACAATACTAGGAGTATTCCCTAAAATTATTGATTTTGAAGTAAGTACACCTTTTTGGATTAATACACCTTTACATGATTGGAAGACGACACGTATTGATAATGGAAAGAATGTAAAAGTAGAAGGCTTGGACTGGTGGTTTGCATATAATTCGATAAAGCATGACGAAAAGGAATCTATAAAAAATGCAACATTTGAAAATGCAGTATTAGCATTGGCTTCACTTTATATTATTGAAATTTACCTAATGAAAGAACTGTTTGGAAATATGAGTATTATTTACACATATCCGACAGTATATTTTAAATGCAAGTATTTGCCCCATTCTGTTAGCAGTGGAGAAGGATTGTTGCCGGATGAAGGTGGTTTATCACCAACTGAGAGATATAAAAAGGAATGTCCCGAACTTTTTAAGAAGTATGAAATAGAATCAAAGTGATTGTGAAAAATGGTTGTGACAAGTTGATATAACACAATTTCTTTTAATTAGATATCAAAGAAGTATCGGTTGAAAGCTGTTTTTTAGTTATCATAAAAACTTACTTATGTCCAGACTATAACAGGCTGGGTAATTTATTATAAATAAGTACAACAAAGAAGGTAATTTATATGGATTCAATATTAGTTTTTGATGATTTTAAGCATTGTTTTAGGGAATTAGACACCTCAAATTATAATGATGATTTAGTTGTAGGATCTGTTTTTTTTACAAGAGATGCTATAAATGTCATTGAAAAATATTACAGAATAATTGGTTACATAATATGCGATGATAAGGGCGTTTATTATCCGATTGATGTGAGAAAAAATGATATAGCCATATTGGAAGGAACTTATAATTGCATAGAGGATGAATTAAAGAAGGAATTGGTGCCATATAATATAAAGATCGAACCAGCAGAGGTATGGAGTCCTTTCTTTTTTCGTTGGCAGTTCATGTGTGATTGGAATGTTTTTGAAACTTGTGGAGATTTTATAAATATAGCCTCAAAAATAATAGGAAATGAGAGGCTGATGAAGAAGATTATTGATGACAAAATCGATTATGTCCTTCCAGTAAATTATAAAGAATTATCTCAAATGGTACGAGGCTTGAATAAATTATTTGGAGTTGAATTTTATAATAAGGATTATTACGAAGAGATAAACTATTTATTTGATTCGCTTGTGAATGGATACCATATAAATATGTCTACAGAAGAAGTTGAGACGTATTGTTATCAATTATGTAATTACGTTTTGAAAAGAATAGAGGGAGAACATGTATAATTCGGGAATAGGTACACCTTATTGGTTTGAATGGGAAATTGGAATACTAGAATGCTTGAATATGCTACAAGATACATCAATTGAATCAGTAATACTTCAATCAACTGATTTTCAGGCATTAGATGATGTCGTAGTAAATTATAGTGATAAAAGCATTTTAAATATTCAAGTAAAACATACAGATGAAGATGCTAATTTCACATATTCTTTTTTAGCTTCTGGGAAAAAGCCTTTACTGAATGAGTTGGCTTTAGAATGGAAGAATAATAAAGATAATTATAATTTTAAAGGTATTCAAATTGTAACAAATAAAAAATGGGGTCCGCAGGAAACAGATGGAAAGTGTTCAATGGATGACTTTATTTCCAAGGTGTTTCCATGCTTACAAGATAATTATAATTATACTTCGGCAAAGCCTAATGAGCAGAAGGCTATCGAATGGTACAGAGAAAATTTGGAGATAAATTTAGATTCAAATGAGGCGGCGTGTTTCACTAAAATTTTCTCTTTTAGAAAAGAGTCGTGTCTTGCTGATGTGGAAGAAAAAATACGTGTGAAGATTGGCGAAATACTAGGAACAGATAATAGTGATGCGATAGATTTTTGCTTAAATAGTCTTCTTTCTAAATTGAATATATGGGCAACATCAAGAAGAGAGAAGCAGGAAATAACAAGAGAAAATGTATATGGAGCATTATGCTATACCGAGCCGGATGTTCCTTCATATGAACTATGTCCAGAAAAACCGATACTTCCTTCTCGACAACGGTTTGGGGAGACCTTTATAGATGACATTAAAAAGAATAGTAATCATATCATATTCTTAGAAGGATTACCGGGCTGTGGAAAAACAAATTTTATAAGTTATTTATCACAGATGAATGAGTCTATAGTTGATTTTAGATTTTACACATATCTCCCAGTAAATAAAGTAGATGGTTCATATAGTGATGATGAAGGCTTTTATTTGGGTAATATTTTGTGGAGAAGTATTCTCGTACAGCTTAAGAAAAAATTTGAAGAGAATAATTTATTATCTGTTGTAAAGTTTCCACTTATATACCAATTTATGTCTGTTTCTGAAATGCGGGAAACGGTAATACATTTCCTACCGGAATATGCAAAATGTATAGGAAGGCCTTGCTACTTTTTTATAGATGGATTAGATCATGCTGCAAGATCAAAAGATGCACGAAATTCATTTTTATCTCAATTGCCAAGACCAGAGGAAATCGGGGATGATTTTTATTTTGTCTTGGTCGGACAGCCTATAAATGATGGTTATCCGTCTTGGATGAAAGATAATAAAGGTATTACATATTACAGCATGCCGGCTTTGGATACAGATGATGTTGTTATATTATTAGAGCAAAGCGGTGTAGCAGAGAATACAGTCGATATGGAAAACTTGGCGAAAACCGTTATTTCAGTTATTGGGAACAATGTTCTTAATATAATATTTGCAATTCTGGAATTGAAGAAAATGGTATTGCCACTTTCCTTCGAGGCAATAGAGAAGGAACTAAATAGTAGGTTTTTAAATAAACAAATTGATAAATATTACGAATGGATTATTAGTTCGCAGGAAAAAAGCCTTTTGCTATACAAAATTGAGGCAATTATGGCGTTTTCAAGTAAACGTATTAACGCTTATGATGTGGCTCAAATGTGTGGAGTTGAACACGACGAGGCGGCGTTTGTTTTAAATGGCTTATATCCAATTATTGTATGTGAAGGCGATAGATACTTCGCTTTTCATAATGATGTAAGGCTTTTTTTACAGAATGCAATTATTCACAATTCAAATATAAAAGGAATTACCGAATCAATAATTAATCGAATTAAACAGGATAGAGAATTATGGAAATATCGATATGATATCTCTTTTAATTTACTAGTATCTTGTAAGGCCACTGATGAGGTGTTGAAACTGATTGATGTTGAATATGTAATGGATTCAGCATTATATGGGATATCGTTTGATAGGATACTTCAGCAGTTTATACTAGCGCACCAATTGCCAATGGATAATCTTGAAGAAGTATGCATACATTCAAGTGCAGTGTCTCTTTGTTTGGCACAGTATGCAAATTGCATACAGTATTATGCAAAAGAATCGGATTATTTTGAAGCACAAAGTATCAACAAAAAGACTAAAGCGGAAAAATATTGTTTGAATGTTAAAAATGATATAGAGCAAATCATTTTAGATATTGATTTTGCTGCTAAGGCTGGATTTGAACGAGGACATAAACTTTTCGATGAATACCTCAGTGGATATAATATAGAGGCATTGTTAAGCGGGGAGCTAAACAAAGAAACGCTTGTTAAGGCAGGATATATATTTCGATGCTATGGTGCAGATTATATGGATGCTCTTACTGGAAATTCTAACGATTATGTTTATTTTGTAGATGGATGGTTAGATGCCAGTGTAAGTATTACATCAAAAGAAGATATCAGGCAAACATTCACTTTTAAATGGTATAATCCAGATTCATTGTATGCATATATTCATCAGATTACAGAAGAAAAGAATCTTGAAAAAGAATCATTTGACGAATTGTTGAATATTCTTTTAGGAATGTCTGCATCTATAGAAATAATTATAGAGATTTGCACATATGGACTGTTAAACTCATATAAATGCGAAGCTGGGATAGAATATATTGGCAACCATTTAAGTGATATTATAAAAATAGATAGAGATTATAAATACGAAGATTTAAGAATAATTTCTTTGATTAAGGCTAACTTGTGCCTGTTTGGTAGGATTGAGGAATCGTTAGTTGAAAAATGTTATAAAGAAATATTGAATCTAACTCATAATGGTGAATCACAAAGAGGTTATAAACCAGCATTGGCACAGTATGATATTGCAAAGCATGTTAGTGAACAATTTTATTCGGTGGACAGAAATGATGTATTATCTAAAGATGATATCTTTTCATTGATTTATTTTGCGGATAAGTACGGTGCTGGATCTGCTCATGATTGTAATGGATATACTGTTATGAGATTTTTACGTAAAGTATTGGTGAGCTTTTCCGAGCATAACCCCAAGGCAGGAATTATCGATACTATTTGTAAAGCGGTTGTTCAATGTTTGGAATGGGATAAGACTCGATTTATTCCGGAGTTTAACAGGTTGTTCTGTATATCAAATGCGCATGCTGATTTTCTAAAAGTTGCAGAATATTGGTGTGGCGAAGATGGAGTGGCTTGGAGATCAGAATATGATGAGATGGAAGATTTATGTAAAAACATGATACCTGCATTAGAATACTTTGGAGAAAACAAGTTTATAGAGGAAGTACGTGAAAAACAGAAATATAGAATGTTTGGCTATGTGGGAAGAAAAGACTATTCGTTAAATGGTTTACTTGATTGTTATAAAAAACTTCCTCTGAATGAAGAAAAATTATGCTGTTATGGCATGAGACTGTTTTACGTTTCAAATTTAGCGGATTCTATTGGTGATAATAGGTTTTCAAGTGAAGTTGACCGAGAGTTGCTAGAGGATGCCGTTAAAATGGGGTACAAGTACTGTAATGCATTATTTGAACTAAAAAATACTCCTAAAGATTTAGTTTATTGGAGAATGAAAGTTCTTGATTCTCTATATTGCAATATAGATTTGATTTCTGATGATTCTGAATTAATTGCGTTATACAGACTTACAAATTCATGGATTAAAGAGTATATAGAGAATGATAGAGAATACAATCGATTGGAAACCTTAAGAAGTTACAATTATGAAATTATTTCTCGCATTTCAAGTTCTGAAATTCGGGAAAAGCTTATGGCAAAAGGATTGTATGATAAAGCGGAACATAAAGATTTCTCTGTAGAAACAGGAAGGGACTATAATCTCGAAATTATCAATCTTTTAAAAGAAGATGGATATAATGAAAAGGCGGAAGGAGTAATTCTTACACAAATAGATAAAAGAGAAATCGGATTACATAAGCTGATTATGGAGGCAGGAGATATTATCGCCCAAAAACATATGGAAGAATATGTAAATAGATGTGTTGTTAAATTTATTCTATCTGAAAGCAAGTATGGTTATATAGGCAGCGGAATTAGCGATGTATTTGAACGTTATTATGAAATGTTCAATGATAATACATGGAATCTTTTATTTGAAAATATAGTAACTCGATTCGCAGAAAGTGATTATGGCATAATTGCCTCGTTGTGGGGAGATTTTACAATTTTCTCAATTTATTATCTTTCAAGAATAGATAAAGATAAAATAAAAGCTTTATTCGATTGTTTATGTAAAACACATGAAAGTCTTTCTTCGGCGAATGGAAGAGTAAAAATAAAAGAAGAAAAACTGATATTGGATGAGAATATTACGTCGCTCTCTGATATGGTAGATTTTCAGCTTAATATATGACTTTGGGTAAAATACTTATTCTTAGAAAGGAGGGATTTTGTGCCAAAGCAGAAAAAAAGAAGGCTTGCTGATTATTCGACTTCAGAGATGGTAAAGCTTTGCGGAATGAAAGCCAGCAGTACTTTTGAAAACAAAAGAGATAAAGTCTTTGAGAGATATGAAATAGATCCAACTCTTTTTAAAATGGATTCTAGCATTGAGGGAGGAGAAAACTTTTATCCTGTTGTTTGTGCTGAATTATTGGCAATTCTAATAAAAAATTGGGATAAAAACCCTTCAAGTAGAAAAAATGCTAACAGAGATAATGTTACAGTGACTCAGATTTGTGATTTTTATAGGGCATTATTAAAAGATGTAGATGATCTTCCAAAAGAATTGAGAGGACTTATATATAAATCTTGCCAGAGTCATTTTACTACAAAGTGTCTTGTAATATGGGCGGAAAGAGTAGTAAATGGATTGGCATTATTTACAGAAACGCATATGGATCAACCAGAGGAAAATATAGGTAAGCTTTGTCAGGCTCTTGCTATTAATTTGGATAAAATGACATACATGGAATACATGAATAATAAGCTTATAGAGGCTGTCCCTTGGATCGCTCAATTTGGTGTATTTCCAAATCCTTTTAACATGAGTTCTATGCAAAAACCAGCAATAGGTACTCAAAATGTTGGTCTAGACGTTGGCTTGGCAGAGTTGATTAAGGCTATTGCATTAGAGATGAATAGCGATAAGGAAGAAATACAGTATGAGTCTATAAAAGATGAGGAATCTGATGTTGGCGCTGTAAGGGAGGTGTATTACAAAATGGTACAGTCATGGTATGTCTCGTCAGAGTTTGAAGAATATACAACAAATACATATTCCAAAGGAGCTTCTGCTTGGAAAAACTGGGCCGAAAAAATTGAATCTGGCGAGATGGAGGGTAAAGATGCAATTGTAGCATTTTATGAGAAGCAACTTGCGGAAGCAAAACTAGAAGTTATGGCATTGGAGCAGCGTTTAGAGGCAATAAAAAATGACGAGCCAGCTATTTTTCCGGTGACTGCTGAGGAAATAGAGGATATTAATGATGCTTACGTAGAGTATTTCGGTGATAAGTATGGTAAGCAGACTGATAACCATCGGTATGCAGATGTATATATTGGGCAGATGCTATGGGCATTTTTAACCCAAGAAAATTTTTAAATTTCGTACTTAAGTATTTTGGAGAAAAACGGTGCTATCCTTAACTTACAAAAAAGAGAAAGGAGCACACTAGTATGATTTATTTTTTGTCTGAATCAGAAAAGAAAACTGCCATTAAAGAATATGCTGGTCGTCAAAAGACAATTAGACAGCTTGCACAAAAATATGGCGTCTTGTATGAAATAATGCGACGAATAATGGTTAACGCTGGATACTCGAATGGGTTGAAAGTAAGGTGAAATATGAGTGCAACCGGCTGTCCATTTATTAGGACAGCCGGTTTGTTACCATAAGAATCATAAAAGGGGGAGTGCACGATTTTCGCGGCTGTCAGATATTTTCGTTATTTTGTAGATTAATATTACAAACAAGTGTTTGCGGTGATATACTTTCAGAATAGTAGCAACTAGAAAAACTCGATATGTTTCCGACAACAAGAAGGGTTTAGGTTGCGGATTGAATAAGGGCAAAATGTGCGTAAGCGCAAAATATTGCTACGTTACTCATGAATTACGCTTGCACCAAAATGATA
>ERZ773193.2495-NODE-2495-length-19389-cov-8.993017_pt1 | contig 19389 bp, 4 predicted proteins | sample MGYA00511110_ERZ773193 | MGnify/ENA primary metagenome ERZ773193 (study PRJEB29015, sample SAMEA2737784) | human gut metagenome | biome: human gut; feature: human-associated habitat; material: faeces | place: China | collected 2012 ...
CCTTTTCTTACTAACTGGTTAAATGTTGGCATTATTTTCACCTCCTGTTTTATTTGTATGAGATCATAAATTGATCTCGGCGTACGTATGCACGCTAAATCATTATATTAACCCTATCTTTTTTTGTCAAGTTCTTTTCCAAAATTTCCTTGAATTTCGCGGAATACGCGGGTAAAAAAGAGTTCTGCATGCAAAAAGAAAAGATGGAAAACTCCCAACGGATATCTTCCATCTATCTATTCTTCCACATTTTTACATGTTTATACCAAACGGTCAGCCATTTGCCCGTTTTCTCTGCTTCTCCTGTCTCTCACTGGTCAGAATCATATAGATTCCCAGCAGCATCACACCGATGCACAGAACATATTTCGGATTTAACGACTGTCCGGTCTTCGGCGTCTCATCCTTTACCTGCGAGTCATCCGCCGCCTGCGCATTATCCGCCGGCTGCTCCGTCTCCGCCGCTTCCGTCGTCTCTGCCGGCTGGCTTTCCGCCTGGCTTCCGCCTGCCGGTGTAATCACAAACCCGGAGGTTGCCTGCGCCGTTGAATCCGAGTGACGCTCATCCACTACGATGACATAATCACACGCATGCACAAAGGAAAATGACACATTGCCGTCCGCATCTGTATCAGACTGTCCCATATACTCCAGGATCTGATTATCTACATTATAATAGAACAAAGTGCCCAGCTTATTGGCGTTCGCCGCACCGACATTTACGGTCAGCTGCGCCGTCAGGCCAAACAGGTTGTCGTGCGCCAGATGCATCTGCGTTGACCATCCGCTTCCGGTTACTGTGCTCTGCAGGTTCGCCGGCACATTGCTTGTTCCCAGTTCCACGCCAAAATCCGTATCTGCTACAACGCTTGTGTCAATGCTGCTTCCGTCAATCGTCCATGAGATTCCATTTCCCATATCCAGAACCAGCGTCAGCTGCTTATCTGCCGCCAGTGTCAGAATATCCTTCGGCACAACCGTGGTGCCGTTCATGGTAATATAGATCGTTGAACCTGGATCCGCCACCGTCATCTGCGTGTAAATCGCATCCCAGCCCTTCAGTTCCTCATTTCCGGTGATATATGCGGTTCCCTGCTCTGCAAATCTGGTCGTCGCAGGCACTTCCGCCGCTGTCGGCTGCACATCTCCCTGTGTCTCCGCCGTCGTCGCTGCCGCCGATCCGGTACCGCTGCTCTGTGCGCCTGCCGCTCCGGCACTGCCCTTTACCGCACCGCTGCCTCTTCCACTGCCGTTGCCGCTTCTGCTGCCTCTTCCAGATGATGTGCCGTTACTCTTTCCGCTGCTGCCGCTTCCGCTGCCCGTACTGCTGCTGTTATTACCACTGCTCGTGTTGCTGCTGTTATTGCTGCTATTGTTATTACTGCTGCTGTTATTGTTATTGTTATTGTTGTTGTCGCCGCTGTTATTGTTGTTACCGCTGTTATTATTGTCGTTGTTATTGTTGTTATTGTCATCTGCCGGTTTTTCCGTGTCCTCGGTCGGCTTCTCCGTATCCTCCGTCGGCTTTTCTGTATCCTCGGTCGGTTTCTCCGTGTCTTCCGTCGGCTTTTCCGTGTCCTCGGTCGGTTTCTCCGTATCCTCGGTGTCGTCCGGCTTATAATCCGTCACCACAATCGCACCGTACGTCTCCACCAGCTTCGGTGCAGCCGGAGCGCTTCCCGGCACTTCAATCGAGTGGATCTTGAAAGAAGTATTCTGCTCGCCAAACGTTTCTAAGGCTTTGCCAAGGCAGAGCGTCTGAATCTCACTGCCGTCAAACGCGCCGTCTTCCACGGTTGTCACGCTCTCCGGAAGTGTCACTTTTCCAAGCTTGCAGCCGTAAAATGCATTTTCACCGATCATCTTGGTGCCGTCATATACCTCGATGGTTCTCGCCCCCTGCGGGCAACGGTATAACGTAACCCCGTTCGCCGTGTAGAGTGCATTGTCGTATGACATAAAGTACGTATTTCCCTCTTTCACATCAATGGACTGCATATTGACACATCCGTCAAATGCGTCCGACGCAATGGTTTTGGTTGCCTCGGGGATCACGATGCTCTCGAGGGACTCGCAATTTTTAAATGCTTCTTTTCCGATCGATGGAAGTTCCCTGGAAATACTTAAGTCCGTCAGTCCCGCACACTCTGCAAATGTGCCGTCGCCGATTCCTTCCTTGCTCTCCCATGTTGTACTTTCCAGACTGGTACAGCCGTAGAACACATTGTCTCCGATCTTTGTCACGCTGTCCGGAACCGTGACCTCGGTCAGATATTCACATCCTGCAAATGCGTTATCTCCGATGGTTGTCACACTGTCCGGGATCTCCACCGATGTGATCGTCGTATTGAGGAATACATCATCATCAATTTTTGTAATATTGTCCGGAATAACAACCGCGTTCTCCGCTCCGACATACCCCTGCAGGGTTGTCCCTTTTATGACAAATCCGTCCTCCTGACCGGACGCTGCACTGAGCTCTCCGGGATAGATCATCACCACAAGCATGGCAACGACCAGCACATAACCTATTTTTCGTTTTATCCGGTATTTCATTAGCACTCTCTCCCATCATCCTTTATTTCGCCGCAGCCCGCCCGTAAACCTCACGCGCGATCCCACGCTTTTACTCTGCTTCCCTGCATTTCTTCGCCACCAGAAACAGTCTTCCGTCTTCTGTAAAATTGTTACAGGTCGACAGGGTCAATAGCTCGTCCCCGTAGACCGGCAGATCTGTTCCGGTAAACACCGAGAGTTGTATGATATGATCGAGGTAGTCGTTAAACGCCTCCTCGGAATCCGCCTGTATAAAATCATAATAACGAAATTCCTGTGAATTTCGGTACTGCACCTTTGCCAGACAGACGGCAAACACTTCATAGGTGCCTTTCTCATAAATTGTATCAAATCTGATCTGCGCGTGCTCCCTCCAGTAATCTTCATCCAGATACTTCTTGAGACTTCCGAACATCGCACCGCTTTTCATGTTGTGTCCGTAGATAATAATATTGGTGCTGCGCTGCACCAGATCCGTTCTCGGATCCATAAACAAGGTTCCGTTGATATCGTCCTCCCCGTTTACATTGCGCTTCAGATAATAATCCCCGTCATTCGGGGTAAGCATGACCGGATAGTCAATCTTCGTCCCGTCAATGGTGATCCATCCGGCAAAATCGCTGTGCTGCGCCACGATGGCTTCATATTCCGGCAGAACCGGAGGAGGCGGTTCGTTCTCCCGCTCCGTCTGGTCTAAACCCGCCGCAAGTTCCGGTGCGTCCTCTGAAAAAAAGGTGTCATTGTCCACCATCTCTGCAGCTTCTGTCGGATTTTCTTTTAACATCTTCAAATACTCATTCGCTTGACTGCCGCGGTGATTCGTGTAATCTGACCAGAAATACCAGCCAAAACATAGAAATGCGGCCGTCACACACACCGCACCGAGAATCTTTCTGCTGCGGTCCTGCGCCCCCTGCCGAGGTTCCTCCCCCGCCTGTTGTTCCGGTGCCTGTGCCTGCGTCATATTCTTCGCCGCGGATTTTGCCACGGCATCTGCAATATCAAGGAAAAATTTCTTGCCGACTTTGCTGCCGAACTTGATCTTCCCTGTTCGGATCAGCCAATAGAGGCGTAGAGCGGTTTCCGGTTCATTGAGATCGACGGTGCTCTGAATCTTTTCGATTTTCTTTGCATCTTCGAGTCCTCTGGCATATTCCTCTTCTGTGTCAAATGTAAAATTCCCTATCTTATATGCCGCCATGATCGGAACCGCTCTTCCTCCTCTCTGTCTTTATTTTGTAGTTGTTCCGGTAACTGCTCCGGTAAACTCACCGTAGTAAGTCTCGCCGTCCGCCACCAGGTAGCTTCTTACTTTATAAGAGTATGTTGTCTCTGCCGCAAGCTTTTTATCGGTATAGAAAGCGTCTCTGGTACGCGTTACCTGGTGCCACTTTCCATCTGCGCCGGCACGGTATACTTCGTATCCCGTCACGGCACCGTCGCCCGTCCAGCTGATGGACAGACTGTCTGCGGATGCGCCTGTCACAACCGCCGCGCCCGCATCGCACGGTCTGATGTCAAACGTCAGGTTCTTTGTCGCGGTGTAATTGCCCTTTCCTGCAACTGCCGCCACACCGGTACCTGCCTTGCGGTTGTTGGAATACATCAGTGTATAGTCGCTTAAAAGTTCCAGCGTCTTGCCGTCGTCTTCTACCGTTACGGTTGGCTTGATGTCAGATCCGGTATATACCTGTGTCTGAATCGAACCAATGTCGCACAGATGTATGCTCTTGCGCAGAATCTGGAAACTCAGTTCCTTAGTACCTGCATAATGGGTTCCGCTTGCTGTGATTACCAGCTTCGCTACACCCGCGTTGATGTTGTCTTCATAGGATACCGTGTAATCCTTATCTTTTTCCAGCTGCACACCGTCTGCCCATACTTCCGGCTCCGGTGTGATTGCTTTTCCGGTATATGTGTAAGTAGAAGAAACACCCTTCACTTCTAGTCCGTCGATCGGCGTCTGGTCTACGGTAAACTGCTTTGTAACGGTTCCTGTATAGTTGCCGGTTCCGGCAGCCTCCATCTCGTAGGTTCCTGCCACTCCTGCCGGTCTGCATGTCACGGTATAATCGGTGTCTCTTACGAGTGCGATCCCACCCCACTGGAATGTTACATTCTGTGTAATCTGCTCTGAGTAGGAGACCGTGTCCTCAAATCCGCTCATCACCACATCTTCATCGGTGATGTCCTTCGGTGTAATCTCGATGGTGCATTTCCTGGTTCCGCCGTAGCTTCCCTGACCGATCAGAAGAAGGGTCTGTGTTCCGGCGCTCATGCCATCGCTGTTTTCATCAAATGCAAAGCTGTAGGAGTCTGTTGTAAGGACCGTTTCGCCGATGCGTACCTCTGTAATGCCCAGATCGTCCGGCGTATATGCGCTTCCCGTAAACGGATAGCTGTCGTCAAGTCCTATGACCTCCGCCTGGCTGATGTCGCTCGCAATATGAAATGTGGCCTGGCGGTAATTCGTAAATCCACCGGTTCCGTTGATCCGCATCAGAACGGTGCCGATCTCTGTGTTGTCCGTGTCAAAGCTCAGCGTGTAGTCCTCACCCTGCTTTAAGGTGTAATCGCCGCAGGTCACTTTCACTTCCGGAATTACCGGCTGACCCGTGTATGCCTGATTCGGAATCGGATCCACCGTCACATCCGCCGCCGCAATATCGTGGCTTACGATAGTAAACGGTGCCGTTACGCTTCCCGCATAGCTTCCTTTTCCGGTCACGGTCACAGTCGCTGTGCCGCACGCCTTGTTGTTCTGATAAGATACCTCATAATCTGTACCCGCTGTGAGTACATTGCCGTCCAGTGTTACCTGCACTTCCGGTTCCACCCCGTTGTCGCTTCCCATATACGGATAGGAAGTTCCGTTCGGGAACGTGACAATCGCTCCGTCAAAGCTCTTCTCCGTAATCGTGTATTCCACGGTGCGGGATCCCGTATAATTTCCGATACCGGAAATCACCGCTGTCGCTGTTCCTGCATTGATATTGTTGCTGTATGCAACGGTAAAATCGCTTCCCTCTGTCAGCTGACGTACCTCAACCTCTGTTCCGTACTGATATGTCACAAGAACAGTCGGCTTCTTTTCCGTTCCGTCATAAGAAAAGCTGTCCGGAATCACTTCTACCGCAATCAGGTCGGTGCCGGATGACGGTTTTGCCAATGATTTCGCCACGATCTGGAAGGATACTTCACGGCTTCCGATTACGTTGCTTCCATCACCGGTAATCACGACTGTACCGGTTCCTACATTCGTATTATCCGCGTCTGCCTTCTTTGCAATGGTATAGCTTCTTGCCGGCAGAATGTAATCCGTTGATCCGATGGTTGTCTTCAATGAGAACTCCGGCACAATCTCCTTACCGGTGTACTCTCTGCTTCCGATCGCGTTCTGCGTTCCGTCAAGCACCTTCAGGTCGTCCATCTGAAGTGGGTTAATATCAAAGGTTACCAGCTTGATCAGACCAGCATACTCGTTCTTACCCTTTACCATAATGCTTCCGCCGTCTGTTCCCGCCTTGATATTCTCTCCATAGGTCACATCATAATCGGACGTGGACAGTGTCTTGTTCCCTATCTTAACGGTAACCTGCGGGCGAATCTGTGTTCCGCGGTACAGGTAGCTGCTCTCTACACCGCTTACCTCCAGAATTCCCGCATTTGCAACAATGCTGAAATTCTCTGTGAGTGTTCCGGTAAATCCGTTTTTCTCATTTCCGATTACCGTCACGCTCGCAGTCTTATCACCGATCTTCACGTTGTTTTCGTATGTATGAATCACAAAGTGCTTTCCGGATGTCAGCTCTGTTCCGTAGTAGCTGATGCTCGGGATTGCCTCCACCGGATCTCCGGTATACTGCTGATCTCCGATTGCCACCTGGATGCCTGCCTCCGAAAGATCCGCTTTGATCGGAACCGTCTTCTCCACGCTTCCCGCAAAGCCTCCCATACCCTTGATGGTAACTACTGCGTTGCCGACCCAGCTGTTGTCTGCATAGACCAGCGTATAGTCGGTATCTTTCTGAAGTGTTGTTCCGTTCAGCACAACACTGATCTGATCGTCAAACGTGATGTTCTTATCGCCGATTGCAATGTCCGTCTCTCCGGCATTCACATAATCTTTGAACCACAGTTCATCCGGAACGGTAATCTCGGCGTCCGCAATGTTTGCGCAGATCTTAAAGGTCTTCTTCACGCTTCCTGTGTAATTGCCGATTCCCTTGAGAATGACAACCGCGTCGGAGCCAATGCTGTCGTTCTTCTCATAAGTACAAATATAATCCGTACCCATGACAAGTTCTGTTCCGTTATAGTACAGCTTCGGCTGCGGTGTTGCCGTTCCGTCCACCAGCGGCTGCGGTTCGATCGCTCCGATCTTAAAGCCGTTTGCCGGTGTATATCCGCCATTGCCAATACTTGCAAGTGTGATCGTAAAGGTCGTGCTTCTCGATCCTGTAAAGTCCGTACCGTCCTTTGCCGTTGCCGTCAGCGTCACGGTTCCGCGGCTGGTATGATCCGCCCCGTAGGATACCGTGTAATCCGTCGTGCTGATCTTCTGTCCGTCATAAGTAAGCTCCACTTCAGGCTCTACCGGGCTTCCGGTATACTGTGTCTGATAACTTCCATCGGTCACTCCGCCGACAGAGAGCTCTACGCTGCTGTCCGTAAGATCTCTCGGTGCAATCGCAAAAGTCTTCTGCCATACACCGACGTATCCTCCCAGACCTTCCACGCTTACCGTTGCGGTTCCCGCGTGGATATTATCCGTATATGTCACGGAGTAGTTAGAATCTTTTACCAGCTTTTTGTTGCCCTCGATCCGTGTTACCGTTACCTCCGGCTCAAATGCACTTCCGTCATAAACATACTGTGTGCCGTCGGTGAGTGCCGGGCAGCTGATCGTAAATTTGCTCTCGTTTGTGATGAGCTGGCCAATTCTGAATTCTGCCGTCTTGCTTCCGGTAAAGTTGCCGGTTCCGGTCACTGTCACCGTTGCGGTTCCGGTTCCTTTGTTGTTCGCGTAAGCCACTGTGTAATCGTTGACCGGTCTTAACGCATAGGTTCCGTCTCCAAATTCGTAGCTTACCGACGGTGCCGGTGTGACAGCCATTCCGTTGTACTCCTGCGCGTCGATCGGTGCGATCTTTACCTCCGGCTCTGCCAGATTCTTCGGCGCAATCGTATAATCTTTCGTAAAGGTTCCCTGATAATTTCCTTTTCCGGTAATCGTCATCGTTGCGGTCCCGGCATCCACATTATTCTCGTAGGAAATCTTGCAATCATCCTCGCCGAGCTTTTTCTTCAGATCTGTGCACTGTACCGTAGGTACCGGTGTAATCTCTTCCGAAGTGTATGTATAGCTGGACTTTAATCCGCCAAGCGTGCAGTTGTTGTCCAGGCTTCTCGGCAGAATCGCAAATGTCAATGTTCTGTCATCTGTTCCGTAGTAGTCTCCCTTACCGGAAACAGTGATGGATGCCTCGCCGGCATTCAGGTTGTCCGCGTAGGAAGACTCATCATACGCGATCACTTTCTCGATCTCATCGGCTGTCGTAAGCTTTGTTCCATCGCTCAATGTCAGTTCGGTGATCTTCGGGTACAGGCGCTCGCCGGTATAGGTCGTCTCATTCTCATCCACCTTCCAACTGATGATCTCGTCCAGGGATTTTCCGCTGATGGTGAATACAATAATCTTCGTTCCTGTGTAGTTGCCGTTACCCTGTATGGTCACATTTGCCATCGGTCCCGGTTTCTCGTTGTTCGCGTAGCTGCCAGCCACGATCGAATAGTCGGTCGGTGCGGTCAGTGTCTTCTTATTATAAGTAAGCTTTATCTCACTTTCTGTAAGGGTCACTGCATTTCCGTCGTACGCTTTCTTGATCGCCTCGTAGGAAACACCGGTTGCAATGTCCTTCGGACGAATCGTAAAGGTTGCACTCAGTTTTGTGGCACCGTCGCTGTACACATAGCATCCGTTTGCCGTCGGCTGATCCTCCAGCGGGATCTGCTCTACTGTAACCGTCGCCTCCCCGGCATTGATCGCCTGATCCGCGTTGGTTCCGTCACTGTAGTTGACCGTATAATCTGTTCCCTGCTCAAGGACGCTCTTCCAGAGTCCGAATCCGCCGTCCGATACCGAAATCTCATCCGTAGCAAGCGTAATCGGATCTCCTGTGTATACCGGGTTTTCTGCCGGATTCACCGATACATCATAATCCTCATCAAGCTTGGATGCGAGCAGATACTTGATCTCCTGCTTGCCATAGAATTTGCCCTTTCCGGTAATCGTTACCGAAGCAGTGCTTCCTTCTTTTGAAATATCCTTGATGCCGTCATACTTTAATTCGTAATCAGTTCCTTTTACCAGCGTATTGCCCTGGTTATCCGTGAGTGAAATCTCAAGCTGGTTATCGTTTTTATTGCTGGAATACCACAGCATTGCCCAGTATGGTCCGTCATATCCTGTCACCATCCTGTCCGCGCTGTTGGTTACCTTAAGGTTCTTGTCGTTGATCAGTGTCTGGATATCTACCGCTGTAACCTCAAACGTCTTGGTAACAACGCCTGTATAGTTGCCGCTTCCGGTAATCGTCATCGTGTAGGTTCCGATGTCTTTTACCGTTGTCGGTGAACATGCCACCGTATAATCGGTTCCCTTTTTCAGTGTATGATCTGTCTTTGATGCGGAATGATATACAACACTCTCTGTCGGAAGCGCAATCTCTGCTCCCGTATAGTCAAACAGCTCTCTGTCAATGCTGGCAGTAATCTTCGTGCTTGTAAGATTGCACTGGGCAATCGTATACGTCAGACGTTTCGTTGTACCGGTCTTAAAATTGCTGTTGGAATCGCTCGGCGCAATCTCAACGCTCGCCGTACCTGCAAATATCTTGGTATCCGCAGAATAGGTCAGCTTGTAGTCCGACTCCGGAAGTGTTACCATGTCCGCGCCCTGCGCAAACTTTACAACCACCTTCGGCTTCACGTCTGCTCCGTCCGGAGAATATTCCATCTTATAGTTTGCAGTGCTTACCTCGGAGCCATCGGCATCCACATAGTAGCATACCGCCTTTGACATGTCCGCCTGCTCGATTGTGAATTTACCGGTCACTGCACCGCCGTATGTTCCCATACCCTGCAGCGTAATGGTTGCTGTTCCTGCATTCGTGTTGCTTGCGTAAGTAACGGAGTAATCCGTTCCCTCAACCAGTCCCAGATCGTTGTTGCCGCTCTTCCAGGTAATGTCCGGTTCCGGTGTCTGTGCATTGCCGTTATAAGTTACAGCCGCTGCCGTCACTTTCTGGATCAGGTCTGAGAGATCAGCGCCTGCCGCCTGATACTCCACCGTGTAGGTTCCCTGATAGTTTCCGATACCGGTGATGACACGGCGGTAGGTTCCGTTTCCGGCATTGATAATATCTGTTCCGACGGTGTAATCCGTCCCCTTCTCCAGCGTCATGCCGTTGTAGGTTGCAGTGATGACCGGCTCCTTGTCCGCTCCTCCTGCCGCAGCAGCCGTCACCGTCACAGCCATACCGACTTCTTCCTGATCCTTGTTGCCGATATCTTTTGCCTTGATCTCAAAATTTACCGTCTTTGTTCCGTAAAGGGAATTTTTTCCGGTAATCGTCAATGTGGCTTGTCCGACATTGACATTGTCGGAATATACCGCATCGTAATCCGCCTGGGAAATGGTCTCCCCGTCAACCAGAAGCTGGAATGCCGGTGTCCACTCACTTCCGGTATATACATAGGAAGTCTTGTCAAAAACAACATTCGCGTCCGCCGCATTGCGCGGTGCACCGCAATATCTCTCTCCGGTATAGTTGCCGGTACCAGTCAGTGTAATTCCTCTTCCTGTCTTGCTGAGGGAAATCGTGTAATCTGTTCCTTCAACCAGATTCTTCACGCCGTCTACGGCATCCGCATCTGCACGCGCCGTATCCTTTACCTCTTGGATACAGGAGGTAAGTGTGGCAGAAGCGTTGTCCGGATCTGCTGCCGCATCAGCCAGCACCTTATCCCAGTCAATATTGTCCTGCAGTGTCACTTCCACTGCCGCGTCTGATATATCCTTCTGTGCGATCACGTATTCCTTCTGAATCTTTCCGCTGTAACCGTTCTGTCCGGTAATGTACAAGTAATAGGTTCCCGCATTCACAAGCGCGGTTGTGTCCGTGGCAGGATCAAACGTTGCTGCCGCGCCACCAACCATCTGTGCATAGGAAAGCTGGTACTGATCGTTCTCTTTTAATATGGTATCTCCCACCTGTACCGCAACGGATGGAATCTGCTGTCCGCCGTTGTATACCGGATTCTCCGGGCTGACTGTCACCGCATCCTCCGAAAGATTCGGTGTGACCGTCAGATTACAGGTGTAGCTTTTTCCTGCATAGGTTGCCGTGATCGTCGTGCTGCCTACGGCAATACCTTCGATGGTTGCCGGGTTGCCCGTACTGCTTACTTTTGCCACCGTTTCATTGCCGGAAACCCATGTTACCGTTCCCGTGGCATTCTGCAGTGTAAGATCCTGATCCGTCCATCCCTCACCGATGGTCATGCTGTTCTTGTTCAGTGCTGCGGCAGCACTCTTCTTCACATTGCTGCTCTGTGCCGCCGTCTGATTATCCGAACCGGAAGAACTTCTTCCGGTTGTAGCAGTTACATCATAGGTGTATGCAGTTATCGCCGCACTGCTTCCGTTTACTGTATACATATCCTGCCAGCCGGCATTACCGAGAATATAGCTCTCTCCCTCTGCCGTACCGCCATATACATAAAAGGACGCTCCGTTCAACCGGACGATCACAGAAAACCTGGAACCATTCTCCATTACCTGATTCGCCAGCCCTGCGGAATAAGTATTCTTTCCTTCCTTCACGCTGACTTCTTTTTGGAAAATGCTCGTTCCCGCATCCGGTGCCATGCCTTCTACATCCTTGTAATATTCCACGGTAGCCGTTGCCTTGCTGCCGTCATCCACATGTGCGTAGAAGTCAATACTGTCTAACAGTTCTGCTCCGTCCGCATTGCGGTCCGCTGTAAATACCGCAGCTACAGCCTGGGCCTCGCACGGCGCTCCCGCCAGTACCCCGTCTCCGTTCCGATAGGTGTTTACCGTTCCCTGTCCTGCCCAGACAGTCGTCGGCCATTCCACCATCGTCACAATCAGGCATACTGTCAGCATAAACGCCGAAATTCTCTTGCATACATCCTTGTACATACGCGCCATCTCCTTTGATCTATCCCTTTAGCGTTCGTCCCATTTTATGAAACTCTAAATTATACCTTATCTATTTTATCGACATCTTTTCACGGTTCTTTAACATCTTTTCTAAAAAAATGGGCCAGCCAAACATTGTCTGGCCGCCCCATTCTGTAATGCAGATATAATCTGCGCTTTATTCTTCTGTATCCTCGGACTCTTCCGGCGCATTCTCCTCTAATGTGTAATTCTCATCTGCCACATCAGTGTCATCAAAATCGTCGAAATCATCGAATGCAATCTCCTCGTTCTCATCAATATCCGAGCTCAGCTTGATATTGCGGTATCTCTTCATACCGGTACCAGCCGGGATCAGCTTACCAATGATAACGTTCTCCTTCATACCAATGAGCGGATCAACCTTACCCTTGATGGCAGCTTCCGTCAGAACCTTTGTGGTCTCCTGGAAGGATGCTGCTGACAGGAAGGAGTTGGTTGCAAGAGAAGCCTTTGTGATACCAAGCAGTACCTGCTTGCCTTCTGCAAGCTCCTTGCCCTCTTTCTCCAGAAGCTCATTTGTATCCTCGAAGTCAAGCGTATCTACTAATGTTCCCGGGAGCATATCGGAATCTCCGTTTGTCTCCACACGGACTTTCTGCAGCATCTGGCGCACGATCACCTCGATATGCTTATCGTTGATCTCAACACCCTGCAGACGGTATACACGCTGTACTTCGCGAAGCATGTAATCCTGAACGGCACGCACACCCTTGATCTTTAAGATATCATGCGGGTTGACAGAACCTTCTGTCAGCTCGTCGCCGGCCTCTAAGACTGCACCGTCCATAACCTTGATTCTGGAACCGTAAGGAATCAGATATGCCTTGCTCTCTCCAGTCTCATTGTTCGTCACAACGATCTCACGCTTCTTCTTGGTATCTTTGATATTGGCAACACCGCTGAACTCGGTAATGATCGCAAGTCCCTTCGGCTTTCTTGCCTCAAAAATTTCCTCGACACGCGGAAGACCCTGTGTAATATCGGTACCGGCAACACCACCCGTATGGAACGTACGCATGGTAAGCTGTGTACCAGGCTCACCGATGGACTGTGCCGCGATGATACCGATTGCCTCACCAACCTGTACTGCCTGGCCGGTTGCCATGTTGGCGCCGTAGCACTTCGCACACACACCCATGTGGGAACGGCAGGATAATACAGTACGGATCTTCACCTTTGTAAGCGGTTCTCCGTTCTCATCCACACCCTTGCTCATAACAAGCGCTGCGCGCTTCGGTGTAATCATATGATTTGCCTTCACGAGGACATTGCCCTCGGCATCGCAGATGGTATTGCAGGAGAAACGTCCTGTAATACGCTCCTGAAGGCTCTCGATCTCTTCCTTGCCATCCATGAATGCAGTTACCCACATACCAGGGATCTCTCTGCCTGTTCCCTCACAGCAGTCAGACTCACGAACGATCATATGCTGTGATACATCTACCAGACGTCTGGTCAGGTATCCGGAATCGGCGGTACGAAGGGCGGTATCGGACATACCTTTTCGCGCTCCATGCGCAGACATGAAGTATTCCAGTACGTCAAGACCTTCACGGAAGTTGGACTTGATTGGCAGCTCGATTGTTCTACCGGTTGTATCTGCCATAAGTCCTCGCATACCAGCAAGCTGTTTGATCTGCTTATCGGAACCACGGGCTCCGGAATCCGCCATCATGAAGATGTTGTTGTACTTATCCAGTCCGGAGAGAAGTGCATGTGTCAGCTGCTCATCCGTCTCTTTCCATGTCTCTACGACTTCCTTGTAACGCTCTTCCTCTGTGATAAGACCACGCTTATACTGCTTTGTAATGCGGTCTACGGTATCCTGGGCGTCCTTGATCATCTGTGGCTTTTCCGGCGGCTCGGTCATATCGGAAATGGATACGGTCATTGCCGCCCTGGTGGAGTATTTGTAACCCATCGCCTTAACAGCATCCAGCACCTCGGCAGTTCTGGTTGCGCCGTGAATATTGATGACTTTCTCAAGGATCTGCTTATTCTGCTTCTTTGCTACGAGGAAATCGACCTCGAGCTTTAATTCATTGCCCGGAATGCTTCTGTCTACAAAGCCCAGATCCTGCGGGATAATCTCGTTGAAGATGAAACGTCCCAGCGTGGACTCTACGATTCCGGTAATCTTTTTTCCATCCGGCATGGTCTTGCTCATGCGGACTTTGATTCTGGAGTGAAGTGTTACCGCGCCATTCTCATAGGCGAGGATTGCTTCGTTGACACTCTTGAAGAATTTGCCTTCTCCCTTTGCGCCTGGTCTCTCCTGTGTCAGGTAGTAAATACCAAGCACCATATCCTGTGAAGGAACGGCTACCAGTCCACCGTCAGACGGCTTTAACAGGTTGTTCGGAGAGAGCAGCATGAAACGGCACTCTGCCTGCGCTTCCACAGAAAGCGGAAGATGAACAGCCATCTGGTCACCATCGAAATCGGCGTTGAACGCGGTACACACAAGCGGATGAAGCTTGATTGCCTTACCCTCTACGAGGATCGGCTCGAATGCCTGAATACCGAGACGGTGCAGTGTAGGAGCACGGTTCAGCATAACCGGATGCTCTTTGATGACGTCCTCGAGCACATCCCAGACCTCAGTCTGAAGTCTCTCGACCATCTTCTTCGCACTCTTGATATTATGAGCGGTTCCGTTTGCAACGAGCTCCTTCATAACGAACGGCTTGAACAGCTCGATTGCCATTTCCTTCGGAAGACCGCACTGGTAAATCTTTAACTTCGGCTCTACGCAGATAACGGAACGTCCGGAATAGTCAACACGCTTACCAAGCAGGTTCTGACGGAAACGTCCGGACTTACCTTTTAACATGTCAGACAGAGACTTGAGTGCTCTGTTACCCGGTCCTGTAACAGGACGTCCGCGGCGGCCGTTATCGATCAGGGCATCTACAGCCTCCTGAAGCATACGCTTCTCGTTGCGGACGATGATATCCGGTGCGCCAAGCTCTAAGAGTCTTCTCAGACGGTTGTTACGGTTGATGATTCTTCTGTACAGATCATTTAAGTCGGATGTTGCAAAACGTCCGCCATCCAGCTGTACCATCGGGCGCAGATCTGGCGGAATGACCGGGATGACCGTGAGGATCATCCACTCCGGCTTGTTGCCGGACTCGCGGAATGCTTCTACAACTTCCAGTCTCTTGATGATGCGCGCGCGCTTCTGACCGGTTGCGTCTGCAAGCTCTGCCTGAAGCTCTGCGGAATCCTTCTCAAGATCGATCGCGTGTAACAGTTCCTGGATTGCCTCGGCACCCATTCCGACACGGAACGCATTGCCGTACTGCTCTCTGGCTTCCTGATATTCGCTCTCGGAAAGCACCTGCTTATACTGTAATGCCGTGTTACCGGCATCCAGTACAATGTATGATGCAAAATATAATACCTTCTCAAGAGTTCTCGGTGAGAGGTCAAGAATCAGTCCCATGCGGGACGGAATTCCCTTAAAGTACCAGATATGGGAAACCGGAGCTGCAAGCTCGATATGTCCCATACGCTCTCTACGAACGCTTGCTTTTGTAATCTCAACGCCGCATCGGTCACATACCACACCTTTGTAGCGGATCTTCTTGTATTTACCACAGTGGCATTCCCAGTCCTTGCTCGGTCCGAAAATCTTTTCACAGAACAGACCATCCTTCTCAGGCTTTAATGTTCTGTAGTTGATCGTCTCAGGCTTCTTAACCTCGCCTCTGGACCACTCATGAATCTTCTCCGGTGATGCCAAACCGATCTTAATGGCATCGAAAGAGATAGACTGGCCTGTTGCCTCTTTATTCATTGTCTCTGGCATTTATGACACTCCCTTCTATCTATTCTTCGTCAAGAACGTCGTCTGATGACTCATCAAAAAACTCAGAATCGTCTTCATCCTCTTCCTCATCTTCTACGTCTACCAGTTCCTCGTTCTCTGTATCAAACTGCTTCTGGGAGAATCCCATCTTTGCAAAGGACTCGCTGTCTTCAAATGCAAAATCCTTATCGCCGGAAATGATAGAATTCAAATCGGTATTACCGTACTCACTGGTCTCCATGAGTTCTACTTCGTTGCGGTTCTCATCGAGCACTTTGACATCCAGTCCGAGGGACTGCAGCTCTTTTAAGAGAACCTTGAAGGACTCCGGAATACCCGGCTCAGGGATATTATCACCCTTGATGATCGCCTCGTAAGTCTTCACACGTCCGACCACGTCATCGGACTTCACTGTCAGAATCTCCTGTAAGGTATAAGATGCACCGTAAGCCTCGAGTGCCCATACCTCCATCTCTCCGAAACGCTGTCCACCGAACTGTGCCTTACCACCTAACGGCTGCTGCGTTACTAAGGAGTAAGGACCGGTAGAACGTGCATGGATCTTATCGTCTACCAGGTGATGTAGCTTCAGGTAATGCATGTGTCCGATTGTAACCGGTGAATCAAACGGCTCTCCGGTACGTCCGTCACGAAGCTGTACCTTTCCGTCACGGGAAATCGGCACGCCCTTCCACAGTGCCCTGTGTGCGCGGTTGTCATACAGGTACTTCATGACTTCCTCGTTCAGTGTCTCTTTATATTTTGCTTCAAAGTCTTCCCACTCGAAGTTGACGTAATCATTGGCAAGCTCCAGCGTATCCTGGATATCAATCTCCTTCGCACCGTCGAATACCGGTGTCTCAATGTTGAAGCCCAGTGCTTTTGCAGCAAGGCTTAAGTGAATCTCGAGGACCTGACCGATGTTCATACGGGACGGCACACCCAACGGGTTCAGCACGATGTCAAGCGGGCGGCCATTCGGAAGGAACGGCATATCCTCTACCGGAAGTACACGGGAAACGACACCCTTGTTACCGTGACGACCTGCCATCTTATCACCGACGGAGATCTTTCTCTTCTGTGCAATGTAAATGCGGACTGCCTGATTCACGCCCGGAGACAGCTCGTCGCCGTTCTCTCTTGTGAATACCTTTGCATCCACGATGATACCGTACTCGCCGTGCGGCACCTTCAAGGAAGTGTCACGCACTTCTCTTGCCTTCTCGCCGAAGATTGCGCGGAGCAGTCTCTCCTCGGCTGTCAGCTCGGTCTCTCCCTTCGGAGTTACCTTTCCGACTAAGATATCACCGGCGCGAACCTCCGCACCGATACGAATAATACCTCTCTCATCGAGATCCTTCAACGCGTCGTCGCCGACACCCGGAACATCTCTCGTGATCTCTTCCGGTCCGAGCTTCGTGTCACGCGCTTCTGCCTCGTACTCTTCGATATGGATGGATGTATAAACGTCATCCTGTACCAGACGCTCGCTCAAAAGAACGGCATCCTCGTAGTTGTAACCTTCCCAGGTCATGAATCCGATCAGCGGGTTCTTACCAAGAGCAAGTTCTCCGTTTGCTGTGGAAGGACCATCTGCGATAACCTGTCCTGCCTCTACGTGCTCACCCTGGAATACGATTGGTTTCTGGTTATAACAGTTACTCTGGTTACTTCTCAGATATTTAGTCAGATGGTAATCATCTTTTGTACCATCATCATTCTTGATGCTGATATCTGTAGATGTGGAACGAAGTACAGTACCAGATTTCTTTGCAACTACGCAGACACCGGAGTCAACTGCTGTCTTCACTTCCATACCAGTACCAACTACCGGAGCCTCTGTTGTCAGAAGCGGCACAGCCTGACGCTGCATGTTTGATCCCATCAGCGCACGGTTGGCATCGTCGTTCTGCAGGAAAGGAATCATGGATGTAGCTACTGAGAATACCATCTTTGGAGATACGTCCATTAAGTCAAGGTTTACTTTATCAAATTCTGATGTATCCTCGCGGAAACGTCCGGATACATGAGTATTTACGAAATGTCCATCTTCGTCAACAGGTTCGTTCGCCTGTGCTACTACATAATTATCTTCTTCATCAGCTGTTAAATAAACAACTTTATCTGTAACAACTGGATTCTCAGGATCTGATTTATCCAGTACACGATATGGAGCTTCGATAAATCCATACTCGTTAATTCTCGCATAAGTAGCAAGAGAGTTGATCAGACCGATGTTAGGTCCTTCAGGTGTCTCGATCGGACACATTCTTCCGTAATGTGTATAATGTACGTCACGGACTTCGAATCCGGCACGATCACGAGACAGACCACCTGGTCCTAATGCAGATAAACGTCTCTTATGTGTTAACTCAGACAGTGGGTTGTTGTGGTCCATGAACTGAGATAACTGAGAACTTCCAAAGAACTCTTTCACTGCTGCTGTTACTGGTTTGATATTGATCAATGACTGTGGTGAGATAGATTCAATGTCCTGAGTTGTCATTCTTTCACGAACAACTCTTTCCAATCTTGAAAGACCGATACGATACTGGTTCTGAAGCAGTTCACCTACAGCACGGATACGACGGTTTCCTAAGTGGTCAATATCATCATCATGTCCAATTCCATACTCTAAATGGATATTGTAGTTGATAGATGCTAAGATATCTTCTTTTGTAATATGTTTTGGAATCAATTCATGAATATTCTTCTTCAGAGCTTCTTTTAATTCTTCTCCTTCATATCCTTCTTCTAAGATCTTCTCTAATACAGGATAGAAAACATCTTCATGAACACCAATCTCTTCTGGATTGAAATCTACATATTCAGCAAGATTTACTTCCATGTTAGAAAGTATTTTTGTAGCACCTTCTTCTGTCTGGATCATAACACTTGCTACGGCTGCGTTCTGGATCTTATCTGCAAGTTCCATGTCCACATTCGTTCCAGCTTCTGCTAATACTTCTCCAGTTGTTGGATCTAAAACATCTTCTGCTAAGATAAATCCACTGATACGATTTCTTAATGCTAATTTTTTATTGAATTTGTAACGTCCAACTTTTGCAAGATCATATCTTCTGGGATCGAAGAACATGCTGTTGATCAAGCTTTCCGCACTATCTACAGATAATGGTTCTCCCGGACGGATCTTCTTATATAATTCTAACAGACCATCTTCATAGTTATCAGATGGGTCTTTTTCAATACTTGCAAGGATCTTTGGTTCTTCACCAAATAATTCTTTGATCTCTGCGTTTGTTCCGATACCTAATGCACGGATCAAAACTGTGATAGGCACTTTTCTTGTACGGTCTACACGTACATTGAATACATCATTGGAATCTGTTTCATATTCAAGCCATGCACCACGGTTTGGAATAACTGTGGAAGAGTATAACTCTTTACCAATCTTGTCATGAGCAATTCCATAATAAATTCCAGGGGAACGCACTAACTGACTGACGATAACACGTTCAGCTCCGTTGATGATAAATGTTCCTGTTGCTGTCATTAAAGGAAGATCGCCCATAAAAATCTCATGCTGCTTGATTTCATCAGTCTCTTTATTATGAAGTCTTACTTTCACTTTTAAAGGTGCAGCGTATGTTGCATCTCTTTCTTTACATTCTTCAATTGAATATTTGACGTCATCTTTACATAATTGATAGTCAACAAATTCCAAGCTTAACTGATCGCTGTAATCTTCGATTGGGGAGATATCTTCAAATACCTCTGCTAATCCTTC